>OLQU01002454.1_pt1 | contig 10137 bp, 7 predicted proteins | sample 1672271 | NCBI WGS metagenome assembly OLQU01 (sample SAMEA3136666, study PRJEB25190) | human gut metagenome | biome: human gut; feature: human-associated habitat; material: faeces | place: Austria | collected 2013 | reverse complement strand
CATCTTGTTTGCTTTTTAGGAATTCTGTACAGTTGCAACAATTTATTAGCAAACGATAATAATGACGATCTTGAAGAAACGGAGCAAGAAGCTTCTGCTTCTCTTAAGATCAAATCTCAAACACAATTATGTTCAGCAGATTATTATATTAAGAAAGGATTAGATAAGGAAGAAGATCGAAAAAGAACAGATATCGGTATCGGAGAAAAAATCACATTTTTACTTGTTGGAAAACCTAAAGGCGGCATCAAGGAACTTACTTGGAATATTAAAGGAAACGGCTTCGAAGAAACAAAGGCCGACTTATTAAAAGGATCACAAAAGATTAGTCTAATTGCAAAAAAATCATTAACAAAAGATACGAACGTTCAAATTGTTGCCCAAACCAGTGAAGGGAAGGAAGCAAAGATTTCAATTAATATCAAAGTTCCTACAAAGATAGAGGCAAAGAAATTTAGTGGAGAAATTGAAACAGAAGATGGCAACGATAAAGTTGATACCAAAAAAATTAAATTCCCGAAAGGAAAGTATGGTCTCATAGGATTCATTGAATTAACCTTATTGCCCACTAATGTAAGTTTTAAAAAAATTAACGCTGTTGAGCGAGACGGAGGTCTTGAATGGCCTGAGAGAGACAATAATTCAAAAAAACCGGTACTAGCATCAGCACATACAGGACACGGAGTTAATAAAATTGTTAGAATAAGAGATAAAAATAATCTTTATGACATGGTTGCTGAAACAGGAGATACAGTAGTTAACCTTAACGCAATTCGCAAGTCGGGAGTGAATCCACAAAATTTCTGGTGGATATGTAAAAAATATATTAATTTAAAAGAAGAAAATAAAGATACCATTTCATTAGGGAAAACAAACCAAATATTCAATATAGAAGCAATAAAAATGTCTATAACTATAACTATTGTAAAATTTGGATTAGAATTTAAAAGAAACTCTGATGAAGGTGAAATTTTATGAAAGTACTATCATTTATGTATATATCTATCATTAGTCTACTCATTTCGTTGTGTCCTATTGTTATGGCTGATTCTTCTCTGAAAAGTCCTGCCTGCTTAGATCAATTTAAACAACCATCTGCCACTATCCAGAAACTTTCGGATTTGCTAGAATATCAGCATTTTAAATCCTTTTATAAAAATGCCGAAAAACATACATTTACCTTCGGTTTAACGACGCAAAATAATATTAATACTGAATTGAGCGACAAAATATGGCATTGTTATCTTGTCGCCTCAGCTCCGTTATTTTCCTTTAAAACATATCAGAAAACCGAACCGGAAGTTGAGATTGATGAAATGGCCGATATCAATCAAAAATCCGAGATTTGTCTATTCCTCGATAAATATATAAGACTTATTAAGAATTCGAATGATATGAAAGAATCTTCTAAAAAACAGATTATCCATCATATATTTTTGCCTTATTATGCAAAAATATTAAAACAATTCAAAGAATCAAAAGAACATAATCCCTACAGAATCACGGAATATAAAGAAACAAACGGAGAATCTAAAAACTTAAAAGAAAATAAAACTATTTATATTGAATCTCAAGAACAAATTTCAGAGCTTTGGAATTTTCTCAACGAAGTTGCTGATGGTGAATCATTTATTAACTCTAGAAATCAAGTAATCGAAGACGAAACTAAAGACCTGGAAAAATCTTTTATGGAAATTCTTGTTTCCATCTTTCCTGGTAAATATTCCAAAGTCGAAGAGTTCCTTCTTCAAGCCGGCTATACCAAAGAGGAAATTCCTAATTTGATTGATCGCACCGTCGGCAGGAACAATAAAACTGACTTTCTCTACAAAGGAAAGCATCGCCTTGCACATGACCGGCTTCTTAAGAAAAAGAAATAACTTCTCTCTTTCCGAAACAATGCATTGCCGCAAGCACACAAAGAACATTCACAAACGGACATGAAATATCCGTCATCTTAGGACATTCCTACAAGCACAGTTTTAATGCAGCAATTGCCGCCACGGCAGTACATGTACTCAAGGAACAGGGCCACACCATCCGCTTTCATGACCTCTGCCGGGAGCACTCCAACCCCGTTCGGCCGGACATGGAACTGGTCAGCGACATCCCGGGAAAACGCCTGGACAGCTCTCCATCAGCCGGAAACCAGGGAAGTTGACGGCATTGTCATCATCCATCCTAACTGGTGGGGACAGCCCCGGCTTTTAAAGACTGCATCTTCGCTTTCTGCAGCGTGCATGTTTTTGAAAGAAAAATGTTCTGCATCCTTGTAGCCAGCACTCCGGACATCCGTGCCAAATGACTTGACGAAGTGCGGGAAACGGTATGCACCCTCTTTCCCCCTGAGAGAGAACCCCGGTAAGAGCCCGCTTCGTGCCAAGATGAGCGAGCATGGGAATTCATGAAAGCCACGGACTACTCCCCTACCGTAAACCCGGCGGGAAGGAAACTAGTTTCCCTTTAAAGCAATTACGGCCAAATTGATTTTCATACTCCCCCGTTAGGAAGGATTTCCCTTAAGGAAGTCCTTCCGGATATCGATCCTTGATAAGCTTTGGCAAAGGGAAAGATACAACGTAAATGCCGCCAAGGAGCAAATCCACATACCTCAGTGGATGGCACAACTCAATCTTGAGACGTGGCATGTAATACAGCACTTTTTCTCCTCGTCATTGCAAATGATCCCTCTCAGAGAAAAAAGCTTTTCTTTCCCTACGTCAAAAAAGTCAAGAAGATAAATAGGAATCTTTCCTTGATTTTTAAACATAAAACTGGCCAAAGCATCCGGAGACAGGGTCCTCCCACCGTTCTCCCTGCATGGAAAGTGCAATGGGACTATCCGGAACAACCCTGTTTTTTCCGCTTGTCCCATACCACAGGAACGGTGTTCCGCTCCCGTAAGAGAGGACAAGGTAAAATGCCCACAATAAAAAAGAATGGTTTTCATAAAGAGGATACATTATCCATTTTTAATAAAAGCTTCACAGAGAAAATCAATCAATAAAAAACCATATTCGCTGCAGCAAATAATGGAAAGGGACAGCATCGCCATTTTTTAATCCTCCCCCATTAATAATTTCAGAACAATCAGGCTTCTTTCATGCTCACCTCATTCCCCGGCCTTGCCATTCATACGCTGGAAGAACTCCGGCAGAGATAGCTTGCTGAACTGTATCTCCATGCAACTCTCCCTTGCCAGTTTCTAAACCAGTGCAGCCAGGCATTTGACTAAAAGGCAAATGATCCTTTCTCTCTTCTTGCAACACCTGCCAAAAAAGCAAAAAAGAGCCTGTATCGTTAAAATACAGACTCTTAAGAAGAAAAATGTTTTGGCGGAGCGGGAGGGATTCGAACCCTCGGTACCGGTTTTGCCAGTACGTTCCTTTAGCAAAGGAGTGCTTTCAGCCTCTCAGCCACCGCTCCGTCTTGGGTAATGTGTGGAAAAGAAATTACACACTTCCCAAAATGAAGTCAATACATAAATAGTACAGGCAGGAATTACTCCAGGCAGGCATATTGGCAGGTCAGTTCCTTTTCTTCACCGGGTTTCAGCGCCACCTCCCACTGGAATTTCCCGTCCGGATTCAAGAGACGGACAAACGTCCTCCCAACATAAAATCAACCGGAAGCCGTTTTTCATCTGCAAATGCAACCCCGCAGGAACATTCAGCGGCCGGACCATGGGAAAACAAGGGCCATCAGTTCCCCCACGGCGGCGCGGACATGGTGCAAGCGGTCCGGAAAACCTTTTTAAACCTCGCAATGCTCTGCGATCACTTCCAGAAAATCATCCAGATACTTCGCGGCCTTCTGCTCCCCGATGCCGTGGACGTTCATGGCGCCCCGGCGGGTGGTGGGTTTCAGCCTGGCCAACCCTTCCAGGGTGGAATTGTGGAATACGGCATAAGCCGGAATTCCGGCTTCACGGGCCAGCTCATTCCTGAGCTCCTTCAATTTCAAAAACAAATCTTCGTCAAACTCGCCCAGGGCGGCCAAATCCCCCGTGGCCCGCACCCTGGCCTGTCCCGTGGGAGCGGAAGCCTTTTCCCGGCGGGCAAAGGGCCAGAGCATGGACGCCTCCCTGCGCCCCATCATCACTTCATTCCCTTTCGGACTCAGGGTAATCAGGGGGCGGTCCGCCTCTCCGCTCATTCTGGTCAACCCCGCCATCTGCATGGCGCGGAACAACTGGCGGATATCGTCCTCGCTCCACCGGGAAAGGATGCCATACGTACTCAGACGGGCCAGGGAGGTTTTTAAAATCTCCTGGTTTTTCGCCCCCTTGAGCATCTGGATGATTTTCGTCCTGCCCCACCTTCCCTGCCAGGAACCGTCCGCCATGCGCACGGACGCGCGCGCAATCCCGCTCAGCGCCTGCCGGACCACCCTTGTTTCCTCCTCGCCCAGGGATTGTCCCTCCTCCACTCCCAGCGTCAGGCACTGGTCACAGCGGCCACACGGGGCTCCATCCTCCTCCCCGAAGTAATTCAAAATCCACTGCTGGCGGCAGCCGGTGGAATAAGCAAACTCCGTCACCGCCTTCAGTTTTTCCCGGTCTCTCACCTCCTTTTCCCGCAGGGCCTGTTCGTCCAGAGGAATCTTCAAGCCGCTTACGGCGGGGTCCGTCACTCTGGTAAGCTTCACGCGCTGCCCCGGAACGTCATGGCGGCTGATCGCGCCATTGCGCATGAGAACGGACAAGGCGGCCCCCACCTGCATGGCATTCCGGCATTTGAGGCGTTCCCCCATCTCCTCCATGGACCACGCCACATCATGGGTTTCCGCACTGCAATGCTTCCTTAACAACTCGTACAGCTCCACAATCAGCGGAACGCCCGGATTCACCCCCTCAATAAAAAACTCCTGGGTCCGCAAATCCGCGTGGTTGAACAAAAGCTCGCAATAGGCTTCATCCCCGTCGCGGCCGGCACGGCCAGCTTCCTGGTAATAGGCCTCCACACTGCCGGGAACCTCAAAATGGGCCACAAACCTGACGTCGGCACGGTCAATGCCCATGCCAAACGCATTCGTGGCAATGACGATGTCCGCATGGCGGTTCATGAAGGCGTTCTGAGCCTCTTCCCGCTGCTCATCCGTCATGCCCGCGTGGTAAGCCGTCACGTTCAGGCCAAGTTCGGAAAGAGCCTCATAGACCTGCTCCACCTTTTTGCGGGTGGAGCAATAGATAATACCCGTCTTATGGCGCTTCACCAGCTCGTACAGCCTCTTGTACTTGTCCTTGTGCGTATCGCAAGCCGTAATGCGGAAATGCAGGTTTTCCCGCGCAAATCCCCGTACAATCGTCACCGGGTCGTCCAGCCTCAAATGTTCCAGAATATCCTCCCGCACGCGGGGAGTGGCCGTGGCGGTCAGAGCCGCTACCTGCGGGCGCCCCATCGCTTCAATAGCCCTGCCCAGCTTCAAATAATCCGGACGGAAATCATGCCCCCACTGGCTCAGGCAGTGAGCCTCATCCACGGCAACCATATTCACGTCCACCTCCTCCAGGGCGCGCATGAACCCCTCATGGCCGAAACGCTCCGGAGCCACATACACCAGCTTGAACGCCCCGTCCTTCATGCCGGCCAGGCGTTCCCTTTGTTCAGGAAAGCTCAGGGAGCTGTTGATCATGGTGGCGGGAATCCCTCTGGCGGCAAGGGCGTCCACCTGGTCTTTCATCAGGGCGATCAACGGGCTGACCACCAGGCAGACCCCGTCCCGGCACAAGGCGGGAAGCTGGTAGCACAGGGATTTCCCTCCCCCGGTGGGCATCACCACCAGCACGTTGCGGCCTTCCATGATGGAAGCCACCACGCGGTCCTGCCCCTCCCTCAAACTGGAAAAGCCGAAGTACTCCTTCAATGCCTCCATCGGCGACCTGATCACCTTGAACTCGCTCATTTTCTCCGTCCAGTGTGCCACAGCCCATTCCGTGACGCAACGCCTTTCCCCTCTTTCTGCGCTCCGGAATCAACGGCCCGTCTTTGAAGGACTCCTCTCCCGGGAAGAGAAAAAATGAGATTTTTTTCTCAAATCATCTTACAAACATCTTGACTTTCCCGAAGAAAACCCTATATTCCTCTCACCGCTTACGCGGTACACGACGCAAGTTAAAGCGCCCGTAGCTCAATTGGATAGAGCGTCTGACTACGGATCAGAAGGTTTGGGGTTCGAATCCCTACGGGCGTGCCACTTGCATCACCACCGGTAAATAAAATAATTCCTGCCTGAACGCCATGGCGGGATTTTTTGTCTCTACCGGTAAATACATATGGGGGCGCCATGGTTTCGACTGGAAGTCTGAAGTGCTGGCTGCATGTGAAGGTTAATCGGCTGGCCTTCTAAAAAGCCGATTAAAAAAATAAATGCAGAGTCTAACGACCTTGCTCTGGCTGCCTAATTAGTTCAGCCGCGTCAGAACCTCAACGCCTGCTAGAGGGGACGACGAATATTCAGCAGGCTGGTGCAATGCGGGGTTGCCGCGCAACGCACGAGACTTCCACAGGCAACTAGCGAGCCTGCCTAGTTGGCGCATGACGAAGCGGCCGCGAAAGCAGCAATATGCGTCTGAACATGGAGATGCCGGCATCAACGGCCTTCAGGACACGGGTTCGACTCCCGTCGCCTCCACCATCTCAAAACAACCGCAAGCGTTTGAAAAAGAATGCTTGCGGTTTTTGTTTTTATAAAACTGCAAGACATTGAAATTCGTTTTGGAAACAATGTCTTGTAGTCGGAGGTGTGTCTTGCAGGCATGAAGAAGCCCTCCCCTGTGGTGGACGGGAGAGGGCTTCGGGGGGACTGTTCCCTGATTCGGAATAGGGGCATTTGCATGGTTGCTGGAAGGTCAGGAGAGGCCGACGAGTCGGTTGTATTTGCGGTTGGCTCTCCGGGATTGGAAAAGAAGCCGCATTCCACCAGCATGGCGGGCGGCACCGTTTCACGGAGGGTGTGCGGAGGCTGGATTTGGAGAACCAGCAGGAGCGGTCAGGGAGACCCCGCAGGAGCTTGCAGAGCGGCTCAGCGATAGGGATGAAGCCAAGGCTTTTACTCTCAGCGAATCCGTATAGGCGCCGTCATCATGGTAGCTACGGCAGTAGCAGATGCGAGCCCCTTGGGCCGTAGGGGGAGTCCGAGGAGTCAGAGCGAACGGAGAGTATATGCCGTAGTTCCCCGCGTTGATGGCCTTCACGGTGGCGGACAAGGTCGTCGCCGCTCAAACGGGGGAGTCGGTGACGGTGACGGCGCGCCCGTGGACCCGCAGCATGGGGGCCAGATGACCGGCAATGGTCTTGGCCACAGCGTATTCTTCACGCCCGTTTCCACGGGCGCCCGTGTTGTTGGCGTATCCGATGTCTAAAGCGATATTCATTTTCCGATATGCCGTTCAAGTTGCAAGAGCCCCATGTTGATTTGTGTGAGGGCCTTCGTCCGCGCATCCATGCAGGCGCGCATGCCGTGGTACGGGAAGTCACGGGCAATAAAGCCCACGAACATGACCCATTCGGGCTTATACCCCCTTAAAAGGTTCAGGCAGCGTGGGCTTTAGTGCACATGGTCTTACTTTTTCAGGATATTGAACGACGGGCAACGTGAACCTGGGAGCGGGAGATATGCCCCTGCTTAATGACCAGGCAGGAGCCGCCTTTGCAAACCTCCGTGCGGTCCTGGGTAAAGTCCACATTATGTCCGCAACCGCCCAGCAGGGCGGAGGCTGCATAGGCCGCTCCTGCCAGGGTCACCCACAGAAGGCGTTCCCACCATTTCAGGCCGGTTTTAGCCTTGCTTTTTCCGTAGGCATTTTTCATGCCCTGCTTCCCCGCCGTCAAGGACGGCCCTTTTTTGCTCGCCATTTAACTTGCGCATGATTTTACTCTACGAAGTATTTGAAGAACGCCACGGCAGCAGGGTCCTGGATGGCGAATTCCGGGTAGTCACAAGAGGTAAATGTCCGGCGTCCTCCCTGGTCATTAATAACCTCCACGGTCAGGCAGACGCTCCCACCAGATGCAGGCTCATCAGGATGCCGGACAAGATTGACGTATTCATCCAGACGCGCCCACACCTGGACGGCTTTCCATGGTTCCGCCAGCCCTACCAGCGCGGTCACGACGGCCTCCATTGCCGGAGCTTGGTCAGCGGGCAGGTCCTCCTGCTTGTAGCGGTCAGTACGGGTATAGCCGTCCGCGTCCCGGTAAATGGCCGTCAGGGTGAAGTCCCCCCATTGTCCAGGCTGGGGGAATTGTATCTGTATTTCTGCGTTATTCATATTATGCTAAGGGGGTGTTGATATCTACAAAGTCTTCAGTTACTTCAGAAACAATGGTGTTCGCAGCTATTGCACCGAGAGCCATTGCAACCGGGTTGATGTTATTTGGCTGATAAAGCGTGCGCTCTGTAGAGCCAATCTCTACAACCGCAGTCCCACTATCGACTTTCGCTAAATCCACATAGCAAGAACTGAATCCAAACGAAGTTTCAAAGGACCGAAGCCCACGAACGGCAGCGATTTTGCACAGGGAGGCTTGCTGACTGCCGCCCAGCATCAGATAGAGAGAGCCAACGCCATCATAATCTTTGGAATAAGAAGCCGGTTGGCTTTGCTGATAGATGATTTTATTAAGCGTAGCTGGGATCAGCTCATTATGGCTTGCTGGAACAAAGCTGGTAGTGGTTTTAACTTTCCATTTTTGTGTCGTTATTTCCGCATAAATTTCCCGCACTATAATAGTGTAACCATTGCGAACGGTATCCCTGACTGCATCGAACGTAATATCCAGAATTTCTCCATTTGCATAAGCGAGGTCATTGCCGGGAATGAGAGCATAGGAGTCCAGAGTTAAATCGCTTCTGTAGGTTTTGGCTCCAGCCCCCAGCCCAATAGTGAATTTAAGAGCAGTGTAGCTATGCAGGGATATAGAAAACCCCGCAAAGTTGCTGTAGTTCCACCCGCCGTAGAGCCCCAGAAAGGGAAACTTGATGGAGCTGGTTTTATTTGCAGGCGCCGTAACGCGCGCATAATGGTAAGGAACATATATGGCCGTGACTGCTGAGCCAGTAGTCACAATTTTTGAAGTGTCAGGAAAATAAGGCATCGTGTAGACATTCGTAGCCCCGGCCAGCCCTGCTGCATATAAGCGGTTCACGGCTGCCGTGCCTGTTTGCGCTCCCACGGTAAGCGGAATATTGATGCCCCCGTTGGCGTTGATCGTCCCCTCCGCAGTCAAGCCGCCGTCCAGCGTCATGTTGCCCGCTTCGTCTGTCAGCTTGTCCTGCTTGCCATTCCACGTTTCGCGTTCTTGAACCGTTATGTGGGCTGCGGCATCTTCCTTGTGCGCATTGAAGGAAGACGCGTCGGCTTTTGTAGAAAGAGCGGCGGCATCCGCCTTGGCGTTCCATGCGGTGCGCTCTTCCTCTGTAACATGCACAGTTTCATTCTCCACATGCTCACTCCATTCATTCAGAGGAGTCAGGAGAATCCCATTGATAGAAGTAATTTTATTCATGCTTGTTATTCTTTGTTATTGCTTGTCGTGAAGCGGTTGAACAACGCCGCTGCCATCCCGTCCACCATCGTGAACTCCGAAAATTCTGGCTGGTGAAAAACCCGCGCCCTTCCTGGGCGGTGGCTGCTTCCACGGTCAGAGCAACCGCATCCCTGGATTCCAGGAATGATTTCCCTTCCTCTACAGGTGAGCTGATGGCCTGGTCCAGCCACACCCAGCTTTGGAGCACTTTCCGTTCATCGGATAAGACGGCAACGCGTGCTGCCCACTTCGTTGAAAGTTTCTACCCATTCCTGAAAAATATCATCCTGCGTGAAACGTCGGGACTGGATGAAACCGTTATTGCCCAGAAATATGGCCGTCAAGAAAGGCTTGTCCGTGGAAGAATAGATATTGAACGCGGTGGAGGAGAAATTGGAAAAAGAGCATCAATAGAGGCTCATCTGAAAAGAGGATGTCTGCGCCCCAGCATGCAGGTTCCCATTTTCCCGATCAGAAGGCACAGGAAAAACAGAAGACCGCTAAAGACGGGGTTCATTCATGGAGGCGGAGCGGAGGGAACCGACGGCAAACCTCTCTTTTTCCTTTCCGTCAATCGGCGGCTTTTTCCGCTTTTGGGCAAAGATCA
>OLQU01002450.1_pt1 | contig 10154 bp, 8 predicted proteins | sample 1672271 | NCBI WGS metagenome assembly OLQU01 (sample SAMEA3136666, study PRJEB25190) | human gut metagenome | biome: human gut; feature: human-associated habitat; material: faeces | place: Austria | collected 2013 | reverse complement strand
AGGTGATGACGCCCCGCAGCAGGTCGGTGCCGACGTGGGGTTTCTGCTTCCATGCGATCTCCGCCGGGGCACCATGCTCCAAAAACACCTCGGTGACGAAGCCGCAGAGCGCGTCGCCGATGCGGGTGGTCAGCTTGCCGTCCGAAAAGGTGCCCGCGCCGCCCTCGCCAAACTGGATGTTGGCGTTTTCGTCCAACTCACCGCTGGCGGAGAAATGCTCCACCGCCTTCACCCGCTCGTCCAGCGCGGGGCCGCGCTCCAGCACGATGGGCCGGTAGCCCTGCCGGGCCAGCAGCAGCGCCGCGAACAGCCCTGCCGGGCCGAGGCCGCAGACAATGGGCCGGTGGGCCAAGGGCTCCGCGCCGTTCTCGACGGAAAAATCGGTCTTGCCGCGGATAGCAACGCAGGGCGAGGCCCCTGCAAATGCAGATTCCTCACCCTCGTCTTTGAGCGTTACAGCGACCGTATAAACCAGCTTCGGCTGCCCGTGGCGGGCATCCACCGACAGTTTCGACACGCCGAAGCGGCCGACTTTTGCGCGGGGGATGCGCGCCAGATGCAGCGCTTTTTCAAAGGCCTGCTCCTCCCCGGCGGAGAGGGGCAGACGGATATCACGAACTAAGATCATATCATTTGCTTTCTTTAGTTACTCTCGATCTTGCACTGGATGACATAGCTGCCCAGCGCGAAGATCTTGCCGTTGGAGGGCACATACAGCCGGCACGCGATGTTCTGCTGGCCGATGGCCACCGAGAAATCGTCGGCGTCGATCTCAATGACGACCTGTTCCGGCGTCAGCGTTTCCAGCGCACCGGCCGGGCCGCAGAGGGTCACATTCATCAGCCGCTCGGTCTCCACCGTCAGGGTGTAGGTAGACGGCAGGTTCACCACCTGCACGCATTCGGAGGGCAGATTCATCGTCTTCGTTTCCAGCTTGGAGGAGTCGAAGCTGACGGTGATGCTCGTAATGTTGTCCAGCAGACGGATATCGCTGGGCAACTCAATGGGCATCTCGTACACCTTGTTCAGCGAGAAGGTAGACAGGTCGATGGTGCCCACCGACAGGGTGGAAAGCTTGTCGATCCGGGAAGCCGGACCCGCCACGTTCAGGGTCTGCTTGCTCAGCGAGTAGGTCAGCACAGAGGAGTCGAAGTCCCGCGGGGCGTTGACGAAGCTGACCTTCACAGGCAGCGTCGCCATCTTGTAGACCTGCAGCGTCACCTCCACGCTCTCCTCTTCCTTCGTGGTGTACTCGAACTTCACCTCGCTGCCGCTGTTGGTGTAAAACCGCAGGGCCGTATCCAGCGTGACGGATTCGGTCAGTTCGCCGTTGTGGGTAACTTCGGCGGTGCAGGTGGTGACCTTATCGATCTCGGTGCTGGGGCCGGAGAGGGTGACCGTCTCCTTCGAAAGTTCGGTGCCGTACAGGATATACCCGTCCGCGATGGTCAGGTAGTTGGTGGTCACGGTGATGGGGACGGTCTTTTCCTCCACCACGTCGAAAACGACATCCACGCTGTTGTCCCCGCCCTCGATGGAGACGGTGACGCCGTTCAGCAGCCCGTTGACCCCCCGCACTTGCAGATGCAGGGTCTTCGCGCCGCTGTCGCGGACGCTGGACCAATCCGGGTAGACCACGAAATCGGAGGCCGAGAGACTGCCGATGGTGTAGCCGTCGCCGGAAACTTTCAGGTTGACGTATTTTTCCGGGGCGCTGACGATGCTGAGGCCCCGCGAAGTATAGGCGGCGGAATCGTAAGTGAAATCCACCGGCACATTGGCGATGGTCTTGGTGGTGCCGGGCTGCACCACGATGGTGACGACCATCCATGCCACGATGGCACCCACGATGGCCAGCAGAAGGCGGATGCGGCGGTCATCCAACAGACTCTTGGTGTGCTGGATGGCGGGCTTTGTGCCGTTCGTGTTCAGCTCCTTGCTCATGGCTGCTCCTCCTCTTTCTGGTTGACCCAGCTCAGCAGACGCTGGACACGGCCCTTCCAGCTGTTGTCCGTCTTCTCGCTGGCGGTCTCCTTGGGGATCATCTCATCCACGAGCCGGGTGTACAGGGTCTGGCGGTCAAAGTGGCGGATGAGGACGCCGTTCTTCGCCATGGAGATGATGCCCGTCTCCTCGCTGACGACGATAGCGATGGCGTCGGAGTTTTCGGCAATGCCGAGGCAAGCGCGGTGGCGGGTGCCCATATCCTTGCCGAGGTCAAGGTTATTGGAAAGCGGCAGCACGCAGCCCGCCGCCTTGATGCGGCCATTCTCGATGATGGCAGCGCCGTCGTGCAGGGGGGTGCCCTCGTAGAAGATGGTGCCCAGCACTTCCAGATTGACCGCGCTGTTCACCGGCGTGCCGGTGCGGACGATCTCGGAAAGGTTGGTGCTGCGCTCCAGCACGATGAGCGCGCCGGTCTTGGTCTCGGAAAAGCGTTCAGCGGCGTCGCAGATGGCGATGATGGCACTGCGCCATGCGCCCTTGAAGCTGGGGTCATTGTAGCGGCCCTTGACGTTAAACAGCTTCGAGGCCCATTGGTCGGTCTGGCCCATCCGCTCCAAAGCGCGCCGGATCTCCGGCTGGAACAGGACGACCAGCGTCAGCAAGCCGACCTGCAATAAGGAGTTCAGCAGCCACGTCACCGTGCGCATGTTCAGCACGTTTGCCACCAAGTAGACCGCCAGCACCAGCAGCGCGCCCTTGGCCAGCTGCCCGGCGCGGGTGCGGTTGATGATGCCCAGCAGTTGATAGATCAGGAACGCGATGATGATGATATCCAGCAGATCCGCCAGCTTGAAGGTCTGGAAGTTTGCTATGATCGAGTTCAGAGTCATCGATGTTTTCTCCCGCTTACAGCTTTTCGATCAGGGCCACCGCGTGCGCCGCGATGCCCAGCCCCTCGCCGGTGAAGCCCAGATGCTCCTCGGTGGTGGCCTTGACGCTTACAGCGTCCACAGGCAGCCCGAAGGCCTCGGCCAGCTTTTCGCGCATGGCGGGGATGTAGGCCGCCAGCTTGGGCCGCTGGCAGAGGATGGTGGAGTCGATGTTCTCGATCTTCCAGCCATTCTCGTGCAGGATCTCGGCCACGCGGCGGGCCAGCTTAAGGCTGTCGGCGCCGGAATACTCCGGGTCGGTGTCCGGGAAGTGCTTACCGATATCCCCCAGCGCCGCCGCGCCCAGCACGGCGTCCATAACGGCGTGGGCCAGCACATCGGCGTCCGAATGGCCCAGCAGACCCTTTTCGAACGGCACTTCCACGCCGCCGAGGATCAGCTTGCGGCCCTCCACAAGGCGGTGTACATCGTAACCATGACCAATGCGCATATTTGTTCCTTCTTTCTGTTCCGGGCGGGGCAAATCCTCCCGCGTGGTGATCTTCAGGTTGGCGTAGTCGCCCTGCGTCAGCTGCACCGGGCGTCCGGTCAGCTCAAACAGGCTGCAATCGTCGGTGACGAGGCGGGCCTTTTCTTCGTCCAGCTCGTCCAGCGCGGCGAGGTAAGCGGCCCGGTCGAAGCACTGGGGCGTCTGCACCGCATACAGGGTGCTGCGGTCGGGCGTTTCGGTGACGCTGCAGCCTTCCGGCACGGTCTTGCCGTCGCCCCGCTTTGCCGTTTTGACGGTATCCTTCACCGGCACCGCCGGGGCCGCGGCCCCGCACAGGGCGGCAGCGTTCAGCGCGGCTTCGATGACCGCCTCGCTCACAAAGGGGCGGGCCGCATCGTGGACGGCCACGATCTCGCCGTTCGCCGCCAGCACGCCGTTCTTCGCGCTCTCGGCGCGGGTCGCCCCGCCGGGCACGACCTGCACCGGCTTTTGGCACGCGGCCGCCTGCTGCTCCAGAAACTCCCGGTTTTTGCCCGCCACCAGCACGATCTCGTCCACGAGGGGGCATTCGGCAAAGGCGCGGATGCTCCGCTGCACCACCGTCTCCCCGCCCAGATCAAAGCTGAGCTTGTCGAACCCCATCCGGGTGGAGGAACCTGCGGCCACCAGAACCGCCGTCACACGTTTTTCCACTTCTGACACCTACCTGTCTTCCGTTTTTCTGCGCCCATTGCAAAGCGCAGACTGATACATTGAATATTATAACGTATTGCGCCACAAACTGCAACCACGCAGAGCAATAAAAATGGAGCTGCCGAACCACTCCCCCCGTCACAGCGCTGCTGTGCCAGCCCCCTCTGGGAGGGAGCCTCGCGCAGGCGATGTGGGAAGGAGTCATTCAACAGCTCCTCTTGATGGATTTCGTTTACTTCAGGATGGGCTCAATGGCAGCAGCCAGTGCATCCTTCTGGGCCTGTGCTTCGGCCAGATCCTTGCCCAGCGTGGTGAAGTAGGTCTTGATCTTCGGCTCGGTGCCGGAGGGGCGGACCACGACGGTGGCACCGTTCTCCAGCGTGTAGATCAGGACGTTGGCCGCGGGCAGACCGGTCTCTTCGGGCTTCTTGTAGTCGGTGACCTTGACGACCTTGTGGCCAGCCAGTTCGGTCAGCGGCTCGTCACGCAGCTTCTGCATGATGGAAGCCATCTTCTCCATGCCGGTCAGGCCGGGGAACTCGAAGCTGTCCACCTTGTTCAGGTAGCGGCCGTACTGAGCATAGATCTCTTCCAGACGCTGCTTGATGGAGGAGCCGATGCTGCGGTAGTAAGCGGCCATCTCGCAGATCAGCATGGAGCCGATGACGGCGTCCTTATCGCGGACATAGGGGCCGGCCAGATAGCCGTAGCTCTCCTCGAAGCCGAAGATGAAGCGGTCCACTTCCCCGGCTGCTTCCAGATTGGCGATCTGGTCGCCGATCCACTTGAAGCCGGTCAGCACGTTGCGCATCTCCACGCCGTAGTGCTTGGCCACAGCGTCGGCCAGCGGGGTGGAAACGATGGACTTGACGGCCACGGGATCCTTCGGCATGGTACCCTTCTCGATGCGGCCCGCGCAGATGTAATCCAGCAGCAGAACGCCCATCTCGTTGCCGGAGACCAGCTCATAGCTGCCGTCCGGGCACTTCATGGCGATGCCCACACGGTCGGCGTCGGGGTCGGTGGCCAGCATCAGGTCGGCACCGGTCTCGGTGGCGAGGTCGAGGCCCAGCTTCAGGGCGGCGAAGATTTCAGGGTTCGGGTAGGAACAGGTGGTGAAGTAGCCGTTGGGGTACTCCTGCTCCGGCACGATGGTGATATCGGTGATGCCCATGTCGTTCAGCACATGGGTGACGGGCACGAGGCCGGAGCCGTTCAGCGGGCTGTAGACCAGCTTCAGGCCAGCGGTCTTGCACAGGCCGGGCCGCACCTGACGGGCCTCGATGGCGTCGTACAGGGCCTTCTTGCAGTCGTCGCCCACAAAGCGGATCAGGCCGTTCTCCACGCCCTCGGCGAAGGAGATGTACTTGGCCCCGGTCAGCACATCGGTCTTCTGGATCTCGTCGTAGACGATGGCGGCAGCGTCATCGGTCATCTGGCAGCCGTCCGGGCCGTAGGCCTTGTAGCCGTTGTACTTGGCAGGGTTGTGGGAAGCCGTGACCATGATGCCGGCGTTGCACTCGTAGTAACGGGTGGCAAAGCTCAGGGCGGGCACGGGCATCAGGGCGTCATAGATGCGGACCTTGATGCCGTTGGCGGCCAGAACACCGGCGGCGGTCTTTGCGAAGATGTCGCTCTTCAAGCGGCTGTCGTAGCTGATGGCGACGGTCTGGTTGCCGCCCTGCGTCTTGACCCAGTTTGCCAGACCCTGCGTTGCCTGACGGACAACGTAAATGTTCATCCGGTTGGTGCCGGCGCCCAGAACGCCGCGCAGACCAGCGGTACCAAACTTCAGCGCCACCGCAAAGCGGTCCTTGATCTCCTCATCATTCCCCTCGATCTTCGCCAGTTCGGGCTTCAGGTCAGCGTCCTCAAGATCCGCTGCCAGCCAGCGCTTATATTCATCCAGATACATATTGCACACCTTACCTTTATTGATTTTGCCAAAGGGTAGTTTTTCCAAACCTACTTATACTATAAACTCTTGTCCGGGCTGTGTCAATTCCATATTATGTAAGAAGTTTTGCTGCATAAATCATACAAATGCCACAAATCGGCAGCCCGGTTCCGCAATTTGGGCTGTCTGGGTCGTTTTCAATGTGGGCAGTTTGACGAACTGCTGGCCGTAGTCGCTCAGCACATCGAGCCACTGCTCTGCCCCGACGCCGTTTTCGTACAGGTATTTCATCAGCCGCATGGCCCGTGGAAAATTTTCCGAGGGGCACAGCACCCTGTGAGCCGAACGCACGCCGCCCTCTTCCAGTGCCAATTCCAGCACGATGCCCGTTTCGGTGCGGCGGGCAGAATAGCACAGGGTATGGGCCCGCTGCAGCCCTTCCAACTCTGAGTAAGAGCGGACATACCGACAGGATTCCTTAACGATCATACTTCTTCCCTCCTATTGATTTCACACATTGACTTTATCAATACCCCAAACTATAATGAAAAGCAAGATGGAAATCTGTCGAAATGCCGGTTTTTCCAGAATCTTAGCCGCTTCTTAACCGCAAAAAATGAAAATGCCTCCAATAGGGAGTGCTGCAAGGAGATTTTATGTACTCTGTCCTGAAAAGCTACGGTCTGAACGGCCTGAACGGCTTTGCTGTTGCGGTCGAGGCGGATGTATCCGGCGGGCTGCCCGCCTTTTCGCTGGTGGGTCTGCCGGACTCCGCCGTGCGCGAAAGCGGCGACCGCGTCCGTGCCGCCGTCAAAAATCTGGGCTTCAAGTGGCCGGACCGCCACATCACGGTCAATCTGGCCCCCGCTGACGTCCGCAAGACCGGCCCGGTTTATGACCTGCCCCTGCTGCTGGCCGTACTGGCTTCCTCCGGCCAGTTGGAGGAGCTGCCCGCCGACACCGCCTTCCTCGGCGAACTGGCGCTGGATGGGGCCCTGCGGCCAGTGTCCGGTGTGCTGCCTATGGCGCTGGCCGCGGCGGCAGACGGCATCAAAGCCCTCTACGTCCCCGCCGAAAACGCCGCCGAAGCCGCCGAGGCGGGCGGCACTGCCATGAAGGTCTACCCGGCCCGCACCGCGCGGGAGGTGGTGGACGCACTGCGCGGAGTCACGCCCATCGTTCCGACGGTTCCCCTCCCCTTCGACCCCGCCGACAGTTGGAACAGCGCCCCCGATTTCGCGGACGTCATGGGGCAGCCCCTCGCCCGCCGGGCCATGGTCATCGCAGCGGCAGGCGGCCACAACGTGCTGTTGATCGGCGCACCCGGCACCGGCAAATCCATGCTGGCCAAGCGTCTGCCCGGCATCCTGCCGCCGCTGAGCCGGGACGAAGCCGTGGAGACGACGAAGATCTATTCCATCGCCGGGCAGCTGCCCAAGGGGCGCGGGCTTATCACGAGCCGCCCCTTCCGCAGCCCCCATCACTCAGCCAGCGCCGTTTCGCTGGCGGGCGGCGGGGCCACCTTCCGCCCCGGTGAGTGCAGCCTTGCCGACTGCGGCGTTCTGTTTTTGGACGAACTGCCGGAATTTTCCCGCGAAAGTCTCGAAGTGCTGCGGCAGCCGCTGGAGGACGGCCAGATCACGGTCAGCCGCGCGGCGGGCAGCGCCACCTACCCCAGCCGGTTCCAATTGGTCGCGGCCATGAACCCCTGCAAGTGCGGCTATTACGGCCACCCGACCCATCCCTGCACCTGCTCGCCCAGCGCCGTGCGGCAGTACCGCAGCCGGGTTTCCGGCCCGCTGCTGGACCGCATCGACCTCTGCGTCGAGATGGACCCCATCGCCTTTGACGAACTCCACGCGGCTTCTCCCTCCGAGAGCAGCGCCGCACTGCGCCAGCAGGTGCTGCGCGCCCGCCAAGTTCAGGCCAAGCGCTACGCCGCCCCCGGCTACGAAGGTGTCCGCTGCAACGCCCAGCTCACCGCCGGGCAGGTGCGCCGCATCTGCCGGATGACCCCCGGTGCCGAGCAGCTCCTCCGCGCCTCCTACGATGCGCTGGGCCTTTCCGCCCGCGCCCACGACCGCATCCTCCGGGTGGCCCGCACCGTCGCCGACCTCGCCGGAAAGGCCCTCCTCGACGAGGACGCCCTGCTGGAAGCTCTGCAATACCGCGCACAGGAAAAGGCCGAACTGACGTTCTGAACGAGCCGGAGGTTTTCGTGAACGTCACCGAAGGTCTCTTCTTCTGAAGGACATCATGGAATAATTTTGCATAAAAAAGGACTGCCGCTCAAAACGAACGACAGTCCTTTTTCTTATTTTAGAAGCTCCATTCCCAACTCCCGCGCAAGCTGTTCCAGCGGAATCGTATCTGTCTTGTGCGGGTCAGGGTCATTTTGGTAGTCTTTCAGAAGCTGTTCGCAGAACTCTTCATCTGTCAGCATATCAGAACCTCCGCCATGTATCGGGCAGGAACAAAACGAGCATGGGGAAAATTTCCAAGCGGCCCGCGAGCATGTCGAAGATCATGACGAGCTTGGCGGGGTTCGAGTAGCCGCTGAAGTTCATCATGGGGCCGACCTGATTCAGGCCGGGGCCGATATTGTTCAGCGTTGCGGCAATGGCGGTGAAGTTCGTCACCATATCGAAGCCGTCAAGGCTGATGAGGAAGAACGACGCCGCAAAAATGAAGAGGTAGGCCGCCACATAGACATTCGTTGCACGGATGGTCTCGTGGTTGACCAGCTTGCCGTCCATCCGGATCGGGGCCACCACCTGCGGGTGGAGCGCCTGTTTCAGCTCCTTTTTCAGGCTCTTGCCCAGCAGCAGGAGGCGGCTGACCTTTATGCCGCCGCCCGTGCTGCCCGCACAGGCACCCACAAACATCAGCATCACGAGGATCTCCTTGGAAAGGGTCGGCCAGAGGTCAAAATCACAGCTGGAAAAGCCGGTGGTCGTGATGATGGAACCCACTTGGAAGGCCGCATGGCGCAGCGCCTCGCCAAGGCCGTTGTACATGCTGTAGATGTTGCAGGTGATGATGCCCACCGCCACCGCGATGATGAGGAAGTAGGCCCGCACTTCCTCGCTGGCTGCGGCGCGGCGGAACCGGCGCATCAGCAGCAGGAAGTAGGCGTTGAAGTTGACGCCGAAGAGGATCATGAAAATGGTCACGACCCACTGGATGTAGGGCGAAAAGCTGGCGAAGCTGTCATTGAGGAAGCCGAAGCCGCCGGTGCCCGCCGTGCCGAAAGCCGTAAGCATGGCATCGAAGACCGACATTCGGCCAACCAGCAGGAAGATGAACTCGATCACGGTCAGGGCAAGATAGATGCCATACAAAATCTTGGCGGTGGACTGGACCTTGGGCACCAGCTTATCCACCTGCGGGCCGGGGCTTTCCGCCTTCATCAGGTTGACGTGGGAGCCGCCGGTCAGGGGCAGCAGGGACAGCAGAAACACCAAAACGCCCATGCCGCCGACCCAGTGGGTGAAGCTGCGCCAGAACAGAATGCCCTTGGGCAGGTCCGCCACAGCGGGCAGGATGGACGCGCCGGTGGTGGTAAAGCCGGAAACGGTCTCAAACAGCGCATCCACCGGGTTCGGGATGCAGCCGGTCAGCACAAAGGGCACGGCACCCACCACACTGATGAGCAGCCAGCACAGCGCCGTGGTCACAAAGCCTTCCCGCATGTAGAAGATCTGGCTCTTGGCCTTGACGCGGTGGAACAGCGCCCCCGCCAGCGCGCTGAGGGCCGCCGTGAACAGGAACACGCCCATCACGAACCACTCGCCGTAGCACAGGCTGGCGACGGCGGGCAGCAGCAACAGAGCGCCCTCCGTCAGCAGGATATAGCTCAGCAGCCGTAAAACGATCGCATAATTCATGCTGCGCCTCCGTCACTCTTCCACGATGTCCCGCAGATCGTGCAGACCATGCTCCAGCGTGACGACGATGACGCTGTCGCCCACTTGGATCTGGTCGCCGCCGCGGGGGATCTTGATCTCATTGCCGCGGGTGATGCAGCACAGCAGGGTATTCTTTTTCAGGTGCAGACGGCTCAGCGGCACGCCGGTGGCCCGGCTCTCCTCGTGGACCGTGAATTCCAGCGCTTCCACACGGTCGTCCAGAATGCGGTACAGGGTCTTGATGTTGCTGCCCGCTTCATTCTGCAAGGCACGGACATACTGCACGATGTAATCGCAGGTCATGTACTTGGGGTAGACGATGCTGCCCA
>OLQU01002441.1_pt1 | contig 10182 bp, 7 predicted proteins | sample 1672271 | NCBI WGS metagenome assembly OLQU01 (sample SAMEA3136666, study PRJEB25190) | human gut metagenome | biome: human gut; feature: human-associated habitat; material: faeces | place: Austria | collected 2013 | reverse complement strand
ATGGCCGACGTACTTCTCGTCGGCGACGGGCCACGGCTCGGCGGACAGGGATTCGGCGTGACCGAGCTTGCTCCACATCTCCTCGCAGATGTGCGGGGCAATCGGCGCGAGCATCAGGATCAGCGGCTCCACGGCGGCACGCGGCACAGCCTTCAGACCGGTCAGGTGGTTGTTGAGCACGATGAGCTTGGCGATGGCGGTGTTCGGGCGCATGCCTTCCATTTCCGCGGTCACTTCGGCAATCGTGTTGTTGAGCAGCTTCAGGGTCTTTTCGTCCGGCGTGTCCTCAGTCACATGGGCCTGGCCGGTGGTCTCATCGACCACATTGCGCCACAGACGCTGCAGGAAGCGCATGCCACCGACCACGTTGCGGGTGTTCCACGGGCGAGACTCGTCCAGCGGGCCCATGCTCATTTCGTACAGGCGGAAGGTGTCGGCACCGTAGTTCTCGTACATGTAGTCCGGGGTCACGATGTTCTTGAGGGACTTGCCCATCTTGCCGAACTCGCGGTTGGCATGTTCGCCGTTCCAGGTGAAGGTCGGCTCGCCGGAGGCGTCGGCCGGGCCTTCCACGACCTCGTCGGCCGGCACGTACTGGCCGCGGTCGTCGGTGTAGGCGTAGGCCTGGATCATGCCCTGGTTGAACAGCTTGTGGAACGGTTCGGCCGAGTCCACGTAGCCGAGGTCGAAGAGCACCTTGTGCCAGAAGCGGGAGTAGAGCAGGTGGAGCACAGCGTGTTCGACGCCGCCGATGTACAGGTCCACACCGCCTTCATCACCCGAGTACTTGTTGTGGTTCGGGCCCATCCAGTAGTCGAACTCGTCCTTCTCCACCATGTGCTTGGTGTCGGTCGGGTCGAGGTAACGCATGTAGTACCAGCAGGAGCCGGCCCAGTTCGGCATGGTGTTGGTGTCGCGGTAGTAGGTCTTCTTGCCGTCGCCCAAGTCGAGCTCGACCTTGACCCAGTCCTCGTTGCGGCTCAACGGTGCCTCCGGGTTGGACTCGGCGTCCATCGGATCGAAGGTGCGCGGCTCATAGTCGGGCACGTCGGGCAGGTTGATCGGCAATGCGGAATCCGGCAGCAGGTGCGGGGTGCCGTCTTCGCCGTAGACGATCGGGAAGGGCTCGCCCCAGTAGCGCTGGCGGGAGAACAGCCAGTCGCGCAGACGGTAGCTTACGGTGCCCTTGCCCACGCCGGCGGATTCGAGCCAGGCGTTGACCTTGGCGATGGCGTCGTCCACGCGCAGGCCGTTAAGGCTCAGCGCGTCGCCCTTGGCTTCGGTGGCCTCGACGGAGGAGTTGATCACGATGCCGTCATGGGAGACGAACGGCGCCTTGCCCTCGTAGTTGGCCAAGTCGTCGCCGGAATCCGGCAGAGGCGTGACGGTGTAGATGACAGGCAGACCGAACTTCACGGCAAAGTCGTAATCGCGCTGGTCGCCACCAGGCACGGCCATAATGGCACCGGTGCCGTAGTCCATCAGCACGTAGTCGGCAGTAAACAGCGGGAGCTTCGCGCCGGTGATCGGGTTGGTGGCGTACAGGCCGGTGAACAGACCGGTCTTCTCACCGGCCTCGTTCACGCGGTCCTTGGCGGTCTTGGCTTCGGCGGCCAGACGGTAGGCCTTCACCGCCTCGACCGGGTTGGCATAGCCGCCCTTCCAGTCTTCGGGTACATCGGCCGGCCATTCGGCGGGCACGTTCTCCAGCAGGTGATGTTCCGGGGAAACCACGGCGAACGTGGTGCCGAACAGCGTGTCGGGACGGGTGGTGTAGATTTCCATGTCCTTGTCACCGTCGGCAGTGGCCACGATGAAGTGCACGGAGGCACCATGGGATTCACCGATCCAGTTGCGCTGCATGAGCTTGACCTTCTCAGGCCAGTTGATGCCGTCAAGATCGGCGATGAGGCGGTGGCCGTACTTGGTGATGCGCATGGACCACTGGCGTAGCTCACGCTGGAAGACCGGGAAGTTGCCACGCTCGGACTTACCTTCGGCGGTGACCTCTTCGTTGGCCAGCACGGTGCCCAGACCTGGGCACCAGTTGACCGGGGACTTGGAGATGTAGGCCAGGCGGAAGTCGTTCAAGATATCCTGCTGCTCGGCGTCAGTGAGGTCGGACCACTGCTTGCCATCGGACTCGTGGCCCGGAATGGCCTTTTCGCCGGATTCGAACTTGGCCACGAGCTCGACGATCGGGCGTGCGGAGCCCTTGGAGCCGGACGGGTTGGTGGCGTCCTCGTCGTACCAGGAATCGTAGATGCGCGAGAAGATCCATTGGGTCCAGCGCACGTAGCCGGGGTCGATGGTGGCGAACGTACGACGGTTGTCGAAGCTCAGGCCCATACGGTGCAGCTGGCGGCTCATGTTGGCGATGTTCGCCTCAGTGGTCACGCGCGGGTGCTGGCCGGTCTGGACTGCGTACTGTTCGGCAGGCAGGCCGAAGGCGTCGTAACCCATGGCGTGCAGGACGTTCTCGCCCTTCATGCGGTGGTAGCGGCTCACCACGTCGGAGGCCAGGTAGCCCAGCGGGTGGCCGACGTGCAGGCCCTTGCCGGACGGGTAGGGAAACATGTCCATGGCGAAGTAGGCGGTGCGGCCTTCGGCGTTACGGCCCTTGCCGTCCTTCAAATCGCCGTTGACGTTGGCGGCCCAGAAGGTGCCTTGCTCGTCCCAAATCTTCTGCCACTTGTTTTCGATGTCCTGCGCCAGTGCGGCGTTGTAGCGGAAGTTGGGCTCTTCGGTTTGCGTGCTCTTCTCGTTGTCACTCATAAATCAGCAAGGTAGCCTCGCAACTGGACACGTCGTCAATCGTTATTCAGCATCCGAGACGATGGCTTTGGGGTCGCCGTTCAGCGAAACCGTGAGCTTTGTTTGGCTTGTGAACGTATCCTTGGCGGCCGTCCAGCTGCCATCCTCAACCATGTCTTCCAATGCTTCCGCGATTTTCTGTGCCAATTGGCTGGTGCCTTGACTCACGGCGATGCCATAACCGACCTCGCCCTTGTCCGCAATCACGTCCATCATATACTGGGGCCCGTTGGCCGCTTGAAGACCGGAAAGCACCGCCATATCGGAGGCTATGGCATCCGCCGACCCTACTTGCACGGCCGTGACGCACTGCGCATAACTGCTGCGCTCCTGAATCCGGGCCTGCGGGTGGTTGCCGCGGAAGATGCCGACTGTCTCGTCACCTTTCACTGCGCACACCGTGCCGTCGCCTACGTCACCCACCGAACCTGCGTCATTGGTGAATCGGCCACGCTCATCCGACCTGACCAGCAAACCGACGCTGGTCGTGAGGTATGGTCCGGCAAAATCAACGATCGCGCTGGACTCATCGGTGATAGGCCAAGAGGCGACGACCATGTCGACCTGTCCATTGTCCAGCATGGAGCGCCGGTTTTCGGGGCGAACCTGTTTGAAGACGATCTGCTTGTTCGCATAGCCGAGTTTGGCGGCCACGTATTTGGCGATGGTGATGTCGAAGCCCTGGTATGTGCCGTCATGCCATGCTCCCACCGATGGCTCGTCGGCTGCGACCCCAATGGCGATGGTGGGCCCCTCCGGCGCTCCGGAGACGGTGGTGACTTGAATTTGGCCGCAACCGGCCAGACCGGATAATGGCAATATCACGCCAAAGGCCGCGGCGAATCCTGCCATCAGTCGGGAGCGAAATCCGCGCCGCATCGGACGGCGAGCGCGGAGCATGCTACGGCTGGCGAACGATGACCAGTGGTGCATAACCGTCAAACGCCTTACTTGAACATGCGCGAACGCGTGAGGAACCAGGCAACCGCGCCGGAGAGCACCATGGAAATCACGATAATGAGCATGAAACCCCACGGCTTGTCAGTGAACGGCATACCCATCATGCCGCCATCGAAGTTCATGCCGTACATCGAGAAGATCAGGGTCGGGATGGACAGTATGATGGAGATGATGGTGAAGATGCGCATCACGTTGTTCAGGTTGTTGGACACGATCGAGGCGAAAGCGTCGGTCATGTTCGCAAGAACGCCGCTGTAAATGTTGGCCATCTCGATAGCCTGCTTGTTTTCGGTGATGACGTCGTCGAGCAGGTCCTCGTCGTCCGGGTATTGCTTGATGCGTTGCAGGGTGGTGAGCTTCTCCATCACGATTTCGTTCGATTTCAGCGATGTGGTGAAATACACCAAAGTCTTGCTCAGCTCCATGAGCATCACGATCTCGCGGTTCTGCATGGAGTGGCGCAGCTTCAGTTCAAGCTTGTCGCTTTCGCGGTCGATGATGCGCAGGTAACGCAGGTACATCGTGGCGTTGCGGTACAGGATCTGCAGGATGAAGCGCGAACGCATGAAGGTGTTGAAGCCTCGGATCGTGCCTTCCATGAATGGGTGGAGCACGGGCGTGTCCTGCATGCAGACGGTGATGATGAGGTTTTCGGTGACGATGATCGACAGCGGGATGGTCTCGTACCAGTCGCGTCCGCCACGCTCTTCCACGGTGGGAATGTCGACGATGATCATCGTGTAATCGTCTTCGACGTCTACACGTGAACGTTCCTCGTCATCCAAAGGGGCACGCAGGTCGGCCAGGTCGATGCCGGTTTGCGAGGCGACGGTGGCGAGCTCCACATCAGTGGGTTCGCTCAAACATAACCAGGAGCCGTTTTCCGGTTTCTCGATCTGCTCCACTTGGCCATTGATTGAGCTGAAGATTCTCAGCATGTCGTCTCACCCGCCTTCCGCGCTTTCTTACTGTTCTATCGCTGTACGGTTCCAAACCGAGATTAGTCTAGACCCACCGTTCGAATTTGCGAGCGGGGTTTCGCATAACGACCATCACCAGACGATTGGCTGCCAACTTGGCATGTGCGGTCCTCGCAGATCGGTCGGCCCGTTCTCCCAGTCGGCGCTGTCGGCAATGGCGGGAGCCTTGTTGTATTCCTCCAACTCCCACAGTGGCTGTTCGGTGGGGGTGCCGTTGACGCTGTGGCGCACTTTAAGCCGGCACCAACAGGCGTTGCGCATGCCGCCGAGTGCGTTCATGCCGTCCGGGTCGAGTTCGAGCAGGTTGGAGATGGTGGCGGTAATCCATGAGCCATGGGTGACGAGCATCAGCGTGGTGGGCGTGCTGTCTGAATAGGCGGAGTCGATGACCAGTGCGCGCACGGCATCGGCACCTCGCTGGCCCACGGCGGCACGGCTTTCCACACCATGCTTGGTTTCGCCCCCAGTGTGCTGTTTCCAAGAGGCGTAGTCGTCGGCTGCCACGGCTTTGATTTCGGCGCGGGTCATGCCTTCCCACTCGCCGAAGCTGCGTTCACGCAATCGTTGGTCACAGGTGACTGGCAATCCCAAAATATCGGCGAAGGCGTGTGCGGTCTGTTGGGCACGGAACAGGTCGGAGGTCATCACCACCATGCGCCGGCCGGCGGCGGGAGCCTCCTCGAACTGGCGCGTATCAGTGCGTTCGGCGGCGTCAGGACCGGGCTGGGCGATGGCTTCGGGATGCTCGGCAAGTCGGTTCACCTTGGCCCAGTAATACCGTGAAGCGAGCGCGAATCCGGTCTGGTCGACCTGCCATTGGCCTACGATGTCGAGCGGCACATCGATCTGGCCTTGCAAGCGATGCTCGAGATTGTATTGCGTACGGCCATGACGCAGCATCATCACTTCATCGATCATCGGTTTTCGTCACCTCGTTCTCTTGCGGTTTGCCATACTCATCTCAGCACAACCCCTAGAATGGCGGCATGGAGATTTCTGAGTCGACTTGGGCGTTCATCGCCAAACACCGCCGTGAAGATGTGCGTGATGTGGCCTTGCACGCCAAGCATGATGGCGACGTGGATGTGCCGTTCGCGCTGGAGCAAATTGCCGGCTGGCAGCGCGCTTCACTCAAGCTACCTGACTGGGCGTCCCATGATGGGCTGATTTTCCCGCCGCAAGTCCCAATGGAACAATGTTCCAGCCAATTCACCGCACAGTACAAGGCTCGGCTGGCACAACGATTGTTGGCCGAAGAAGCAGTCGACGACGACTCCCCGGCATCCCTAGTCGATCTGACCGGCGGTTTCGGCGTCGACTTTTCTTACATGTCCCGAGTGTTCAATCGTGCCACATATGTGGAACAACAATCCATTTTATGTGATATCGCTCGCCATAATTTCCCGATACTCGGCCTTGACCACGCCGAAGTCATCAATGATGATTCAACAGCAGTGCTTGACACGCTTGGCCGAGTCTCCATGATCTTCCTCGATCCGGCCCGCCGTGACGATCATGGCTCGCGTACCTACGCGATTGCCGATTGCATGCCGGATGTGCTGACCCTGAAGGATATGCTGCTGGCCAAGGCACCGACGGTCATGGTCAAGCTCTCCCCCATGCTCGACTGGCATAAGACCGTCGCCGATTTCGCCGGCGCGGTACATGAGGTGCATATCGTCTCCACCGGGAATGAGTGCAAGGAATTGTTGCTGGTGTTGGGGCGCGGCCGTTGCGTCTCACCGCTCGTGGTATGTGCTAATGACGAGCAGGTGCTGTCGTACAAGGCCGGCGATAACAGCGACAATCACACCACTATCAGCGATTCTGCCTTGGCTGCACGCAATACTTGCAATACCGAAGACTCCCTGTCTGAGGAAAGCGCGAACGACTTCGATTCCTCGCATTGGAAGTACCTTTACGAGCCCAACGCCTCAATCATGAAGGCCGGATGCTTTGATGTTCTCGAACAGCGCTTCGCCGTGCATCACATCAGCCCGAATAGCCACCTGTTCGTTGCGGCCGAACCTATTGCCGATTTTCCAGGCAGGTCATTCGCCATCGAATCCATCGCCACCATGAACAAGAAAGAACTGAAACAGCTATTGGCCGGCCTCACGCACGCCAACATCGCCGTACGCAATTTCCCCCTAACCGTGGCCCAGCTACGCAAAAAACTCAAACTCAAGGACGGCGGCAACACCTACCTCTTCGCCACCACCGACGCCCAAGGCCGTCACCTAGTACTGCGCACTAAAAAGCGAAAAAATGGCTCCCTCTGACGAGGAAGCCACCAATACGTCAGCTAATCAGTCCTTGGCGATGGTCTTGCCGGCGGTCGGACCGGAGGCAAGGTCCTGGATCTCGGTGACTTCGAGAACCGGAATCACGGCCGGCTTCTTGGTGCCCTTTTCCTCGGCGACCTTCACCTGCTCGTTGTAGATGTCGTCATCAACGTGCAGCACCACGTTGCCGCGGAAGCGGTAGCCCTGCTTCTTCTCGAGGTTGGCGAAAGCGATGACCAGCGGGGAACCGTTCTTGAGGTTCTCATAGTGCTGGCCGGCGGTGCGCTCGTGGTAGGCGATGTGCGTGTCGTCCAGCACGAACAGGGACATCTTCGGGCCGAGATCCAGTTCGCCGTCCTTGGAGACGGTGGTGATCCAGCCAAGGTTGTTCTTGATGAATTCCTTGATTTCCGGAGTAATGACTGCCATGTCGAATCCTTTCATGATTGATACGGATAACGTATCCTTACTCTTTCCAGAGTACCGGTTTCGAACGCGACTAGCCCGGATGTTCGCTGTGAGGAACCTCACCTTCGCACAGCTTTCATCCGGTTTTTGCCTGCTTGGCGATGCCATGCCCCGGTCGCGCACCAGCCACACACCTGTCACACACCCGACACCCATCGACCGGTCGATTTTGGCCGGTAGTTCCCGTAATCTGTGAGCCGAGAGAGCCACAAGTTTTCCTAACTGTCCTGAGGTGCACCATGGGTTTGGTCGAACGTTTCAGCAAGCTGCGCAGCCGCTGGTCCCGCAACTTTCCCCCGAATCTCGCCCGACTCATGTTGCTGGGCTGCGCTGCATTATGGGGTGGCAGCTATCTGCTCGCCAAATTCGCCATGGAGGCGATTCCGCCCCAATGGCTGATGGGTCTGCGCATGATCGGCGCCTGCCTGTGCATGCTGGCCTTGTTCCATAAGCACATCGTGCCGTATCTGACGCCGAAAATCATTGTGCCGGCGCTCGTGGTGGGCCTGACCTACTGGGGAACGATGGTCACCCAGACCATCGGCCTGCAGACCATTGAACCGGGCCGCAGCGCGTTCCTGACGGCCGCCTACTGCGTACTCACCCCGTTCGCCACGTGGATTATTTCAAAAAACCGCCCGAAGGCCATCAATCTGGTCGCCGGCGTGATCTGTCTGATCGGCGTCGGCTTCGTCTCGCTGAAGCCGGGCGGTTCGCTGTCGCTGAGTGCCGGCGACTGGCTGACCATCGCAACCGCCGTCATCTTCTCGTTCAATCTGACCTGCCTTGGTGTCTACACCAAACGCTTCGACCCTATCGCCGTCACTTTTGTGCAGTTCGGCGTTGCCGGCGTATTGTTCATCATCGGCGCGTTGTTCACCGAACCCATGCCGAACGCCAGCTGGCTGGCACCCTCAGTAGTGGCCAGCGTGCTCTATCTGTTCCTCGGCGCCACGATGAGTGCCCAGATCATGCAGAACATCGGTCTGGCTCACGTGCCTGCCTCGCAGGCGTCAATCATCATGTGTACGGAAAGTCTGTTCGCTGTCACGTTCTCCGCGCTGTTCTGGGGCGAGACAATCATGTGGAGTTCACTGGTGGGCTTTGCGCTGATCTTCGTCGCCGTGCTGATGTCGGTAATCAAGCCGACCAAACAGTCGCTGCACCGGAACTGACGATTCAGTTTCGGCCATGGATGGTCATGGGTTCTCCATTGCCCTGAACCGTTACGGTGAAGGCCGAGGCTCTTGAAGGCGTGCAATCGGAAATCGGACTTGGCATCGCCAAACTGCATTTCGAGTTGGGTGCCGGCAACGGCAGCTTCGCTTGGGCTGCATGACGTTCTGCTGAACGTCGTTTTCGCTCCAAGCGAACCAATTTCGGTTGTTCTTTGCGCTACTTTGCGCCACTTTGCGCTGATTCCCACTGCTCATCGGCACCATATTTTTGAGTCATTCCACATTCCGCTGGCTAGGTTTTGAAGGTCTCGTGTAGGCATCCTCTCGGTATCACCGAGCCTTAAGCAACCTTCCAGCCCGACACTTTACGGTCGTGTCTTGTGAAGAAGTTTTTCGAAGGTCTTTCCCTCTCATCCATCGTGGCGGGCACCCTTGCCGCCGTCACCTCATTCTTACTGGCATCGAAAATCGGTATCGCCGGCTCGGTAATCGGCGCGGCAGCCAGCTACATCGTCTCCGCGGTGGCCACCAAAATCTATCAAAACATACTCACCGCCTCCGGTGAGAAACTACAGTCGGCCTCGTCTTCCGGCAATGACGATGACACTACGGATAATAAGTCCGATAAGGCAGCCGAATCCGAGTCCGATACGACGATGACCGGCATGGTCAATACCGTTTCCACCGCGCGCAAGCCGCGCGAAGTCGTGTCCAATCGAGCGAACGGACGAACCTATTCGGTCAATGAACTGCGCAAGGCCCGCTCCCATAATTCGAAGCGCACCGCCATTATCGTCACGCTGGTATCCGGCCTGCTCGCCGTGGCAGTAACCGCCGGCATCGTCATGCTGGTCACGCAGGGCCGTGGCACGGACCATATCATCACTCCGTCCACCACGCCCACGCAAACCGACACCAAAACGCAGACCGACACGTCCAATCAGAATAACGGACTGCCGCAGCCGGGCATTACCGACGGTTCGAATGATTCCAACACCAAGGACTCCACATCCGGCTCGTCCAACGACGGCACCGATTCAAGCACGTCCGGCTCAACCGGCACCGACTCCTCAACCGATTCCAACACCAATGGATCCACCGATGGTTCGACCGGCACCGATTCCTCCACTAATTCGGGCACGACTGGCGGTTCCACCGGTTCCGGCACCACCGGAGGCACCACCGGCACCGGCAACGGTTCAACCGGATCGGGTTCAGGATCAGCCAATGGCTCCGGTTCCTCTTCCAGCTCCACGGGCGGATCATCCAGTTCAAACTCCGGTAATAGCGGTTCGAGCGGCTCCTCAACCGGTAGCAGCAGCGGAACCGGCATCAAATTCATTGGCTGACAATCGCCGACTCGATAGCAGCGATGGCGGCAATGCCAGTCAATGACGTGGGGCAATGAGAACATGGAACGTATGACTACCATCATTATGAATACCTCTGAGGGCAGCATCACCATCAACCTGTTCGACGACAAGGCTCCGAACACCG
>OLQU01002438.1_pt1 | contig 10201 bp, 7 predicted proteins | sample 1672271 | NCBI WGS metagenome assembly OLQU01 (sample SAMEA3136666, study PRJEB25190) | human gut metagenome | biome: human gut; feature: human-associated habitat; material: faeces | place: Austria | collected 2013 | reverse complement strand
TCATCGTCCCATGGACGGGCACGACCCTAAGTGCGCAAACCTTCGGGCACTACCTCATGATTTTCATGCAACGTCAATTCATTTATCAAATGTGAACAGTATTCAAGAAGTTGCCAAAGCGGCAAAGGTGTCGGTTTCCACGGTGTCCAGATCACATTCGCCCGACCTGAGCTCGTATCTGAGGCGACACGGTCCAGGGTGTTGCGCATCGCCGACGAGATGAGTTTCTCCATCTCCCGTTCGGCCACTGCGCTCAAGTCCGGCAAAGCATTGCGTGTCGTCTTGCTGATGAGCGACCATATCCGACTATGGTTCAGCGCTTCCGTCATCGAAGGGTTGAACCAGGTTTTGCACGCAGACGGCTATGATTTATCGATCTTCCAGATCTCCAGTATCGAGGAACGCCGTGAGTTCTTTGATATGCTGCCGGTTCGTCGCAATGCCGACGCGGTGATCGTTGCTTCCATCGATGTCGATGCGCAGGAAAGCGCACAGCTGGCCAGCACCGGCGTACCAATTATCGGCATCAACTGTGTGAATCCAAGAGAATACGGTTTCACTGCGGCCGTGGGGATAGACGATGATCAAGGTTCGCGTCTGGTTGCGTGCCATCTTATCGGGCTGGGGCATCGCAACATTGTCTACGTACGTACGTCGCGTGAGGTTTCCTTGCGCTTCAGTGTGCAGCAACGTTATGACTCCTTCGTCAAGGCCTGTCTGGAACAGGGTGTCACGCCAACTACGTTGGTTGCGCAGGAAAGTGAGGACCGCATTAGCACGATTGTCTCCGAGTTGCTGAGCTTGCCGCAAATGCCAACCGCCATCGCTTGTCAGGAGGACGGCATCGCGATTCCACTGATTTATCAGCTTGTGTGTTGTGGCTACCGTATTCCGTCTGATATTTCCGTCATCGGCTATGACGACAGTTTCTATGCGCACGATATCGGCTTGACCACGATTCGCCAGGATCCGATTGGCATGGCACGCGAGGCGGCTTGTAAGACTCTTGACTTGATCAATCGCAAGACCACGGGTATGCCGTTTCAGACGTTCCCGGCGCAACTGATCGTTCGCTCCAGCACTTCGCGAGTGTCCTTGGATAAGGGCTAATCGCTTACCGATACATAGAAAACCGCTCCGGTTGGTTCCGGAGCGGTTTCCTATAAGGAGAAAATCAGACAGTGAAGTCAATTGCGGTCACTTGTGGGCGTTGGCATATTCCTTAGCCCAGCCATCCACGAACGCGGACTTGACGCCATCCCAATTGCCGGTGCCTTGGGCATACTCGAGCAAAGCGGAGCCGAGGTCGTTCTTCCATTGTTCGGACGGCATCATGGTGAAGTTCCAAGACACTGCGGTGGTACCGGACTTTTGGTCGTCCATGGCGGCAGTGACCAGCGGGTTGTCGGATTTGACGCTGGAGAAGGTCTTGAACGGGGTGGTGAAGCCCATCTTCTGAGACAGCGCTTCTTTGCCCTTATCAGAGGTGATGACCCACTTCAGGAAGTCGGCGGTCGCTTTCTGATCGGCCTTGGATGCTTTCGAATTAATGCACCAGTAATTCTCGGAACCGGTTGCCAGACCTTGGTTCTCCTCGCCCTTGGCGCCGATGTAGATTGGCATCATACCAACGGAATCGACCTCCATGCCGGCTTTCTGCAAATCGGACCATGCCCAAGTGCCGTTTTGATAGAAAGCGGCCTCGCCGAGTGCGAATTCGGAATTGGCGTCGTCACCAGTCTTGGAGCTTAGTTGGGACGGCTCGGTGGTGGAATCGGTGATGTACAGGTCAAAGATGTTCTTGTACTCCGGCAGATAGGTTCCCTTGATAGTGGCCGGCTGTTCAGTGATGTTGTCATCTTTGAACTCATAGTAAAGAGGCAGGTTGGCTAGATGGGTCTTGAAACGCCAATCGGAGCTGGAGTTGAAACCAGCAGAGGTGAAGGCGCCCTTAATGCCGAGTTCATCCTTCTTGGACTGCATGTCGTCAGCAACGGCCTTCAGCTTACTAAAGGAGTTGATGTCTTTGATGGACTTGGCTTTGGCGCCGGAAGTGCTGAAGTATTTGTTAAGGATGTCTTTGTTGTAGATTAGGCCATAAGTCTCCATGACGTACGGTACGCCAACGACCTTGTCGCCATCCTTGAGGGCAACATCTTGGTTCTGCAGTTGCTTGTATACCTCTGTGCCGGACATGTCAGCAGTGTAGTTCTTCCAGTTGGCGTAACCGACCGGACCGTTGACTTGGAACAGGGTCGGTGCCTCGGACTTAGCCATCTCGCTCTTGAGCTGCTGCTCATAGGTATTGGAGGCCGCGGTCTGAACGTTGACCTCGACACCGGTTTCCTTAGTGTACTCCGCAGCCAAATCGGTCCACTCGTCGGCGGCTTCTGGTTTGAAATTGAGGTAGTATACCTTGCCCTTGCTTGAATCAGAGCTCGATGAGCTGCCACAAGCGGCAAATGTCGTGACAGACATGGCGGTGACCGCAATGAGGGCTAGTGCGGACTTCAATTTACGATTCATCTTCGAACCTTTTTTTCTGCATCGGGTCCAACGTCCCCGTTGGATATGTGCACTGAGATAGTGCTGCTTTCTGCCGATGCCCCTATTATGCATCACTTTCATCTTTTTTGCAAACGATGGCAGTATTTTGTTGATTTATCACGTTGCAATACCAGGCAATCCGCTATTTGCCGCCATTTTTAGGCATAAAATTAGGCGACACACTATGCAAGCGTTTGCTAAAAAAGTTGTACATCAAACGATTGACTGTAGCAAAAAGCCGCATCCCCTGAGAGACAAGGGATGCGGCTTGAGGTGAGCTACTTATGGATGACGTCAGCGCGGCCAACGTTCCTCGGCGCTAGGTAGTTGCGGAAATGGAGCGTGTGGCCCCTTCTGGTACCAGTAGGCAACTGATGCCACATCATCCTGACGTTCGAAGAATCCGCGGTGACCAACACCGATTTGCTGAACGGTCACCTTCAGGTTGGAACGGAAACGAATCGGATCGGGGATGTGCCAACGGTAGAAGCCACGCATCGGGGGGCAATCATCATTGTGATAATCGTTGTGAATCAGCTCGTCGTGTGAAGAGTAATACGGGTATCCGAGATACGGTGTGCAGTAGTTTTGCTCCACGGTCTTGCCATTGACCTGCTTGGCGAAGCTCCAAGAGCCTCCGAAATAGTCCTCGGTGCCGGTGCCGCAGATCGTGGGGTACTCTTCATCGTCATCGATGTAGAATTTGAATTCGCCTTCACCCCACCAGTAGCGCTCAAGCGTGGTCAGTGCCAGGTAGGTACCTACATAATGCCCTTCACCTTTCACGCCATCAAGCACCACATAGTCTCTCCCCTTTTCAGTAAGGCGCTGGCGCCGCCATTGTGCGTGGAAATAGGCAATGTCATCGTCGAACGGCTCGTCATTCACGGTGTAGTCAATCTGGTAGAAAAATGCGCTGATGGCGTTCTTGTGTTGGTTTTCGAGCGTGATGCGTGCGCGTGCGCCGAACGGCATCGAAAAGTACATGTTGAAACCGCGGTTCGGCACTACGGCGACAGGCATGGAATTTACTAGGCACGCACGGCCGAATCCGCAGCAAAAGAAGTCACCAAGCGGACACTCCACACTTGGTTCCTCCTCGTCATCCCAATAGAAGCGCAGCACAAGGTCCCGCAGTACAAAACAATCGGCATCGGTGGTCTTCTCGTCAACGGTTATCCAGATGTGTCGAATGCAGCCGGGGCCGGTGATATCAGCAAGAGTCGCCGTTGCACCGACGGGTATGTTACGTAGGCAAGGGCTGCCTTTGCGACTTGGGCCAAGCTCACTGGCCGCTATGCCGCCTTTGCCCGGTTCGCCGGTCGGGTTTTCCGCGTTGACTGCGCGGCTTGATTCGTGCCGTATCTTGGTCAAGGATTCTAGTGTCATGTTCGTTCCTTTCATGGCGTATGCTGCGTCTGTTTGCGCGATACATTCATATCTGTGCGTATCAGCTTCGGTCACAGACGTTGTTTGTTTTTTGAATATGAGAAAGTCTCCATCGGCGAGCGAGAAAGCCGATGGAGACTTTGGTCATGCCGTTATGGACCAGGTGAAAATGGCGTTATGCGATTCACCGCAGCCCATAGGCGAATCACTTGTGGGTCGGCGGAAGCATGCCGAAGTTGTTTTCATAATCATTCCAGGCGCTGGTCCAATCGTCCAGATATGCCTTCTTCACGCCATTCCAGTCACCGGTGCCCTGAGCGTACTCGAGCAGTGCATTGGCCACGCCGTCAGCCCATGCCTGTCCCGGAATATAGGCGCCATGAATTGGAGTGAGGCCACCGGACTCAAGCTTGAGCGCGGACTTGGTCAGCGGGTTGTCAGGCTGGAAATCCTCGGAGTCAAAGGTGGTGAACGGAACGGCGAAGCCCATATCCTTGGAGAGAATCTTCTTGGCATCCTCGTCGGAGACCATCCACTTGATGAAATCCTCAGTGGCCTTCTTGTCCTTGTCGGAAGCGTTCTTGTTCACAGACCAGGAGATGTCATAGATGGAGTTCGCGGCGTACTTGCTCTCATTCGGGAAACCCATGTAGTACGGCAGCATGGCCAAGTCTTCATCGGCAACTTCGTTGCCTTTGATCTGGCTATAGGCCCATACACCATTCGGGTAGAAAGCGACCTTGCCGGCGGAGAACTCGGCGGTGGAGTCCTCATAATTCACCGAGCCAAGCATGGTGTTTTCGGTTGGGTTGTCCTTCATCTCGAGATCCCACAGATTCTTGTAGTTATCGAGATAGGTGCCCTTGAGTTCCTTCTCGAAGTCCACGCCCTCGTCAATGTACTCGTAGGCGACTGGCACCTGAGTCATATGCGAAGCATATCGGTAGTAGTTGGATGAGTCCAGACCCGGCGTGGAGAACGCGCCGTCGATGCCCAAATCATCCTTATGCTGTTGCATGCTGTCGGCGACCTTCTTCAAAGTGTTGTAGTCCTTGATGTCGTCGAAGGACTTGATGACGGCGTAGTCCTTTTTGGCATACTCGTTGATGAGCTTCTTGTTGACGATGATACCGAACCATTCGGCGGCATATGGCAGGCCGTACACGTTGTCGCCGTCCTTGTGGGCCATCTGCTTGCCCTGATCGTTGAGAAGCTTGTAAGCCTCAGTATCCTGCAAAGGTTCGAGGTAGTCCTTATATTTGGCATACTGATCGAAGCCGCCGATACCGAACATGGTCGGGGCGTTGTTCTTAGCGAGTTCGGACGACAGAGTGGACTCGTAGCTGCCGGAGGTGGCGCTCTGAATATCCACTTTCACGCCGGTTTGCTTGGTGTACATTTCGGCGAGTTCGTTCCACTGATTGACAACTTCCGGCTTGTTGTTCAGGAAATAGACCTGTCCTTTGTCGTCCGCGGTGTTGGAACCGCAGGCGCCGACGCCCGTCAACATGGCCAACGCGCCGACAGCGGCGATGCCTTTCGTGAGATTCTTCATGGGGTTTCCTTTCCTCCTTGCGACCTTCCTTCGTCGGAAATCACTTGTCAAGGTCATATGCGGGACCTCTCTTGCCTGATGCAATCTGACCGTGGCCTGATTCTTGCAGACGGTCATCGTCTGTGTCGAACCGGTCCGAGATTGATTGTATCGAACCGGTTCGCTACTGTCAAAGTCGGAGGGTTTATGCGTGTTGGCGTATTTTTTTGTTGCCGTATTGCGACATGTGTCGAGACTTTGCCGATACAAGTAGACGCTCTTTTTGGGAGCAATAGTGGCTTCGGACATGCCCAATAGTAGATGGCCATTATCCTCTGCGTGCGACTGCAGCAACATCGGGCGTGATAGCGGAAGATGGAAGGAGGGTTGCGTCATGGGGACGATATGACTGAAAATGATGGGCAGGATCGCCTATTCGGGCCGAATCCGAGTGGGCTGGATGAATCGCCTCACGGCATGATGATGCTGGTGATTGTCGGCATGATCGTCGGCCTGTTGTCCGGCATGTTCGGCATCGGCGGCGGTACGGTGATCGTGCCCGTACTGGTGTGGCTCGGACTGTCGCAACGCCATGCGGCGGCGACCTCCATGCTGGCGATCGTACCGACGTCGATTTCCGGTGTGATTTCCTATGCGCACAATGGCAACGTCGACTGGGTCGCGGCCGCGCTGCTGAGCAACGCGCAATCCTGCTACGCCCGTGCCGAACTGGAAATGACGGGACTTGCCGGCGTGCTTGACGATGTGATCATCTCCAGCGAGGAGAAGATCCGCAAGCCCGCGCGCGACTTGTACATGCTGGCGCTCGACCGCGAATTCGTGACCGCCAAGCATGCGCTGATGGTGGGCAATGACGAGCAGAACGATATTGTTGGCGCTCGCACCGCGGGCATTGACGGCGTGTATTTCCGCACGGAGATTTCGCCGGCAGATGATCCGGAAACGTCGAGCTATGCGGTGCGTTCGTTTACCGGCGCCGATTATGAGGGATTGCTGGATTACGTGCTGAACGCATAAGCCTGCGTGGTGCATGGGTTTTGACAACGTTTGCAGTATAATAAAAAACAGATTGAAAGGGCGTTGTCGCTCCAAATACCCTCGTACTTGCCATTTTTGATTCACGGTACTAGTGCAGGGGTATTTGCATATGCAGCCCGCTGCTGTCTGTTGTCGCCGTCTGCGCGAATCCCGTTCCGCGTCTGCATCACCCCGGAATCGCTCCCAAATCCGACTTGTGCAGACGGAGGACTTGAATTGTGTGAACGTAAGGAAGTCTTGGAATGGCGTTACTTTCCGAGCATCCAGTCGATTGCGTTGGCAACGGTCACGCCGTCGCTTTTGCCGAGTCCGAAACGATCTAGCGTCAGCACCATTCTTTTCGCAGACAAATCGCGTGCATTCAGCAGTGGTGACAGTTCGCGCTCGCGAGTGTGCTCGTCCAATATGCTGGCGCTCACCTGGATATACAGTTTCTCTTCCGTAAGATCTGCATGTTTCCGAGTCGCAACAAAATCAATTTCAGCTTTACCGATTTTCCCGACGCGAATCTGATATCCGCGAATCTTAAGCTCATTATGTACGGCATTTTTCAGAAGAAATCCGAAATCTTCTATGGAATATCCGAGCAGCATATTGCGAATTCCTAAATCTGCTGGATAATACTTAGCTAATCCTTGTAAATATGCGCCACCTTTAACGTTAATTCGTTGCGCATTGTAGAAAAGAAAAGCATTGAGAAGTCCACTAATATATCGTTCGATGGTCTCATTTGAAGCTGGTCGATGCGCGCTTCTCAATCGATTTTCTATCTTCGAAGTTGAGACTGGAGATCCTGCGGTATCTGCCAAATATCGTGCGACATCGTTGAAAACTAGTGGATTTCTTACTTGCAGAAATTGCGAAATATCTCGCACCAAAATAGTGTCGTAAATTCCGGAAAGCACGGTGTATGCCAGGTTTTGATCGGTGCCTTGATTCACGACCGGCGGCAATCCTCCATATCTTGTGTACCTTTCGAAAGCCGCGTTCTCGTCGGTCAGATCGGCGTACGCCATGAATTCCGCGAAAGAAAGCGGGAATACATTGATCTCCATGTATCTGCCGGAAAGCAGCGTTGCCAGCTGGCTGGAAAGCAGGTAGGCGTTCGATCCAGTGATGGTGATGTCCACGTCGGCATCCGTGTGGAGCGCGTTCACGGCTCGCTCCCACTTGTCCACCAGTTGCACCTCGTCGAGCAGCAGATAATAGTGGTCGTCTTGCTGCATACGGTCGGCGATCGCGTTGTGCAGGTCTTCGAAGGTGAATGACGAGTATTGGAACGATTCCAGGTTCATCATGATGATGTGGTCTTCGGCGATGCCCTGCTGCAGAAGATGCTGTCGGAAGAGTGTGAGTAGTGATGATTTTCCGCAGCGGCGCATGCCCGTGATGACTTTGATGAGGCTGTTGTCTTGCGCCGCGACGAGTTTGCTGAGGTACTGCGGCCTGGGTTTAAGTTTCATGATGTTCAACTTTTGCTAGTGTATCCGGAAAAGTATGTATTCTAATGCGACTTTCACTAGTATACCTTTAAAAGTGTGCTCTGAGACACGACTTTTACTAGTATGACCGGAAAAGTGTGTGCCATAATATGACTTTTGCCGGTATGGCTGGAAAAGTACGGCCGTACGTTTGTGGGCTGGGGGGGGTAGGGTGAACTCGCGCAGGCTGCTCATGCGCGGGCATCGCATACCGAATCCGAAGCAATGTGCGCGTGCAAACGGGTGCATGTAACGTTGGGCAAATCTTGGCATGGGAGGGGGCTTTTTCTCTTCTTGCTTTCTCGCAATGTGCCGGGTTTGCGGTGCTGAAATGTGCGGGAATGTACTATCGCAACTATCGCAAGAAGGAAGAAGTGCGATGGTGGGGGAGAGATGAAGAAATCGGATATTTCCAATATTTCGAATGCTGAAAGTGTTGAACGCGCTGAAGATAGCGGGCAGATGAATGCGCAACCGAGCGGGCAGGTGAGTGAGCGGTTCAGCAAGAAAGCGAATCGGCTATTTGGTGCAGATCCTGTGGGGCTCGACGAATCTGCGCGAGGCATTGTAGTGCTGGTGATCGTCGGCGTGGCAGTGGGGCTATTATCCGGCATGTTCGGCATTGGTGGCGGCACGGTGATTGTGCCCGCGCTGGTATGGCTCGGACTGACGCAACGTAATGCGGCAGCGACGTCAATGCTTGCGATCGTACCAACCTCGATTTCCGGCGTCATTTCTTACGCGACTTGTGGCAACGTGGACTGGCTCGCCGCGCTGCTGCTGTTTTGCGGCATGTTTGTAGGCGGGCAGATTGGCAGTTGGCTGCTTTCGCGATTGCCGGAACTCGTATTGCGATGGATTTTCGTAGTGTTCCTCGTGTTTGTGGTGTTCAATCAGATTAGTTTTGTACCGTCGCGAGATCAGCACATTGCGATGAGTGCGCTGACCGGAGTTTGCCTGGTGCTGCTGGGCGTGGTGATTGGCATCTTGGCGGGACTGCTGGGAATTGGAGGCGGGGCGCTCGCTGTGCCCGCACTATCGATGCTGTTCGGCGCTTCCGATCTGATTGCGCGAGGCACGTCGCTGCTGGCCATGTTTCCGAACTCGATTACCACAAGCGTGGCAAACCTGAAACGAAGGCTGGTGCATGTAAAGGCCGCGCTGATTATTGGCTTGGTGGCTGCCGTTACCGCGCCATTTGGTACGTGGATAGCGGGCGCAGTCTCGCCCCGCGTCGGCTCGATTCTGTTCGCCTGCTACCTGTGCGTGCTGCTGGTGCGGTCCATGTTTGTGGCCGTGAAAGCCACCCGCTCCGCTCATACCGGCCAAGTCTCCGCCTGACTTGCCGCACCTCCGCCTGACCGTTTGCACATCATGCAGCAAAAGCACGAGTCATGATTCAGCCTTGAGGGGATATTGGGGATGACGGTTGACGGAAAGAGGGTTTGAGATAAGTATTCACTTTGTGAAGACGAGAGTTCACGTTTCGTTCGTCTAAAACGTCTCGGAAGTTGGTTTACGAAACCTAGCGTGGAGATTGCAATACAGCGCAGACTGAAGAAAGGAGAAACATGGGCAAGCACAAAGCTTTGAAGGGCGCAATCGCAGCGGTCGCATCCGTAGCGACGCTCGGCGCATTGCAGCCATCGGCAACGGCAACGCCAAGACGAAGTCAGGCTCGCCGATGGCAAGTATGTGGCCGAATCCACCGGATTCAACGGCGATGCAGTGCTTTCCTACGAGCTCAAGGACAAGTCCGGCAACGTGGTCTCCGCTTCCGACAGCTCCACTCCGGTCTCCGGCGTGCGTGTCAAGACCGCCAAGATCAGCCGCTGAAAATCTGAAGTGATCTGAAGATCGCAGATTGGATCCGGATCGCACACATCACAGTGTGGTCCGGATTTTTATCTGCGTTTTTCGATTGCTTTCGATGACGATCGAACCTTGAAATCGTGTCCTGAGATTGCGCTTAAGATTGCACCCGGCAAAAAGTTGAGCGAAGAGAGCTCAACTTTTTTGTAGATTTGGGAATAATCGCTTGCGATTCAAAGTTGAGTGGTGTAGGCTCAAGTTTTGGAAAGTTCGAGAGACGGCAAACCGAAACTCGGGCGAAAGAACGAACAGAACAGAAAACGCATAGCGAACCTATCTACAAAGGAGACAAGTTATGGGACGCGCAGTTGGCATCGAT
>OLQU01002433.1_pt1 | contig 10229 bp, 8 predicted proteins | sample 1672271 | NCBI WGS metagenome assembly OLQU01 (sample SAMEA3136666, study PRJEB25190) | human gut metagenome | biome: human gut; feature: human-associated habitat; material: faeces | place: Austria | collected 2013 | reverse complement strand
GACTTTACGCCCTCGCCGATATGGGCATCCACTATGACGGCTGGACTCTTGCTGAAACAGTTGCCTTTTTCCGAACCTATGGAATCACGAATGAAAAGACAATCGAGGACATTTTTGATTTGATTGTCGCAGATCCCGGCAATTATCTCAAATATTACATCGGATACGTGGAATTTCTGGAATTAAAGAAACTGGCAATAAAAACCTGGGGAGATGATTTTACCCAGAATCAGTTCCACCAATGCATCCTCGATACCGGACCGGCACCATTTGAAATTCTACAGAAGCAAATTAAAAATGCGTATTAGCGGAAGAGTTTCAGGGGAAAGTTTCAAGGGAAGATTTGACTCATGCGAGTCAAATCTTCCCCTCTATCATATCCAGATATTCTCCTTTATCGATATGCATCATACTTACCTGATTCTGATATCTTCTAAATCCGTACACGCTGTCCACATTTCGGATCAAGGACTGCAGCCGCTCGTCCGGTACGCACACAATCAACTGTAATTCCAGTTCTCTTGCGTAGTGCAGGCAGACTTCACTTCGTTCTTTGTCCATTTTGGAAAATGCTTCATCCAAAAGTACCAGTCTTATCTTGGAATCGCGGTTTGTCTGCTGCATATAAAGCATTGCAAAGCCAGCCAGAAGTGCCACATATTTCGGGTTCTGTCCTTCTCCTCCGGAATCACGCCCTGCCATGTCATCGACCGCATTTTTCTTCACATTTCCATCTTCATCTTCCACTCGTTCATACATACTGAAGGTCAGATAATTCCGGTAATCCACGTACTGCTCCATCTGCTGACGGTGCTGGCTTAAGGACTTGGCATCTTCGTCTTTCGGCGGCATGAATTTCTCTGTCAGGCGCAGGATCTGTTGCTCGTACTTCTGATAAAATGTGTCTTCGCCAAGCGTGATCTGTCCGTCGAAACCATCATCGTCCAGCACTTTGCTATCCAATTCCGGTGCCATCAGCATCTCATAGAACTGTCCATTTTCATTTTCTGCCGGAAGAATATCAATCTGGTAAATACTGTCAGAGAATTTAATCTTTGCCAGCATACGATTGATTTCTTTCCTGTGACGGTATGCCGCTTTGATTTCACCGTGGATCGTCGCGATTACATTTTCACGAAGCGTATGGTAGATCAGATCATACTGTTTCTGAAATTCATCTTTATACTTCGGCTCAAAGTCCTGTCTGCATTGATTCAAAATCCTGTCATAAGAAACATTTTCGTGTTCTACGCCCGTCAGGCCATAGGATGGATATGCCTGATTGAACTGATTTCTCGCACGGGTCAGAAGATCACGTACTTCCTCTTCCTGCTTCATCAGCTCTTCAGATTCTTTACTTTTCTTACGTCGGTATGTCTGCTCAGATTGTATCTTTAATGCTTCCTGGACTTCAGTCTGCAGTTCTTCATTCAGTACAAATCCCTGCATCAGGAAATCCATACGATTCTGGAAATTCACGATCTCCTGCTCTGCCTGTCCCTGTGTCTTGGCATAGCCCAGTATTTCTTTCTGAAGCTGTTCAGATATCTTCTCAATTTCCTGGATTTTTACTTCTAATTCTGTCTTCTGCTGATTGAGTTCCGCAGTTCTGCTTCCTTCGCGAAGCTCTCGCAGTTCCTTCTCCAGCTGATCCTGCTTCTCGTAAAATGCCTGCAGTTCTTCTCCTGCCCCGGCCAGATGCAGGATCTGATCTGTGCTTTGGTTCAGCCGCTCAAATCCCTGGGCTGCTTTCAGGCTTTGCTGCATCTGCTGATCTTGCAATACTTCTTCACTCAGCTTCAGAACCTCATCTTCCATTTCACGAAGCTTTGCCTTAGAAACCTTCGTTCCAATGCAGGCATATTTTTCGTAATCATTTTTCTTCAGATGACGGAAAATGTAATTATTATAGGAATAGCAGTCGGCTGTCACACCATTTCCGGAGGCACGAAGTTCTTCCTCTGTCTCGCATTTGGCAATTCTTCCGAGATAACGGCGCAGGCACTGGTCCACGTATGGTTCTTCTGCATGAACAGCCTCATAGATCGAATTGTCATGAACTTTTGGCTCGGACTTCACAATTGCGGCCGTATCTAACAGATCTACTTCATCAATCCCACCAAGATATTGAAGCTTACGAAATACTTTCGCTGCATCAAGGGCGTACTCCGGTGCGGTCACAAGACTGTGTTTCACACGCCCCATACGACCTTCAATCGCATTTTTCCACTTCTCATCTGTAATATCAAAAAGGTCTGCGAAAATGTTGACGTGAATGGTTCTTCCATATTGTGTGCTCAGACGGTTCTGTAACTCCTGCCTTGCCTGTTTTAACTCTTTTCGGTACGGTTTGCGGTCGTTTTTCAGATCCTCCACCATTTCCTTTTTCTCTTTCAAATCCTTGCGGTTCTGACTGATTCTTGTACCGATTTCATCAACTTCTTCATTAATGCTCTCCAGCGCGTCACTTAGTTGTTTCTTTAGCTTCTCAATTGCTTCCTTTGAAACATTTCCCGACTTGATCTCATCAATCCTCTGAAGTGCCGGATTGCTCACATAGGCACTGATTTCTTCATCTTCCTCCCAGCGGACAAGTCCTTTTACAACCTCTCGCCACTGCTCACTGTTGCGGGCCAGAAGCTTGATGGTCTCCTTAAGACTCTTCAGCTCCTTCTCCTTCTGACCATAATCACTGGATTTTAGTTCCGCTTCTACCTCAACAAGTGCGTTCGTAAGCTGTATCTTTTTCTCATTATTCTCATTCTGCTGTTTTTCTCTGGCACGAATCTTCTCATTGATATCCATAAGATCCTGACTTCTCGCCTCAATCTTCGTCTTGAAGCTTTCAATATCAATATATTTTAACACCTGTTCCACATGGATCTTATCCGCCCGCGTCGTCTGAAGTGCTAGATTCTGCCGGCTGATCTCATCCAGAAGATGGATTCGATTCTCCAGGTCTTCCACACGCTCTTTGATCTCACGGTACGCACCAAGCTGGTCACTGATGGTCGAAACCGTGTCCTCCTTACTCTTCGGGAACATATAATCACGGATAAACTGACCCGTTCCATTTGTCATGCGAAGGGCAATCGCACTCTTTTCCATGGTCATCATGCGCCCCGGCTCCACATATCCAAAGATCACATCATAAACCGTTTTCAGATATGCCTCTTTTGACGGATAAAGGCGATTCACATCACCTCGTCCACGATTGTCCGAAGATTCCACCCGCTTTTCCACAAGCTTTCTGAGTCCTGCAATTGTATATGGCACACCTTTCTCCGTCAGATACTCGTCCTCCGGAATTTTCCCGGAATGGCTGAAAAATGTATACTTTCGGATATCAGTATCATTTTTTCCAACTTCGAATGCAACACCGATACAAGTGCTCACCTTCGTTCCGGTGTCAAATATCTCCAGTACGATCTGAGAGCAGAAGTCCTGTCCATCACGATTGTAAGAGCCATCTTTCTGCGCACCTCGCAGGTAACTTCGCATCGTCCGCCGCCTTATTTAAAAATGTAGCGGAAATACTTCCGTACAGAACGACTTGAATGGCATCCATAACTGTTGATTTTCCAGAGCCACTCTTACCACTGAACAGATTCACATACTCATGGAACTCCATGATCTTGTGGCTGACACCGCCCCAGTTATTCATCAGCATTCTTGTAAATATCTTCTTCGCCTGCTTCAACTTCTGCACCGCCTTCCTCATCAACATATTCTTTCATCAATGCCTGAATATCTACACCACTGCAATACAGATTAATTGTGCTGTAAATGTAAATCTTTGTCTGATCTTCTACGTTCTGGATCGCGCCCGGCACCTCGATGATCTGATGCTTGCTCATAACATACAGCGCATCTTTCCACTCTGCCATAGTCAGCTTCTCATTGATCAGATTCGTGTTCTTTCCATACTCACGGATCTCCGCCAGATTCGTCACAGTCGCATTCAGACCTTCACCGAGAATCTTATCCCGATAGATTATTTTAATAAGAAGAATGATCTTCGTAGCCGTCACATTCAAACGTTCCACAGCCACGCCTTCCCCGGTCAGCCTGAAAATGTGTTCCTGTGGGTCGTGTACCAGTTCGCACCCAAGTACGGACAGATAGTCTTCTATAAATTTCCGGTGTCTCACACAGATTTCATAGTGAAGGTTATCCCTCGGCGTTAATGTGACCGGATCGTATTTTACTTGTAAAATGCATGTCTGCCGAAACAGCGCGGAAATGGTTTTCTTCAGATTCTCCGCCTCTGTCACAGACAATTCTTCCATATAATTTACCATATGTTTTCCCTTATCCTTGTCTTTCTTATTATGATGTTGGGGCACAAGCCCCCATCTATGATATTTACACCTGATGATTACTGAGATTTTTTAATCACAAGCTTAGAGAATCTCAGACCATTCTCGTTCTCAAGTTCTTCTCCGACCTCAATCTCTTCTGTTCCTTCCGCAACTTCCGTAGCATCCTGCCAAACAAGAAACAGCTTTTCCAGATCTTCCATGGATTTTACTGTGTCTTTCGTCACAATAAAGTTTCCATCCTGCTCGTTTTGTTTCCGGAACTCTCGGATTTCCTTCTGCGTGTAAAGCGGCTTCAGAACATACTCATTCATTTCTTCCGAATCTGCCTGTTCTGTTACCTCTGTCACCGCCTGCGGTACAAATGCTTCTTTTTTCCGGTCACGTCTCTGATACAGACTCTTTTCGTTCATCACACGGTATGGTTCGGTCAGCTTCATTTTCTGAGACAGCTTGTCCAAAATTTCATCACATTTTTCACTCTGAGTCAGAAGATTTACAAAGGCAATTGTCTGATCTTCCTCGACCACGCCTTCCATCAAAATGTACCGGATTCTCGCAGCAGCCCGGCTTGCAAATACAGTCTTCTGCTCAATCAGCATATTGTATCTTCGCTCAATGGCATCGAACTCTCTGGAAATACGGTACAACATTTCATTCGCTTCGTCACAGAGCTTCACTGCCCGCTCCAGGCGGTAACGCTGAATGCTCAGCTTATTCTGCACATTTCGTTCTTCAGACTTCTCCTGCTCCTCTCGCGCCAGCTGAACTTGAATATCCCGGAGCTTTTCCACAAAACCTTCGCGCCTTGTCTCATTTTCCCCAAGATTCTTCTCTATCAGCTCTTTGACCGCTTCCTTGTAACGATAAAAGCTGTCGGTTGTCGTCAAAATCGCATATTTCTGGCTGTCACTATTGTTGATTTCCTTTACAAGAACTTCCTGGATTCCTAAAAAACTTCGCTGGCTCGATAATTCATCAAAATATCCGCGCATTCCTTCCTGCATATTTGCCAGCATCTGAAGCAGGGATCTTGACGTATGCAGTGCACTTTTCAGGATATCATTATTCTTCTCCCGATCCGAACTATATGTATAAAGGTGACTGTACACTGCCAGCACACTCTCGCGCTCCTTGCTGTCCTCATCACTATAAAGATTACGGAACAACTCCACATACAACTGACTATACTCCGGGAAAGATACTACATAGCTGTTTAGCGTTTCGTCATAGTCACGTCTAAGCCATCCCCAGTCTTCAAAATGCCGTAAACTTATCATCGCCATGTTCGACCGCGTCAAAAGCTCCCCTTCCTCATCGAAACGCTCCTCACTCCAGTCTAACGTCATACGGGCAAGCTGCTCATTCATAATCGCCTGACACTCGCCCTCAGTCAACCCCAAAAGCGAATACGACTGGCTGCTCTCCTCGTAAACCGCCACAAGAAACTGCATATAGAATTCCATATATTTACTTCCGAATACCTTGTAAAAATCCTTCGGAATCCGACTGATCAGATTCATTCGTTCCTCCTTCACCCACAAACACACGGGATTTGCTCCTATCAGTATACCGAATTTTGCCCCTAAGAGCAACCTTTTGGGGACGTAGTTATTCTGCGTTTTCTACCGTAACTTTTCTATTTTACTACGCCCCCTAGTACTACGCTGGCCGCCAATCCGGCGAGTGTTGCCAGTAATGCTCCTGGCAGTGTGTATCTTGTTTTTGTTACTTTTGCGGTCATGAAGTAAACGCTCATGGTGTAAAATATTGTCTCTGTGCAGGACATGCTGATGGATGCCACTAGTCCCAGATAGGAATCTGTCCCGAACTCTTTGTAGACATCAAGGAGTAATCCTGTCGCTGCGGACGAGGAGAACATCTTTATTATCGTGAGTGGAACTAATTCGCCCGGGAATCCGATATATTGTGTAACTTTTCCAATCATTTGCGCCAGAAATTCCAGAAATCCGGATGCTCTTAGTACTCCGACTGCTACCATAAGCCCTACCATAGTCGGCATAATTTTGATAACAGTCAAAAATCCGTCCTTCGCTCCTTTTACAAATGTGTCATAAACTGGAATTTTCATTGTAATTCCGTAACAGATAATCCCGAATATCATGAGTGGTACAATAAAATCCGACAGGTAAAGAAATAGTTTCAATTCTTGAATTCTCCTTTTGCTTGCCCTATACTATCTGTTGTATATTATGCCAGTGTAAAGAAATCCATACCAGCATCAGAAAGGAAGTTTCCGAAATTGAATCTTTTACATAAAAATAATACAAATGCTTTACCAAAAGCAAAATCTACGGACACTCATGACTTTGGTGAGGGCAGCATCTCTGGAAATATTCTGCGTCTTGCAATTCCTATGACGCTTGCGCAGCTCATTAATGTCCTTTACAACATTATTGACCGCATTTACATCGGTCATCTCCCAGACGTGTCCACCCAGGCGCTGACCGGAATCGGTCTGACTCTGCCGGTCATTACCATCATCACCGCTTTTGCCAATCTGTTCGGTATGGGCGGCGCACCGCTTTTTTCTATTGCAAGAGGTGCCGGTGAACCTGCGCGCGCCCGGAAAATTCTCGGCAACTCCTTTTCCATGCTCCTGATTTCCGGCGGTATTCTCATGGTTTTGTGCTACCTGTCCAAGCGATCATTGCTTTACCTGTTCGGCGCCAGTGATATTACTTATCCTTATGCAAATGCATACATCAGCCTCTACCTTATCGGCACACTTTTTGTCATGATCAGTCTTGGCATGAACAACTTTATCAACGCCCAGGGATTTGGAATGACCGGAATGCTCACCGTCTCCATCGGTGCTGTCCTAAACCTGATCCTTGACCCTCTTTTTATCTTCGTTCTCCATATGGGAGTCCGCGGAGCCGCTCTTGCGACCATCATTTCGCAAGGAATCTCTGCAATCTGGGTATTACATTTTCTAACCGGAAAGAAAGCAATCCTTACACTCTCACTTGCTTATATGAAACTAGACTTCCGATTAGTAAAGGAAATCTGTGCTCTTGGACTTGCCGGATTTATTATGTCGATTACAAATGGATCGGTACAGATTGTCTGTAACGCAACTCTTTCCAGATACGGTGGTGACCTGTACGTTGGAATCATGACCGTTATTAACTCCGTCCGGGAAATCATTACTATGCCGGTCACCGGTCTTACAAGTGGTGCGCAGCCTGTCATGAGCTTTAACTATGGTGCCGGGAAACATGCGCGTGTAAAATCAGCAATCAAATTTACAACGATTGTCTGTATCTTATTTTCCTGTTTTATGTGGGCATTACTGCTCGCCTTCCCACGCTTCTTCATTCACATGTTCAACAGCGAACCGGAATTGTTAGCCGAAGGCGTACCTGCGATGCATTTATATTTCTTTGGAATCTTTATGATGTCGCTGCAGTTTGCCGGACAGTCTACATTTACCGCACTGGGAAAAGCAAAACAAGCCGTATTCTTCTCCCTGCTGAGAAAGGCAATCATCGTCATTCCACTGACACTGTGGCTTCCGACTGTAGGCGGACTTGGAACAAATGGAGTCTTTCTTGCCGAGCCGGTTTCCAACTTCATCGGCGGAACCGCCTGCTTTGTCACGATGATCTTTACCGTATGGAGAAAGCTGGATTCAGGTAAACAAAAGTAAATGATGCATCTGGATTATTTTTCTGAAAATAATATGACATACTTATTACACAAACCTCATAGTTTTTATAAAGCGAAAACTATGAGGTTTTCTTATGCTCAATTATCTCTGGGCCGGTATGATGATGCTTGGGATTATCTACGCCGCATTTACCGGACGCATGCCCGACATCACCAATGCCGCACTGGATTCCTCCAAAGAAGCAATCACGCTGTGCATTACTATGATCGGTATCATGTCCTTCTGGGTAGGGCTTATGGAAATTGCAACAAAAGCCGGCATCATCGAACAGCTTTCTCGAAAGTTGAAGCCACTGATTCATTTCCTGTTCCCAAATCTTCCGGACAATCACCCTGCTGCCACCCACATCACCACGAATATCATTGCTAACATTCTGGGACTTGGCTGGGCTGCGACACCTGCCGGACTGAACGCAATGGAAGAACTGAAAAATCTGGAAGACGACCGCCGCAAATACCACCTCCCGGGAAAAGTGCGCGCTCCCGGAACCGCCAGCAATGAAATGTGCACATTTCTTATCATTAATATATCATCCCTGCAGCTCATTCCTGTAAATGTCATTGCCTACCGCAGCCAGTACGGCAGTATCAATCCTGCTGCCATCGTCGGCCCCGGCATACTGGCGACCGCTGTAAGCACATTAGTGGCCGTGATATATTGCAAATGTAAAGAAAAACCAGATGCTGGACATTAACACAGCATCTGGTCTTGTAAAATTTTTAATCAAGATGAAATTCTTCCAGCAATTTCTTTCTGTATTCAACATCTTTTATAGCTTTCCAAATATCTTCTTCTCGATTTAAGTCATGCAATTTATCATACAAATCATTCACTTGTTCTATACCTTCCTGCCTGCTTTCTTCTCGTTCCTGCCTCATATGTTCTTCTTCATCATATTCAAATATGATCACTCTTAACACCTCTGCTCTGTTCTTCCTTAAAAACTCCGCAAGAATACCCTTTTTTATACATTCATCAATTGCCTTTTCCACTGCTTCCGGAAATGGCATTTCCTGCTGATATTTGCGGACTGTATCTACAAATTTCACATATTGATATAATGTCGGACTTTTTTCTATCATTTCCTCATTATATCCAGGATTTATATTTATGAATCGGATCCTCAGTTCCAAATCCAGTTCTTCCGACTTACTTTCATAAGCATCGGATAAACGTAAAACACTTTGTTCCGGCATCTTATCTGTTCCATTATAAAATACCACAAATCTCGGTTCGGGAATCTTAATCAACTTCCGTCCATACAGATTATCCCCAAATACATACGCCATATAAACGCAGGCCACATATGCCAGATTCCGTAACGGCATGTTCGGATTCGGCGTTGATTGATGTTCGTATAGAACCAACTGTGTTCCCAATATAAATGGCACATCATTCTTCATACCCAGATAAACTGCATTTTCCAACGTTGTTATAATCAGTTCGTCTGGATTATCGTACGAAGTTCCATTCATAGCGTTGTAAACTTCCAGTGCAACTTTGGGATCCTTCAGCAACATTCGGAACACCCGGTCTTTGTACTCGCGATTTGGATACCCAAATACTTGTGCCATTTTCTTAAAGGCTTTCTCCATATTTTGTGAGATTCTTCTGTTATCTGTTTTTCTGTCCCTTACTGCTTTCATACTTTTTGTCATTCAGTATCCTCCTTCTTCTGTGATTGAAAGGACTCTCCTCCTGACTGTTTCTAAGTTTTCTAAGAATCCCTTCTGCTTGTTCATCGTGGTAATTCAAGCATTGAAAATTCCTAGAAAATATATTGAAAATAGAAATGGTACAAACCTTCAAGATCTTAGAAATATAATGCTTGAAAGGATTGTACCATAATTGATATATTATGTCGAGATATTTTTCTAAAATTAATATAGTCAGAATTGTATCCAAATTGATTTATTCAACTAATATTGCATTCATGTAAAATAGTGTGATTTTTGTCTTATTTTTCACACTAAACTGCACGAACTTTTCTTTATTTTTTACATTATTCTACACATAAGCACTTCGTTGGTCTGACTTAATTGTCTTTATCAACCCTCCAGCTCTGCCGGATCTACTCCCTGTTTCTTCAGCTTCAGATACACAATTTCCCGGAACAGTGCATATGCCACCGAAACGATCGGTATAAATATCAGCATTCCGACCACGCCCATAAGGCTGCCTCCGATGCTGACCGCTGCCAACACCCAGATGGACGG
>OLQU01002426.1_pt1 | contig 10256 bp, 6 predicted proteins | sample 1672271 | NCBI WGS metagenome assembly OLQU01 (sample SAMEA3136666, study PRJEB25190) | human gut metagenome | biome: human gut; feature: human-associated habitat; material: faeces | place: Austria | collected 2013 | reverse complement strand
AGCGGGGGGGCCAGCACCAGGATGGGGGCGATCCAGAAGTACACGCGGCGCACGAAGGGAGGCGTGAAGTCCTGCTTGAGGAACAGCTTGCCGCCGTCCACCATGGGCTGCACGAGGCCGAAGATCGGAATGTCGCGGTCCAGGCGGAAGAAGCGGCACAGGTTGGCGATTTTGCCGTCATGGGGAAGGCCGAAGTAGTCCAGCGTCTTTTTGAACGGCAGGTCTGACTTAGCCCCGAAGCGGCGGAAGATGCTCAGCGGGATGCCGGCGCGGTTGGGCCCCACGCGGTCCTGAATCCAGGCGGCCACCCGGCGTTCAATGTACACGCAGACCGGAATGAACAGGATGGTGATGGCGAAGCAGATGACGATTTTGATCAGCAGGGTGATGATGTAGAACCACACAGGGTTGCTGAGCACCTCGTCGCAAAAGGTTAGAATCGAATCAATCATGGCGGATTAACAGGTTGTGTGCGTGTGAAGTGTGATTAGCGGCCCTGGCTTTTTTCGCGTTCCACCACGGGGATGGTGACGCCGGTTTCCAGAATGGGCTGGCCCCCGTCTCCGATGGAGCCCCAGGTGACGCCGTTGAGGGCGCTGTATTCCGTGCTCATGACGGTGAGGACGTCCAGGGCGGAGTTGAAGTCTTTCAGCGCGGGGTTGCCGCCCAGCAGAAGGGTGATGTCCCGGAGAATCTGCCAGTCATCCCGGGCGTAGCCCACGGGCTGGATGGCGCGGTTCAGGCGCTGGATGCGTCCGGTGACGTTGATCATGGTGCCGAATTTTTCAGCAAAGGTGACGCCCGGCAGAACCAGGTCCGCATGGCGCGCCGTTTCATTCACGCTGTGGGCGGTCATGAACAGGTAGTCCAGCTTTTTCAGGTCTTCTGCGGTGAAGCCGGCTTCCGGGGCGGTGAGGTCTTCCCCCAGCGTGAGGATGCCCTTGATGGAGCCGTTGCGCACGCCGTCGCGGATGGCGGCCAGCCTGGAGCCGGGTTCAATGCCCAGCACCAGCTTGGCCCCGTTCGTGTTCGGATTGCGGTCCGCAGCGATCAGCATGCCGTCGCTTTCTCCCATGCGGGGGACGATGTCCACCAGGTCCGTGCCGATTTGCGCGGCCAGATGGCGGACCATGTAAAGTTCTTCGTTGGTCATGCGCCCGGAGGCGATGATGGCGAGCTGGTGCGGGGCGACGCGCTTGACGGCTTCCGTGACGGAAGCCAGGGCGGGTTCCCAGGTGGACGGGCGGTGCGGAGCTCCCGCGTCCGTGCGTATGACGGGCTGGGGAATGCGCGTTTCCGCGTTGATGTATTTGTAATTCAGGCGGTGGGAGTCCGGCATCCAGCAGGAGTTCACGGCGTCGTTCGGGCGCGGGGTGATGCGGTACACCTTGTCTTCACGCGTCCAGAGGATGATGTTGGTGCCCGTGCCGCAGTCCACGTCAATGGTCTTGGTTTCCTTCAGGAACCAGACGCGCATCTTGAAGCGGAAGTCCTTGGAGGTGAGGGCGCCTACCGGGCAGAGGTCCACGGTGTTCAGGGAGTAGTTGCTGTCCAGCTCGCGGCCCGGATAGACCGTGATGGCGTTGAAGGTGCCGCGCTGGGCCATCGTGAGAACTTCGTCATGCATGATGTCGCGCATGAAGCGCACGCAGCGGCCGCAGAGCACGCAGCGCTCCTGGTCCAGGTTCACGCGCGGGCCGATGCTCAGGTTCTTGCCCTTCTTGGTCTTCTTTTCCTCATAGCGGCCTTCCACCTGGCCGTAGTCGTTGGAGTATTCCTGGAGCTTGCATTCCCCGGCCTGGTCGCAGATGGGACAGTCCAGCGGGTGGCTGGTAAGCAGGAATTCCATCACGCCGCGGCGCGCCTCGCTGGCGAGGGGGCTGTCCGTACGGATGCCCATGTTTTCCGCCACCGTGTTCGCGCAGGAGATGATGGGGCGCGGCATCCACTGGATGCGCTGGTAGCCGTTTTCATCATAGGAGGGAGTCTGGCCCGGAGCCAGCCGGGGCGGCATCCCCTGTTCCACCATGCACATGCGGCAGGAGCCGACGACGGCCAGCTTGGGGTGGTAGCAGAAGCACGGGATGGGAACGCCTACGGAACGGCAGGCGTCTGCAATCCGCGTGCCGCGCGGGAACCGGTGCCACGTTCCGTTGATCTGGACGTTCACCTTGCCTTCCGCGGCGGCAATGTCTTTGGGGAGTTTGGAAGCTTCTTCACTCATGATGACGGATGGGAGGGAAATGGTATTGAAAAGTGGTGTTGCGTTCTGCTGTTAGCGGGTGAGGAAACGGGTTTGTTCCCGGCCTTCCCTGGTATGGGGCAGGCAGGCGTTGAAGGGATCCGTCAGGGCCACGAATTCCTCCTTGAACTTGGAGACCATGGCCTGGGTGGGCCATGAGGCGGCTTCACCGAAGGCGCAGACCGTTTTCCCTTCAATCTGGTTTGCCACTTCAATCAGCAGGTCCACGTCGGACGGAGCGGCCTTGCCTTCCAGAATGCGGGTGCTGAGCTTCATCATCCACGGGCAGCCTTCCCGGCAGGGGGTGCACTGGCCGCAGGATTCATGCGCGTAAAAGCGGTTGATGTTGTTCATGGCCCAGGGCATGGAGCGGGAGTCGTCCATGACGATGACCGCGCCGGAGCCGGACATGGAGCCGTGCTGGGAGATGCTGTCCAGGTCCAGCGGAATGTCGAAGAAGGAGATTTTGCCCATGGTGCCGTCCGGGTTCTGCACCTTGTATTCCACATCCGTGCGCATGACCTTGGAGGAGGAGCCGCCGGGAATAACGGCCTTGAACTCGCGGCCGTCCCGCGGGCCTCCGCAGACGTCATACAGCAGTTCGCCGAAGGTCATGGCGCCGGAAACGATTTCATAGAACCCCGGGCGTTTCACGTCGCCGGAAACGCCGATGATGCGGGTACCGGGGGAGCGCCGGGCACCTTCCTGGCTGTAGGCTTCTCCGCCCATGGAGATGACGTGCTTCACCTGGCAGAGGGATTCCACGTTGTTCACGATGGTGGGGCAACCGTACAGGCCGATGGCGGCCGGGAAGAAGGGAGGCTTGATGCGCGGGTAGGGGCGCTGGCCTTCCAGGGAGTTGAGCAGGGCCGTTTCCTCACCGCAGATGTAGGCGCCCGCGCCACGGTGCACGTGGATTTCCAGATCATAGCCGGAACCCTGGATGTTGCTGCCCAGGAAGCCGCGTTCGCGCGCTTCCTGAAGGGCCTTGAGCATGATTTCCGCGGCCATGGGGAATTCCTCCCGCATGTAGATGTAAGCCAGGTGCGCGCCTACCGCGTAGCTGGAGATGACCATCCCTTCAATGAGCTGGTGGGGGTCCTGGTGGACGATGTAGCGGTCCTTGAAGGTGCCGGGTTCGGATTCGTCGCAGTTGCAGACCAGATAAACGGGCTTCGTGTTGTTCGGCGGAATGAAGGTCCACTTCACGCCGGTGGGGAAACCCGCGCCGCCGCGGCCGCGCAGTCCGGATTTTTTCACCTCGTCAATGACGGCCTTCGGCTCCATGCCGAGCGCCTTTTTCAGTTCCTCATAGCCGCCGTCGGCCAGATAGCAGTCAATGGAAGTGTTCCATCCTTCGCGGTTGACGTTTTTCAGGATGCGGCGCGTTTCCCTGGGGTGGGGTTCTTTACCGGGAAGATAGGTGATGCTCATGGCGAAAATCTGGTGCGGGGTGGAAAGGGTTAGGCGTTCTGGTGCTTGGCGATCACTTCCTCCAGCAGTTCCGGAGTGACTTTTTCATACAGAAGGTCGTTGACCATCATGTTGGGGCCGAATCCGCAGTTGGCCAGGCATTCCACTCCCTCCACGCTCCACAGGCCGTCCGGGCTGACGCCGATGGGGTGGTGGTGGTCAATGCCGCTCTTGTCAATGCCCAGGCGCGCGCAGATGGCGTCAAAGAGGCTGTCCGCTCCCGCCATGGCGCAGGAGAGGGTGCGGCACACGCGGATGTGGGTCTTGCCGGGGCACATCTGGCGCAGGCCGGGATAGAAGGTGACCACGCCCAGCACGTGGGCGGCGGAGATGTTCAGTTTTTCACCCACCCAGGCGATGGCGTCTGCGCTGATGAAGCCGAATTTTTTCTGGATTTCATGCAGGATGGGAAGCACGGCGGATTTCTGCTTGCCTTCCGGATAATGCGTGACGTATTCGCTGGCGGCGGCGTCAAGCTCCGGCGTTACTTCAAAGGCCGGGTAAAACCGTTCGCCCGGGCTGGGCTGGTGGGCGATAGTCGCGTCGATGGCGTTTTCAGCGTAATCGGACATGGGGAGGAAATTTGGTGTTTGAGTTGGAAAGGAAAAGGGAAGCGTGTGTTTAGCGGTCGCATTCGCCCATCACGAAGTCGAAGGAGCCGAGAATGGCCGGAACGTCGGAAACCAGGTGGCCTTTCAGCAGTTCCGGCAGGATGGAAAGATTGCAGAAGGAGGGGGAGCGCATGCGCAGGCGGTTGGGAAGTCCGCCCCCCTTGGAGTCCAGGAAGAAGCCCAGCTCGCCCTTCGGGTTTTCCGCGGCAAAGTAAACCTGCCCGGCGGGGGCGTTCACGCCCATGGTGGTGGCCATGAACTGGCGGATCAGGGATTCCATGTCCGTCATGACCTTTTTCTTTTCAGGCAGCGTGCCCTTGGTGTCCACCATGTTGATGGGGCCGTCCGGCATGGTTTCAATGACCTGGCGGATGATGCGCAGGGACTGGCGCATTTCCTCAATGCGCACGGTAAAGCGGTCGTAGCAGTCGCCGTGTTCACCCACGGGAACGTCGAATTCGTAATTCTCGTAGCCCAGGTAGGGGTTGGTTTTGCGCAGGTCGCGCTTGACGCCGCTGGCGCGCAGGTTGGCTCCGGTAATGGCCCAGGAGAGAGCCTTTTCACGGCTGATGACGCCCACGCCCTGAAGGCGGTCGATGAAGATTTTGTTCTTGAGCAGCAGGGCTTCCGTTTCATCCAGGGTCTTGCCCGCTTCGTCACAGAAGACGAGCACTTCCTTCAGCATTTCATTGGGGACGTCGCGCGTCTGTCCGCCGATGCGGGTGTAGGAGGAGGTGAAGCGCGCTCCGGTGAGCTGTTCGTAGAAATTATGGATTTTTTCACGTTCCTCGTAGCAGTAAAGGAACACGGTCATGGCGCCTACGTCCATGCCGTACACGCCGACGCCCAGGATATGGGAGGAAAAACGGGAAAGCTCCAGGGCCAGCACGCGCAGGGCCTGGCCGCGGGGGGGCAGTTCCCAGCCCAGCAGTTTTTCCACCGCGCAGGCATAGGCGATGTTGTTGGAAAGGGGGGCCAGGTAGTCAAAGCGGTCGGTGTAGGGGACGAACTGGTTGTACTGGATGGTCTCCCCGATCTTTTCCATGCCGCGGTGCAAGTGGCCCACCACCGGATCGCAGCTAATGATCTCTTCACCATCGAGTTCCAGCACCAGCCGCAGCACGCCGTGGGTGGCGGGGTGGGAGGGGCCCACGTTCAGGGTCATCGTTTCTCCGAGCGGTTCGGAAGTATTGGTGAGATAGTCTGCGTTAGCGGCTGTATCTGCAATGGCGAAAGTTTTAGTGCTCGTCTTCATGTGGATGTCCGTGCCTGGCTGAACCTGATAATGGTGCCGAATGATTATGCCACTTCACACCATGCGGGCAAGCCAAATGTCAGTTTTTTTGGCATTCCGGGGGAGCTTTCCGTGTTGATGCGGAAGTCTCCTCAACTTATGAATGTTAGGCTATTCTAACATTGAGCCCCCATGTGGGAGAGGAGGAATGGGAGGAGGAATGCATTTGGAATCCCATGCCGTCTGCAACGGCAGGAAAAACATGAACCGGGGATATATTTTTCTGTCCGGAGGACTCTATGTCCGGGAAGAGAGGGCGGCGGATTTTCCGGCATAAAACTTTTCCGCAGGAGAACGGAGAGGGTGTTAATGATTTTCTCCATTTTCTCACGTTTTGCAAAAGATGCGGCTTCTGGCCGCATATGCTCTCAGCTGCCGCAAGAGCTTGCAGCGCTCCATTCAATTTGCTGGAAAGAGCCCTGGTTTCTCAGGGGTTTTGAGACTTGCGGGTTTTTAGGAGCTTTTTCCGCCACATTGCGGAGGGAGAGTGCCATCTCTTTTTCCGTTCGGAGTTTTTACAAGGGGCCGGAGCCCCTTGTTCCCAGGAAGGAGTTTATGGCGGAAAACACGGGTATGAAGTTTCCGGTTGCCCGTTTACCCGCGCTCCGGAGGGACGATGGCTGCGACAGCAGCCGGAATTATTTGACTACATTCTGGGGAATGAAGTGCATTTCCTGCTCCGCGATGCCGAATTGCCAGGTGGCTGTCTGCCACAGGTTGGCGGCAAGGTTTTTCCAGCGCACCTGGACGGTTACGGGGCTGAGGCGCAGAGGGCGGGAAGGCGTCCATTTCAGGATTTTTTCCTTGGGGTCATACTGGGCATTCACCAGGCCGAAGCCGGAAACGCGCATTTCCACCTGTTTGGGATCGAAGGCTGGTTCACGGGCCAGGGAAATGGAGATGTCCGGGTTCTGGTTTTTCACCACGGTATTGGCCGCCGGGTAGACAGGCTGGGCCGGGGCCGGATAGGAATTCAGGCTGTTCCCGCTGCTGCTATTGTTGCCGGGAGTGGCCGACGGCGTTTCCGGAGCCGTGGGCACGTTGAAATTCAGGGCTCTGGTGAATGTCTTGGGATCCTTGCCAAAAACCATGTAGCGGTGAACCCGCCAGCGGTCCGTGTCCTTGGTTACTTTCTTGGGAATCACCGTGAAGGCCGCCTGGAATCCGACTTCCTCCGCCTTGGTGATCATGTCCGGCAGGACGAATCCGCCCGGGTAGCAGTAGGCTTCCACGGCGGAACCGGGGAATTTTTCCTGAAGGATTTTCCGGGAATTGCTTATTTCCGCCGTAGCCAGGTCCAGAACCGCCTGGGTTCCCTTCCGCTGGGCGGCGCGCCATGATCTGGGGTACAGGTGGCTGACGGAGTGGCTGCCCAGCGTGGCGCCGTTATCCAGCATTTCCTGGATTTGGTCATGGCTCATGGCGGAGCCGCGGCCCGTGATGAATTTGGTATAGGGGAAAACGGTGAACGGGAATCCCGTTTCCTTCAGGATGGGGTAGGCATCCGTGTAAACGCTCTTCCAGCCGTCGTCAATGGTGATCATCACGCATTTGGCGGGGAGCTGCCTGCTTCCCAGTTTCCATTCCAGGAATTCCTTCATGGAAATGACGGGCACGCCGCTGGCCTTCAGGGCCTGCATCTGGGCGCGGAACACGTCCGTATTCATGCGCATTTCCGTGGCGGGAAGGGTACGGCTGAAATCATGATAGCCCAGGATGGCTACGCGGGTTTCATGCTGGGGAACCGGAACGGGCGAGAAAGCCGTGGGAGGAATGACCGGGACCGGGCCTGCGGGCTGCACCGGTGCATGCAGGTTCGTTTCCCCGGGAATAGGCTCCGCATTCGGGATGGGCTCCGCCTGGGGGATGGAGGAAACCGTTTCTCCGGGAATGGGTTCCGCCATGGGAATGTTTTCATTCCTGCGGTTGGCTTCAATCAGTTCCCTGACGGGGACAACGCCGGCGGCAGGGTCCCCCTTGATGGTGCCGCCGATGACCGGTCCGGGCGCGAGGGGAAGGGGAGTGGCGGGCGGCAGGTCGGGCGGAATCTCCGCGCACGCGACACCGGCTGCAATCAAGAAAATGGAAAGGAGGCCTGGGGCGGAGCGCATACCTGCAACTACTATTTTTAAGTTTCCTGTTCAACCTTAAACTCAGGCAGGCATGACAGCCTTTTCCCTGCCGTGCGCGCTCCTTTTCAGGTCCGTGCGGGCTTTTCCCTCCTGAACGCGTTCCCGTTAAAAAGCATACAGACTCATTTTCCGCTCGCGGAAGAAAGGGGAGGTGTTTAGTCTGTCCGCAGACATGAGCTGTATTTGTCATTTCTTCAAAGTTCTGGCGCGCCGTGCGGGTCTGCTCACTACCGTGGCTGCCGCCGCCTTTTTCCTGGGGGCTCCTGCCGGTGAAGCTTCGGCTCGCGCGGCGGAACCTGCCTATCCCGCTACGGAAGTGGGGGGGGAATCACAGTACAGCCATTTTCCCATTCCCCTGAACCAGTACAAGCCCGCGCCGCCGGATGCCAGCCTGTCCCAGGTGCTCACGGAGCGCAACAAGCAGTCCGGCGGGTTCAACCTGGCCGTGACGCTCGTGTTCCTGGGGGCTATTATCCATACGTTCCTGGCCGGGCGGTTTGAACGCTATTCCCACAAGCTGGCCCTGCGCTACAAGGAAAAGCTCAAGGAAACCAATTTCCGCGTGATGCATCCGGAAGAACGGCTTCCGGTTTCCTTCGCCTCCGCCATCTTCCATTTCCTGGGGGAAGTGGAAGCCGTGTTCGGCATCTGGATCATTCCCTTCATGTTCGTGTGCTGGAAGTATTATTCCTTTGAGGACTTCTCGGCCTACTTGAATTACGACTGCTCCTTCACGGAGCCCATGTTCGTGATGATTATCATGATCATCGCCTCTTCCCGCCCCATCTTCAAGCTGGCGGAATCCGTAGTCAACTACGGCGCCAAACTTGGAAAATCTTCGCCCGGGGCCTGGTGGATTTCCGTGATGACCCTTGCCCCCCTGCTCGGCTCCCTGATTACGGAACCTGCCGCCATGACGATCGGCGCCCTGATCCTGAGCAAGAAGTTTTACGACCTCAAGCCGAAGAAGACCCTGATGTATGCAACGCTGGGGCTGCTTTTTGTGAATATTTCCATCGGGGGCACCCTGACGCATTTTGCCGCCCCCCCCGTGGTGATGGTGGCGGAAAAGTGGGACTGGGGTCTTGCGCACATGATCCAGCACTTCGGCTGGAAGGCCGTTTCAGCCATCATCATTTCCAACCTGGCCTACTTTTTCCTCTTCCGCAAGGAATTCGCCCGCCTGGCCGCCCAGCAACGCGAGTTCAACGAGTTTGACGACGCCGTTCCCCAGTCCTGGGAAGACCGCAATGACAAGATACCGGCGTGGGTGACGCTGGCGCACGTCTGCTTTCTGACCTGGACGGTTCTCTTCGCCCATGAGCCGGTCATGTTCATCGGCAGCTTCCTCTTCTTCATCGGCTTTACGGTGGCTACCCCGCAGTACCAGAACCAGATGTCCCTGCGCGTTCCCATGATGGTGGGCTTCTTCCTGGCGGGCCTGGTCATTCTGGGCGGCGTCCAGGCCTGGTGGCTGGAACCGGTGCTGACGCGGCTGGGGGACTACGCCATGATCGGGGCCACGCTGCTGACGGCGTTCAACGACAATGCCGCCGTCACCTTCCTGGCGTCCACGGTTCCCAACCTGCCGGAAGCCGTCAAGTATTCCGTGGTGGCCGGCGCCGTGACGGGCGGCGGCCTGACGGTAATCGCCAACGCCCCCAACCCGGCGGGGCAGGCCATTCTGGGCAAGTACTTCAAGGGCATCAATCCCCTGTGGCTGTTTGCCTGGGCGGCTTTTCCCACCGCCATCGTGTTCATCTTCTTCACCTGCTTCGGCCATTAAGGGCCGGAACCGGAGCTTACTCTTATGTTTACCGGACTCGTTGAAACAACAGGAACCGTGGAAGGGTTTACGCCCATCAACGGCGGAGCCAGACTGACGCTGATTATTCCATTCGGCCATGAACTTTCCCTGGGGGATTCCGTCGCCGTCAACGGCTGTTGCCTGACGGTGGACGCCCTGGACGGTGAGCGCGTCTCCTTTGACCTGCTTTCCCAGACCCTCCGCGTCACCAGCCTGGGAAACCTCCAGCCGGGGGGGCTGGTGAACCTGGAACGCGCCATGGCGGCAGACGGCCGCTTCGGCGGACACATCGTGTCGGGGCACATCGACGGCACGGGGCGCATCGCCTCCACGCGGCGCGACGACGTTGCCGTGTGGTACGACATCGAGGCGCCCGAAGCCATCATCCGCTACGTCGTTGAAAAAGGCTCCATCGCCATTGACGGCGTCAGCCTCACCGTGGCGCGCGTTTCCGAAAACGGCTTCTCGATTTCGATGATTCCCCACACCGCCGACGTAACCGCGCTTGGACGCAAGCGGGCGGGAGACATCGTGAATTTGGAATGCGACATCATCGGCAAATACGTCGAAAAGCTTCTTTCCTCGGGCCGCGCAAGCCCCGTCACTAAACCGCACACGTCCGATCGCGCGAGCAAAGCGCAATCGACGCTCACCACCGAATTCCTTGCAAGCAACGGCTTCTTCTAAACCCGCCACA
>OLQU01002425.1_pt1 | contig 10258 bp, 7 predicted proteins | sample 1672271 | NCBI WGS metagenome assembly OLQU01 (sample SAMEA3136666, study PRJEB25190) | human gut metagenome | biome: human gut; feature: human-associated habitat; material: faeces | place: Austria | collected 2013 | reverse complement strand
AGCACTTAATGTGCTTTCCGTCTTGCGCAGGACTGTAGAGCAGCAAACTTAACCCGCCCCGGCCCCCGATGGCCCCAGACCGGCGGGATAGACCAGTTCAGATGGGGCTTTGATGCATGGGTGGTCTGTTGGTGGGCAAATGGGTATCATACTGTGGTTACTGCGTCGACTCTGTGATGCATGTTTGTACGTTCCCGGCGGTCGGTTTGCCAGAAGCGCCCCGTCGGTTGTTCCAGACCCGTTTCGAAGAAAGGAAACCACACTAACCTATGGCAGCTAAAAAATCATCTCCCTTGAAGATCATCCCGCTCGGCGGCCTTGACGGCATCGGCAAGAACATGACGGTCTTCGAGTGCGGCGACGACATGGTGCTCGTCGACGCTGGTCTCATGTTCCCGGATGACTCCCAGCCCGGTATCGACCTGGTGCTTCCTGACTACACCTATGTCCTGGAGAACGAGGAGAAGCTCCGCGGTATCGTCGTCACCCACGGCCACGAGGACCACACCGGTTCGCTTCCGTATCTGCTGCAGGACCTCAACAACAAGGTGCCCATCTTCTCGAGCAAGCTGACGCTTGGCTTTATCGAGGGCAAGCTCTCCGAGTTCCGCATTCGAGCACCCAAGTTCCGTGAGGTCAAGGGTGGCAGTCACGTCAATTTGGGTGGCATCTCGCTCGACTTCTTCTCGATGACGCACTCCATCCCGGGCGCTCTGGGCGTGTTTATCCGCACCAACCAGGGCACCGTTATGCACACCGGCGACTTTAAGCTCGACCAGACGCCCATCGACGGCGTCACGCCCGACTATGCCGCTATCAGCCGCTTTGCCAAGCAGGGCATCGACCTGTTGCTGTCCGACTCCACCAACGCCACGATTCCTGGCTTTACCAAGTCCGAGGCCGAGGTTGGCCCCAATCTGCTGCACGCCATCAAGAATGCTCCGGGGCGCGTGTTCGTCGCGTCGTTCTCGAGCCACATCCATCGACTGCAGCAGATCTGCGACGCCGCCCGCAAGTGCGGCCGCAAGGTCGTCGTGACCGGCCGTTCCATGCTCACCAACACCCGCGTGGCGCGCGAGCTCGGTTATCTCAACATCGATGATGCCGATATCATCGATGCCTTCGATATTGACAACCTGCCCGACGACAAGATCGTCGTCATGTGCACCGGTTCGCAGGGCGAGCCCCTGTCGGCCCTTTCGCGCATGGCCAACGGCGAGCACAAGACGCTCTCCATCCACGAGGGCGATACCGTCATCCTCTCGGCAACGCCGGTCCCCGGTAACGAGAAGGCCGTTCAGCAGGTCGTCAACAGCCTCGCCAAGCTTGGCTGCGACGTGTGGGATAAGAACCGCGCCCTTGTTCACGTCTCGGGTCACGGTAGCCAGGAGGAGCTCAAGCTCCTGATGGCCATGGCCAAGCCTACGTACTTTATGCCGGTCCACGGCGAGGCCGTGCATCTGCGCGCCCATGCCCAGCTTGCCCGTAAGATGGGCATCAAGGATGATCATATCTTTATCCTCGACAACGGAGATACGCTCGAGATGCGTGGCGGTATCGTCAAGCGCGGTACGCCCGTCGAGTCTGGCGTCGTCTACGTCGACGGCCTGCGTATCGGCGATACCGACCCTATCGTTCTGCGCGATCGTCAGAAGCTTGCCAACGACGGTATGGTCACGGCTGTCGCTATCGTTTCGCTCAAGCACAAGAAGATCGAGGCCATCGAGTTCTCGGGCCGCGGTGTCTCCTTTGCCATCGACGACCAGTTTTCCGAGGACGCCTCGGCTTCCATCATGAAGACGATCGAGAAGGGCAAGTTCAGCTTTACGAGCAGCGGTTCCGATGCCATTCGCAAGGCCGTGCGTGACTCGCTCTCTAACTTTATCTGGAGCCGTACGCGCACTCGTCCGATGATCATCCCGGTCGTCATGGAGGTTTAGTTTGGCGCGCGGATCTGCACAAAACGCCAAAGGCAATAAAGCCAACAACCAACCGGCATCTGCTAAGGGTGCCGGTTCCCGTCTTCGTGCCAATAAGGGCCATGAGGCCGACTTCGACGATTTCGAGCCCCTGGTCGAGCCTTCGGCCAACCGCGATATCGCCGGCGTAGTCATTGCCGTTTTGGCGATTGCGTCCTTCATTGCCGTGATTTCGCCGGCGACCGCACCCGTTACGGCTGCGGTTGCCGGTTTCTACCACCTGGGCTTTGGTCTGGGAGCCTACGTGCTGCCGATTGTCATTTTGCTATTTGCCGCCACGCTCTTTTTAGGCGAGGACTCGCCGCTCAACGTGCGCTCCGTTGCGGGCGGCGCCGTTGTCTTTATCGCCGTCGTCTCCATTCTTTCGCTGATGGTGCCTGGTACGAGCGACTCTTGCGACCTTATGTTCATGCCGCAAAACCTGTCCGCCTCGGGTGGTTACATCGGTGCGTTTATTGCGAGTGCGCTGCAGAATGCCCTGGGTAAGCCTATCGCGATGGTGGTCCTGTTGGGTCTGGCCGTCGTTGGCTTTGTCATCATCGGCTTTTCGGTGGGCGGCGTTTTGCGCTCTGCCCGCGACCGTGCGGCCGATTTTGCCGAGCGCCGTCGTGCCGACGTCAACGCGAGTCCTTGGGGTGACGACGATGCCCTGTCTGTGCCCGGTGTTGCCCGTCCGCATCTGAGCATTCTTCGTCAAAAGGGCTCCGATATGGCCGTGACCGCGGTCATGGGCAACGATGCGGACCCGGTTTTGGACGATGGTGACGAGGACGAGGATCCGTTTGTCGACGTGTCCGATGCCGTGGAGGCCGAGCGCGCTAAGACGACGCTGCTGCCTCGCCGTCATGCCAAGAAAGGCAAGACGGCTCCCAAGCTCAATACGAGCGAGCCCGACCCGTCTTGGTCCGAGAGCGAGATTGAGCTTACCGAGGGTGATGACGAGGACGACGAGGCTCCGCTCGAGACTGCTAAAACCACCTTGCTGCCGCGCCGCCATGCCAAGCGCGGCCAAGTGACCGGTCAGCTTTCGATGGAGGACGATCCGGACAAGGTCGACGAGTCCGAGCCGCCGTTCGCCGTGAATCCCGTCTCGGCCGCCCCTCAAATCCCTGATTTCCTCAAGCATCCCAAGGTTGCCGATACGGCTGTGGCGGGCGCTGTCGAGGCGTCTACTTCGAGCGATGGGGGAGCGGTCAATGCCCCCGTGGATAACGAGGGCGAAGAAGAGGACGGCCTTAAGCTTCCGCCGCTCGAAATCCTGCATGCAAACCCTCAGTCCGCTTCTGCCGCGTCTTCGGACAAGGAGCTGGAGCAGACCGCCGAGTCGTTGCAATCAACGCTGCTTGAGTTTGGCCGTAGCGCTCGCGTCGTCGGCTGGATTGCCGGTCCCACGGTGACGACCTTTAAGCTGCAGCCCGGCGAGGGCGAGCGCGTGAGCAAGATTTCGAGCCTTGAGGACGACATTGCGCTTTCGCTTGCCGCCCAGTCCGTGCGTATCTTTGCGCCGATTCCCGGTACCTCGCTCGTGGGTATCGAGATTCCCAATCGTAAGCGTCAGAACGTCAACTTGGGCGACGTGCTGCCCTATGTTAAGGGCGGTCCGCTTGAGCTTGCCATTGGCCGCGACGCAGAGGGCACGCCGGTCGTCGCCGACCTCGCCAAGATGCCCCACCTGCTGATCGCCGGTACCACGGGTTCCGGTAAGTCGGTCATGATCAACTCCATCATCACGACCCTGCTCATGCGCGCCCTTCCCGAGGACGTTCGTCTGATCATGGTCGACCCCAAGCGCGTCGAGCTCGCAGGCTATAACGGCCTGCCGCATCTTTACGTGCCCGTAGTGACCGAGCCCAAGCAGGCCGCGAGTGCCTTGCAGTGGGCGGTGTCCGAGATGGAGCGCCGCCTGAAAGTCTTCGAGCGCCTTAACGTGCGCAAGATCTCGACCTATAACGAAAAGCAGGCCGCCGGCGAGTTTGAGCATTACGATAACCCGCCGCAAAAGATGCCCTACCTGGTCATCATCATCGACGAGCTTTCGGACCTGATGATGGTTGCCGGCAAGGACGTCGAGGCGTCGATTGTGCGTATCGCCCAGCTGGGCCGTGCCGCCGGTATCCACCTTATCGTGGCGACCCAGCGTCCGAGCTCTAACGTGGTGACGGGTCTCATCAAGGCTAACATTACCAACCGTATCGCCTTCAACGTCGCAACGGGCATCGACTCCCGCGTCATCATCGACCAGATGGGTGCCGAAAAGCTCACCGGCTTAGGTGACATGCTGTTCTCAAAGGTCGACTGGGGCAAGCCCCGCCGTATCCAGGGCTGCTTTGTTTCGGATGACGAGATCAACGAGATTGTCGAGTTTGTTAAGTCGCAAAGCGAGCCCGACTACCATGAGGAGATCCTGTCGGCTGTGGCACCTGCCTCCATGTCCATGGCAGGTGGCGGCGGGATCGTGCGCACCGGCGTTGCCGAGCCTCAGGACGACGATCCGCTTATCTGGGAAGCCGCTCATATTGTGGTGGAATCGCAGCTGGGCTCCACATCTGGCCTGCAGCGCCGCCTGAAGGTTGGCTATGCGCGCGCCGGGCGTATTATGGACATGCTGGAAGAAAAGGGTGTCGTCGGACCGCCCGACGGTTCCAAGCCGCGCGAGGTCCTGCTGGATGAAGAAGGCCTTGCCGCGCTGGAATCTGTCGACGCCGAGATGGCACGTGAAGATCGTGAGTTTGGAGGATTCTGATGGCTGCACGCTTTGGTGACATGCTGCTCGAGCAGCGTCGCCGAATGGGCCTTTCCATTCAGCAGGTCGCCAACACCATCAAAATCAGGCCGCAGATCATCGAGTTTTTCGAGAATGGCAATTTTGCATCGATGCCTCCGCGCGGTTATGCGCAGGGCATGATTTCGAGCTATGCGCGCTTTTTGGGCCTCAATCCGCGGGAGGTCGTCAACGCTTATTTTGACGATCTGATGGCATATGAGCGCGAGACGTCGCAGCAGGGCGGTCGTTTTCAGGACGCCGCCGGCTACGTCAATTCGCGTTCCTCGGTCGACAACGGCCGCTTCCTGATGGTTCAGGGTGGGCGTTCGACGCGTTATGGCCAGCGCCCTCAGCAGGCTGGCTATGTTACCGAGACGGGCTCGAGCGAGGAGATTCGTTCCCAGCGCGATCGCTTTCGCAGCACGCCGGCGCCCGAGGAGCGCGCACTCCCCGCTGTCCGCGGTGTCGCACGTGACCCTCGTGCCGGCTACGGCGATGGTGGTTATTCCGATCGCGGGTACCGTGGCGTTTCCTCCAGTCGTCCGCGCGGCGGCTATGCAGACGCCGATACTACGCAGGTGACCCCTCGCCTTCGATCTCAGTCGCAGACCTTTAGCCAGCGCTCCTCGGTGCCTCGTTCTGGCCAGCGCAACTACCAGGGTCGCGGCGAGCTCGCCCCCCGCTCGGGCCAGCGCAATATGCAGCGCCAGGGTAGCTATCGCGGACGTTCCGACAATAACCGCGGTCGTATGCCCCAAGGCACTGGTCGCGGTGGCTCCAATCGTGGACGCGGCAGTGGGCGTGCTCCCCAGAACAACGGTCTCGATCCTCGTATCGTTTACGCCGGCATCGGTGCCGTGGCGCTGCTGCTGATCGTGCTCATCGTGGTGCTCCTGCGTGGCTGCGGCTCCTCGGCGCCCGAGGCGACGCCCGAGACGCCCGTTGCCACCAAGACATCGACTAAGAAGTCTTCCAAGAAGACCGAATCCGTCGACGAGGATGAAGATACCGATGAGACGACGGACGAGTCCACCGATTCGGATGCCGCTAAGACGATGGCCAAGAAGGAGGAGAACGAGGTCACAAAGGTCAAGATCTCCGTTGCCAAGGGCAAGACTGCTTGGATTGAGGTCAAGGTTGATGGCAAGTCGGTCTATGGCGCCCAGGCGACCGGCCCCTTTGAGCAGGAATACACACCCGAGTCCTCGATCGAGATCACCACGTCCAAGCCTTCCGATGTCACCGTTACCAAGAACGGCGAAAAGGTCCGCTACGACACTAAGACGTCGGGCGTGGCACGCGTGACGATCACCGTTCCCAAGAAGGAGACGACCGAGTCCAAGGACGGCGAGAGCTCCGATGGCACCGATGGCACCGAAAGTACCGACGGAACTGATGGATCCGACGCCCAGTCCACGGACGGCACCGATGCCGCCACCGACGGGCAGACTACGCCCTATTCAGATGACTATTCGTACGACAGCTACTAAGCCGCTCGTAAGCGAAAGGATTACCCATGGCTAAAGATTCCAGCTTCGATGTCGTGTCCGAGGTCAATATGCAGGAGGTCGACAATGCCTTCCAGCAGACCACGCGCGAGATTTCCCAGCGCTATGACCTCAAGGACTCTGGCGCCACCATCGCGCTTTCGAAGGGCGACAAGCTCTTTACGATCAACGCCCCGGCCGACTTTGTCTCCAAGCAGATCATCGATGTCCTGAGCTCCAAGCTCATCAAGCGCGGTATCGATCTTAAGGCCGTGTCCTGGGATGCGCCTCAGGCTGCAACGGGCGGTACCGTGCGCGTGCTCGGTCACATCGTCGAGGGTATCGACCAGACGACTGCCAAGAAGATCAATAAGGACATTAAGGATCAGAAGCTCAAGGTCAAGGTGACGATTGAGGCCGACAAACTGCGTGTTTCCTCTGCTTCCAAGGATGCGCTGCAGACCGTGATCCAGTTCCTGCGCGGCCAGGACTACGGTCAGCCGCTGCAGTTCACCAACTACCGTTAATTCATTCGAAAGGACCGCTCTCCAACATGGATACTCCGTTGGGCTCCGTACTCTATATCACCCTCGGGTGCGCCAAGAACGAGGTCGATACCGACCGTATGCGTTCGCTGCTGACCGCCGCGGGCTACGAGGAGGCATCCGATCCGCAGGATGCCGATATCGCCATTGTCAATACGTGCTCGTTCCTTGCCTCCGCAACGTCCGAGAGCATCGAGACCACACTCGAGCTTGCCAATGAGGTGCAGGACGGCGTTCGTTCCTGCCCGATCGTCATGTGCGGCTGCGTGCCGTCACGCTACGGCGACGACCTGCCCGACGAGCTGCCCGAGGTCGCGGCCTTTGTGAAGGCCGACGAGGAAGACGGCATCGTGGCGGTCATCGATGACGTGCTGGGTGTTGAGCGCGAGATTGCCGCCTATATTCCGCAGGTCAAGCGCACCGTCGAGGGCGCTGTCGCCTACGTCAAGATCTCTGATGGCTGCAACCGCTTCTGTAGCTTCTGCATGATCCCGTATATCCGCGGTCGTTATCACTCGCGCAATGCCGAGAGCATTATCTCCGAGGTGCGCGATCTGGTCGCCGGCGGTGTGCGCGAGATCGTACTGATCGGTCAGGACACGGGCATCTGGGGTACCGACTTTGCCGACGAGAACCTCGCCGAGGGCGCGCCGCGCAATCTGGCGCAGCTGCTGCAGGCCGTTGCTGAGGCGGTGCGTCCTCATAACGTTTGGGTCCGTGTACTCTACCTGCAGCCCGAGGGCATGACCGACGAGCTTATCGAGACCATTCGCGATACTCCCGAGGTGCTGCCCTATATCGATATCCCCGTGCAGCACTGCGACGCGCGCATCCTCAAGGCCATGCGCCGCTCCGGTTCGCGCCAGGAGCTCGAGGACCTGTTCAGCGACCTGCGCGAGCGCATCCCCGGCATCGTGATTCGCTCCACGGCCATGGTGGGTTTCCCGACCGAGACCGACGACGAGTTCCGCGATCTTATCGACTTTATGGACACCGTCGGCTTTGACTACACGAGCGTCTTTGCCTACTCGCGTGAGGAGGGCAGCCTGGCCGCCAAGATGGAGGGCCAGGTCGATGAGGAGGTCAAGCTCGAGCGCGCCCAGGAGGCTATGGACCTGGCCGAGTCGCTCGGCTTTGCCGCGACTGCCGCGCACGTGGGCGAACGCGCCCAGGTGATCGTCGACGGTATCGAGGAGACCGAGGACGGTGCCGAGCTCATCGGACACGCCTGGTTCCAGGCGCCCGATTCCGACGGTGCGGTGCATCTGGATGCCAGCGAGGCATCTGTGGGCGATATTCTGACGGTCGAGTTTACCGATAGCTTTTGCTACGAGCTTATCGGTCATGTTGTTGAGTAGGAGAGCGTCGTGGCTAACGAGAGCAATAAGGAACTGACGAGTGTTTGGACGCCCGCCAACATCGTGACGTGCGTGCGCATCGTCTTTATTCCGGTGTTCATGATTGTGTCGGCGCTGTCTCACACAAGCGTTGCCAGTACGGATTGGAGCACCTTCGACGGCCCGCTTGCCGCCGCCGCCTTTATTCTGTACGTCATCCTGTCGTGCACAGATAAGGTCGACGGCTACCTGGCTCGTTCGCGCAACGAGATCACCGACTTCGGTAAGTTCTTGGATCCCATCGCCGATAAGTTGCTCGTGTTCTCGGCCCTGCTGCTGTTCTTGGACTTTGGTGCCGTTACTGTGTGGTCGGTGTTCATCATCCTGTTCCGCGAGCTGCTGGTGAGCGCCCTGCGCATGGTCGCGAGTGCGGCCGGTGTGGTCGTTGCCGCCGATAAGCTCGGCAAGTACAAGACGGCGACCACGATGGTCTCCATCTGCGGCTATCTGTGCGTCTTTGCGATGGCCGGCTTGCACCTTGGCCCGGTGGCGCTGACGCTCGGTATCTACTCGGTGTCACGCTTCCTGTACGCCGTGGCCGTTGTCTTGACCGTTATCTCGGGCGCTCAGTACTTCTGGAACTGCCGCAAGATCGTCTTTTCGGTCTAGGTTCCTGGTAGACATGACGGAATCATTTGAGCAAATTACCGCGCACAATGAAGAGCTTGCACGCGCTATTGTCGAGCGTGCAAGCGTTCGTGGTGTGACGGTATCGACGGCTGAATCTCTAACAGCGGGCATGATCGCCTCGACGATCGCCGATATCCCCGGTGCCTCGGCGGTGCTGCGCGGCGGTGCGGTGACGTACTGCGACGAGATTAAGCATCGCGTGCTCGGCGTTGAGCAAGAGACGCTCGGCCGCTATACCGCGGTGTCGTACCAGACGGCGCGCGAGATGGCTGCCGGTTCGCTGGAGCTGTACCAGAGCGATATTGCCGTGAGCGCGACGGGCTATGCCGGCCCCGGTGGAGGCACCGAGGACGATCCGGCTGGAACCTTTTATGTTGGCTGGGCGTATCGCTCGGCCAATGGGGGAGCGCCGGTCGTGGACTCCATTCGTTGTCACTATGAGGGCGATCGTTCGCGTGTTCGTGCCCATGCGGTCGCGGAGGCACTGGGTCGCATTGTCTGCGTGCTCGATTCTATGGAATAGACGTGTTTTAAGGGGCCTTCGGGCCCCTTAATTGTGGAGATAGGGACCTCTGGCGAATTTGCTTTTTGTGCAGGTAGTTGGCGTAATCTTGCTCGTCATGCCTTGCTTGGTTCGCCTGCGGTCAAGTTTTTGGTCAGTGTTTGGTCGGCGTTTGGTTGGGTTTTGGAAAGGTCGGCTGCATATGATTTATCTGAACGGTTGACCACGAACAGCCGTTCGTTTATTATCGATACAGGTTGTTAAGAGGAGGGCTATTCATGGCCAAGAATTCAGGTCCCGTACGTACCGTTCATGCTCGCACGACGGGTAAAGAGCGCGATGAGATGATCGCCACCACCAAGGCCGAGATCGAGAAGAAATTCGGCCAGGGTTCCATCATGAGGTACGGCGACGGTGGTCCCGAGCTCGAGGTCGAGGCCATTCCCACGGGCGCCCTGGCCCTCGATGCCGCTCTGGGCATCGGCGGCGTGCCGCGCGGCCGTATCGTCGAGATTTACGGTCCCGAGTCCTCCGGTAAGACAACGCTTTCGCTCGAGATTTTGGCAGAGGCCCAGGCTATGGGTGGCGTCGTGGCATTTATTGATGCCGAGCACGCGCTCGATCCCACGTATGCCGCGCGTATCGGCGTGGACATCGATGAGGTCCTCATTTCCCAGCCCGATACGGGCGAGCAGGCGCTCGAGATCGTCGACATGCTCGTGCGCTCTGGCGCCATCGACGCCATCGTCGTCGACTCTGTCGCCGCTTTGACTCCGCGTGCCGAGATCGAGGGCGAGATCGGCGATACTACGGTTGGCCTTCAAGCCCGTCTGATGAGCCAGGCGCTCCGTAAGCTCGCCGGCTCGCTCGCCAAATCTAAAACGACCTGCATCTTCATTAACCAGCTGCGCGAGAAGATCGGCGTCATGTTCGGCAACCCCGAGACTACGACGG
>OLQU01002417.1_pt1 | contig 10297 bp, 8 predicted proteins | sample 1672271 | NCBI WGS metagenome assembly OLQU01 (sample SAMEA3136666, study PRJEB25190) | human gut metagenome | biome: human gut; feature: human-associated habitat; material: faeces | place: Austria | collected 2013 | reverse complement strand
CATTCAGACAGGATCTGTCAGAAGAAATCTCAATGCTTTGTATCCCAATCAAACATCGCAGAGAGGTTTGTCATGATCTTTGAGGACAAGAGGAAACTGCTGGAACTGTACAATGCGATCAGTGGGAAACATTGAACTATAGTCAAGTAAGTAGACACAAAAAAGTGAAAAATTTTAAAGAGCGACTAAGTATTTTGCTCCCTGTACAAGGCCTCCGCTTCATTTGAAGTAAGCATATGAAGTGAGCCATGCGGTCTCTTGGAATTATAGAATCCTTCGATGTACTCAAAGATAGATAGCTGCAGTTCTTGCAGGGGGTGGTAATGTCTGCGGTTTGTTTCTTCTTTTTTTGAGATATTTGAAAAAACATTCACAGCAGGCATTGTCAAATGGATAGTCCATAAGGAGCGTTTCGTTTTTCGTAAGCTTTCCGAAAGGCTGTGATAACAAGCCCTGCATCAGCATTAGAGGAAATATGCCAGGAAATGACTTTGCTAGAGAACAGATCCATAACAATACACAGATAGTACCATTTCCCGCCTGCTTTTAGATAGGTAATGTCACTGACCCAAACGAGATTTGGAGCCTTTTGATGAAAATTTTGGTGAAGATGATTGAAGCAGGCGATTTTATAAGCGCCCAAACGTTTATTGTAATCCGCATGGATATGGAGGATCAAAGAAGCGATCTGTTGGTTCTCTTTGACGCGAGGGGAGGATTCCGCTGAGAAATGTTTATAATAAGTGCTTCTGTTGACCCTGAGAACGCGGCAGAGCGTTTGGATGCTGTGCTGGAAACGCAGCTTATGGACGGCGTCTAGTCTTTGTTTGAGTGTGGCGTGAAGATGGCAATCGCTTTTTTTAAGATGAGGTTTTCTTCCTCCAGCTGGGCATTTCGTTTTTGAAGTTCTTTGACCTGCCTGGCAGTCAGGACTTCGCCATCGTCGATTTCAACGGTGGAATACTGTTTCACCCATTTCCCGAGGGCGGATTGGGAAACACCGTATTCCTTGCAGAGCTGAGCCTGGGTTTTGCCGTTCTGATGGAGGGAAACGAGGGATTTCTTAAAATCCTCATCATATTTGGTGTGGTTGTTTGTAGCCATGAGAAGCCTCCTTTTTTATGTATGGTTTATTGTAATAGACAGTGCATATCCGTGTCTACTTTTTTAGTATAGATCCAGATGGAAGGAAATACTATCAATATACAGCAGTCGATGAATGTAGCAGATGGACGTATCGGGAGATGTACGATGAACACAGCACCTATAGTTCCAAGGACTTTCTGTTGAAGCTGATTGAACGGGCACCCTTCCCAATCCATGAAGTGCAGACGGACAATGGATCTGAGTTTACGAATCGACTTCTGGTTATTAAAAGTAAACATTTAACGATGTTTGAGAAGGCGCTGGAGGAGTTGGGGATCCTATATCATCGAATCCAGATCGCAACACCCAGACATAACGGGAAGGTAGAGCGCCAACATCGAACAGATGAAGCGAGGTTTTATAAATCTATGCGGATGTATAGTCTGGAAGATGGACGGAAACAATTAGCGGTGTATCAGAGAAAATCCAATAACTATATAAAAACCTGTTTGGGAATGAAAAGCCCAAATACCATTATAAAAAAGTATCAGGGAGTAATGTTTTAAAGCAGACAAGTGCGTCAGCAAAGGATGCTGCCGCCACAGACCAGTATATCAAAAAGAGAATGTCAAGGTCAGATAGTATTCCCTGTAGGAATCTCCACCTTACCCTTGACATTCCTTACAGGGTGAAGTGTTACCAATTATTGACACCTATACAAGAATCTTGCGCAAGTAAGAAATTTCCTATTGAAAAAGATATCAAATAATGAGAGAATAAAAAATAGTAATAAAAGGAAATAGTTTATAATCCAATGATTCAGAGTTGAAAAAGGAGAAATTTATGAGAAAACAGATAATGAGGGATTTGTCTATTATCATAACAGCGGCGTTGCTTTTTTCCGCTGTGTCCCCGGGAATAGTAAAGGCTGAGGAAAGTAAGACAGAGAATGAAGCTGCACAAGAAGAGCTGGTTTCCGATATAGAGGATAATGAAGATGACGAGACGAAGGAAACAGGGTCAGAGGGTGAGACGGACAATTCCGAGCAAAAATCAGAAGATGAGACTGATGTAACTGTAAAGGCGGACAATGAGTCTAAGTCAGAGTCAGATTCAAAGGCAGATGTGGAGGCTGAATCGGAAGAGTCAGATTCTGAATTGGATGCTGATTATATTGAGAAACACAATCTGGCAAATAGCTGGCGTTACTCTAACGGGCAGCCTATTCAGAAACAGACAAGATCCAGAGCGGCTGAGTATAAAGGTCCGTCCACTTGGCCCAAAGTTGCAGGCGCGGTTGGGTATGGAATTGATGTAAGCGTATGGCAAGGTGAGATTACTTGGAGCAAAGTAAAAAATGATGGAGTTGATTTCGCTATTATACGATGTGGATACGGACAAGATCAGGCAGATCAGGATGATGAATATTGGAATGCCAATGTAAAGGGATGCGAGGCAAATGGTATCCCATATGGCGTGTATCTCTATTCTTATGCGGATACAGTTGCAAAGGCCAAAAGCGAAGCAAAACATGTTCTGCGGCTAATTAAAGGACATGATCTTAGTTATCCGATCTATTATGATATGGAAGACAATGTGCAAGCAAGCCTAGGTAAGAAAGCGCTGGGAGATATTGCGGAGGCTTTCTGCGATACGATTGAAGCAGCGGGCTATAAGGTGGGTATCTATTCCAGTCTTAGCTGGTTTGAGACTAAGTTGACAGACAGTCGGTTTTCCCAGTGGGACAAGTGGGTTGCCCAGTGGAACGATACGGGTTGCTCTTACAGCGGGGCGTATAGTATGTGGCAGTGCTCTGCGGGAGGAAAAGTTGACGGGATCAACGGAAGTATCGACTTAGACATCGATTTTGGCGCCTCTGGCAAGACTGGATTTTATCAGGACGAGTCGGATCAGAACTGGTATTACTATAAGAACGGAGTGCTTCAGAGCAGTCTTACAGATATTATCAAGGGGACAGTCAACGGAGAATATGCCTGGTGGTATATTAAGAATGGGAAAGTAACCTTTACCGAGACGGTAGCCAAGAATAAGAACGGTTGGTGGCATGTGGTAGACGGCAAGGTGGACTTTAATTCCAATACCGTGGCCAAGAACAGTAAGGGCTGGTGGGTGATCCGTGACGGCGAGGTGGACTTTGATTACAATGGCTTTGCCCAAAACCAGAACGGCTGGTGGTACTGCGAGGACGGCAAGGTTCAGTTTGGCGTCAGCGACGTGATCAAAGGAACTGTAAATGGAACATACGCCTGGTGGTATGTAGTGGACGGTGAAGTGCTTTTTACCGAGACGGTGGCCAAGAATAAGAACGGCTGGTGGCATATTCAGGATGGGAAGGTGAATTTTAATTCCAACACAGTAGCTAAAAACAGCAAGGGTTGGTGGGTAATCCGTGACGGTGAAGTGGATTTTGCTTATAATGGATTTGCCAAGAATAGCAACGGCTGGTGGTATTGTAAGGGTGGAAAGGTTCAGTTTGGCACCAGCAGTGTAATTAAAGGAACAGTCAATGGCCGGAGTGGCTGGTGGTACGTAGTCAAAGGAGAAGTGCTTTTTACTGAGACGGTAGCCAAGAACAGCAACGGCTGGTGGGTGATCCAGAATGGTAAAGTAAACTTCAGCTACAATGGTTTTGCCAAGAACAGCAACGGCTGGTGGTACTGCAAGGGCGGTAAAGTCCAGTTTGGCACTAACGATGTGATCAAGGGAACGGTAAACGGGACAAAAGCCTGGTGGCATGTGGTTGATGGAAAAGTGGTCTTTGACAATACGGTTGCCAAGAATAAGAACGGCTGGTGGCACATCCAGGACGGAAAGGTAAATTTTAATTCCGACACGGTGGCCAAAAACAGTAAAGGCTGGTGGGTGATCCGTGGCGGCGAAGTTCAGTTTAATTACAATGGTTTTGCGGAAAACAGCAAAGGCTGGTGGTATTGTAAGGGCGGCAAAGTCCAGTTTGGCACTAATGATGTGATCAAAGGAACGGTAAACGGGACAAAAGCCTGGTGGCATGTAGTTGATGGAGAAGTAGTTTTCGACAATACGGTCGCTAAGAACAAGAATGGCTGGTGGGTAATTGAGGACGGTAAAGTGAATTTTAGTTATAACGGTTTTGCGGAAAACAGCAAAGGCTGGTGGTATTGCAAAGGCGGCGAGGTTCAGTTTGGCACAAATGGCGTGTTTAGCGGAACGGTTGACGGAGTTGACGGTCAGTGGCGCGTAGCCGACGGCAAAGTGACCGGGCAGGCATAGAAGATTAACAAAATAACGGGGAAGTTGTCGCAGCATGGCTGCGGCAACTTTTTGTGTGGGGCAAAAACCATTCGGAAAAATGCAAAAGGTCTGGATAATACAGATAAAATGCGGTATAATAAAATGATTTGTAAAAAGCAGGTGAAGTGATTGTGAAGTTTTTGATCAAAATCGGGCAGACTGTTCTGCAGCTGATCTATCAGGTGCTGAAAGTTTTTCCTGTACAGAATAAAATCACCATGATCTCCAGACAAAGCAATGATCCGTCCATTGATTTCCTTCTGCTCAGAGACGAGATCAGGCGGGAAGCGCCTTCTGTGAAGGTGGTGTTTCTCTGTAAGACGCTGGACGGCGGCGTAAATTCCACTTTGTTAAGGAAGGTGGGATACGGATTTCATATGTTCCGTCAGATGTACCATCTGGCCACATCCAAAGTCATCATCCTGGACACCTACTGTATTGTGGTAAGTCTGTTGAAGCACAGAAAAAATCTGCAGGTAATACAGATGTGGCACTCCATGGGGACCATGAAGTTATTTGGTTATACCGCTGTAGACAGTGGGGAGGGAAGCAGCCGGAGACTGGCGGAAAATATGCATATGCATGAGAATTATACCTATTTCATCGCGGCCTCTCCGAACTATCAGGAGCATCTGGCAAGAGGATTTCGCTGCGATACGGACAAGGCATTTATCTCTCCGCTGCCCAGATATGATCTGCTGCGGAGCGAAACATACAAAAAAGGAAAACGGGATGAGATCTACCGGAGATATCCGGAACTGCGGGACAAGAAGCTGATCTTGTATTGTCCCACATTCCGCAAAGATGAGTCACAGATGCAGACAGCGGTAGAAGGCTTGATCCGCTGCCTCCCGGAAGGTTATAATCTTGTGGCAAAGCTGCATCCACTGTCATCGGTGGATCTTCGGGGAGAGCATGTTTATACGGCAGACGATTTCTCTACATTTGACATGCTGTTTGCGGCGGACTATGTGATCAGCGATTTCTCCTGTGTGATCTATGAAGCGGGGCTTCTGGGCCTGCCCTTGTTTTTCTATACTTTTGACATGGAAAGCTATGGGCATAACAGAGGGCTTGCCATTGATTATGCGGCGGAAATGCCTGGGATCATCTCAGGGGATCCCGGTGAGATCATGGCGGCGATCCGGCAGGAGAAATTCTGTATTGAGGATGTCGTAAAATTTACCAACCGGTATGTGGAAGAGACAGACGGCGCGACGAAGAAGATCGTGGGGTTTGCGCTTTCTGTGGGGAGGATAGAGCGTGAGAGATAGAATTGTGATCACAGATATATACTGGCATAACATATATCTGAATCTTACGATACAGGGAGCCGACCTGGATCAATATGAGTACTATATCACGGATCTGAAGGGCAGCATCTATCCGCTGGAAGTGGCGGAAGGGAAATGTGTGATCAATATGGTGAATTTCCCGGAGGTAAAACTTCTGAAGAACGGGAAGTGGTTTTTCCTGGCGAAAAGGGACGGTTGTTATCATCTGATCCATATTTCCTCTGCCTGCGGGTATAAACTGGCGGATCTGGATAAGATCTATCGGTACGGGAAGGAAAAATACGCATACATTCTGAGTTTTTCCGTGAGGGACAGCCATGATGTGCCTGTGCAGGAAGAACTTCCTATCGCGGATCTGGAGGAAGAGGCGGTCGGTGGATATCAGGAGAGTATGATCTGTTGTATCCATACATCTTATATGATGCTGAACCGGAGAAATGACAGGCGTAATATCCTGATTGAGTCAAAAAATATCCGGCAGTTCTGCAAAAAGGCAATATTTATCATCCTGAAGCGGATGATTGATCTTGCTTATCATATACTGGCGGTATTCCGCAGGAAGGACGGGAAGCACATTCTTCTGATGTCCGAGACCAGAACGCCCATTGGCGGCAATCTTCTGGCGCTGGATCAAAGGCTGAAGGAACGTGGGCTGGACCAGACATATAAGATCAGTTATTCCTTTTCCAGAACACTGCAGCAGAGCAAATGGAAGACCTTCCTGACCTGGAGCAGGCTCTTGTGGCTTGTAGCCAAGCAAGATGTGATCTTCGTGGATGATTATGTGCCCATCTTCAAGACGATCCACCTGACAGGGGATACCAGGCTGGTACAGTTATGGCATGCCGGAGTAGGATTCAAGTCTGTTGGGTATTCCCGGTTTGGCCGGGCAGGATCCCCGCATCCCACCGACTCCTGCCATCGGGAGTATGACTATGCCGTGGTTGGCGGGCGAGGGCTTGTAGATGTTTATGAAGAAGTGTTTGGGATTCCAAAGGAGCACATCCTTCCTTATGGCCTTGCCAGGCTGGACGGATATCTGGATGAGGAGAAGATCCGCAATTACCGGGACAGCTTCTATCAGAAGTATCCGGAGCTGCAGGGGAAGAAGCTGATCCTGTTCGCCCCCACTTACCGGGGGAAGACTCAGGATGAAGCCTTCTATCCCGAGGATTGGATCCCCCAGGAGGATGTGGCAGAACTTTGTGGAAATGAATATGTTTTCGCTTATAAGATGCATCCCTTTATAAAAGATAAAGTGATTATCGATGAGAAGTACAGGTCCTGTATCTATGATTTTTCAGAAGAAGGGGATATTAACGACCTGTTTTATGTGACAGACATCCTGATCACGGATTTCTCTTCAAATATCTATGAATTTTCCCTGCAGAGGAAGCCCATCATCTTCTATGCGCCGGATAAGGATTACTATCAGTTGACGCGGGGGGTACACCGGACACTTGACGAGGCTCCGGGTACAGTGTGCGTTACATTTGAGGAAGTGGCGGATACGATAAAGCAAGAGAATTTTGCGGTGGAAAAGCTGGATAATTTTATCAGGGAATCGTTTGACACGCATGACGAATATGCCAGTGATCTGCTGATCGATCGCCTTATCCTTGGACATAAGGAGGGTTAGAATGGAAGGAAGAGTGTGTGTGAATCGCTTTGTGATCATTGCTGTATATCGAGAAAGAGCAGACAGACTGAATCAGACTGTCGCCAATTGTCTGGATCAAATGGAAGAAAGAGACCGGCTGATCATTTTATGCAAGGATGAACCAGATATAACAAAAGCGCTTGCGAAAAAATGGAAGAAAAAGAAAAATATTTCGATACAGGTTACAGATACCGTGCAGGATGGTTATAATGCGATTCTTTCAGAAATCGACTCGGAATATGTAATGATTGTCCATGAGGGAGATCATCTGAGCCCGGGGTACTTGTCCGCCGCAGACGGAGTCATGACCGGTCGGATCGCGCAGAAAGCGCCAGAGACTGGGGGGATAGGCACTCGAAAGCAGGATGATGATCAGGATGAAGAGGAAGAAGAAAATCTGGCGGGGACTGTGAAGGCGTGTATAGAAGATCCAAAGAAGGTGGGAATCCTTTTCGCGGATAATTATTGGGATGCCTCATTTTTGTCGCTGGAGACGGAGCAGTTTATTCTGAGCAGTCATACAGTACAGGGAATTTATACTGTAGATATCAGAGAGAACAACTGGGCGCTTCAGACCGGGCTGAATGGAGCGGTGGTGCGCGCGGAGATTCTGAAGAAATATCGTTTTAATAGTAAGATTGCGTTTGAATATGAGACCGATGTAGTGATGCGCTTATTGTTGGAGGAAAAGCGGTATCTGGTTTGCGACCAGATAAAATACTATTATTTTGAGGCGAAAGAAAGACGGGAGTTGTATCACCTTCCCGCACATTTTCGGGCATGGTATTTTGACTCGGTTGAAACCTACCTTCTTCCCCTGACGGATCTTACCATAGATAAAACAGCGGAACCGTTCCTGCAAAATTATATTGTATACTATGTACTTTGCCGGTTTCTGTGTAATCAGGATAATAAGAATAAGGCCCAGATCGCCCCAGAAGAATTTGATGATTATCTGGTGCTTCTTCAGAAAGTGTTGGAGAAGGTAAATGATTACTATCTGCTGAATCAAGAGAAGATCCCATATCTGTCCAAAAATCCGGAGATTTTATGTATGTTCCTGCGGATCAAATATGGGATTGACCAAGTGCGGTATGATTACCGTCTGGCAAAAGATCCGGTTACCGGAGAGCAGGATTTGATCATGTATTATAAAGACTATGTGATTGCCTCCATGAATGACTGCCGGTTTGGTATCAATACGATGAATTATATCCAGGGGAAGGTATGGATCGACGGGTCCCTGATCCGGTATTTTGAACAGGGAGGCGTTCGGTTTTATGCGGAGTTTAACGGGAAGACGATTCCCATTGAGGATACGGAGAGTTATTCGCTGACGAAGTTTTTCGGGATCCCGGCATATCGTAGGATTACCTATCACCTGGAGCTCCCGTTGGATGCAAGGAAAAGACTGCAGAGAGTCAGATTTTACGCCAGGTATCAGGATACAAAGATCCCAATGAAGATTGCTTTTACGAATCACTGGGCGAAATTGACGAAATCTCCCAGACACTCTTACTGGAGGTTCAACCGATATCTGTGTCATCACGCGGATGATTCCCTTGTATTCAAGAAAGCGGCAAAACTAAATGTGCTGAGGAGGGAGATTCAGTTCCAACTGGACATGTTGAGGGAAAATACGCCAGAGAGCAGGGAGGCGTTCCGGATGCGCTTGCTCTACTGGATTACCCGGCCGTATTTTAAGAAGAAGAAAATCTGGCTGATGTTGGATAAACTGTACAAAGGCGGGGACAGCAGCGAATATCTGTACCGCTACAGCGCCAGAAAGGACGATGGGATTACTAAATATTATCTGATCAATCGGGATACTTCTGATTATAAGGCTTTACGGAGGGATGGCTACAAGCCGCTGGTGAATGGTTCTCTTTTTCATAAGCTTGTATTTATGAATGCGGATTTGATTCTGATTACCAATTCCCATTTGTTCCCGTTTAACGGATATACCAAGGAACAGTCCAGATTCATCCGGGGATTGTGTAATTTTACGTCCATGTGTCTGCAGCACGGGTTGTCCGTACAGAAGTGCGCGATCGCCCAGAGAAGGATCATCGACAATACGACCGGATATTTCCTGGCGTCCAAATACGAATACGAGAACCTGAGCAGGCACGCCTATGGGTACCAGGGATTCGACATGCTGAAGCTCACCGGGATCGCCCGGTATGACGGGCTGGTCAGCCATGACCGGAAACAGATCCTGCTGTCTCCCACCTGGCGGATGTATAACGCGCTTCCTGTTACGACCAGCGAGGGGGAGCAGCGGGCATATAACCCGGACTTCAAGGATACTACCTATTACAAGATCTACAATAACCTGATCAACCACAGGCGGTTGATCGCCTGCGCGAAGGAGCAGGGATACAAGATCAAGTTCCTGCTGCATCCGATCCTGAGCGCCCAATTGAAGGATTTTACGCCGAATCCGGAACTGGAAGTGATCCCGTCAGTAGGGGATCTCAGCTATGAGAAGATCCTGACCGAGTCAAGTCTTATGGTCACGGACTATTCTGGTGTGCAGTTCGATTTTGCCTATATGAGGAAGCCGGTTGTATATTTCCATCCGGAAGAGCTCCCGGCACATTATGAGGACGGCTGTTTCTTCTATGACACCATGGGATTCGGAGAGATCTGTACCAGGACAGAGGAACTGGTGGATCTTTTGTGTGATTATATGCGCGGCGGATGCAAGATGAAGGAAAAGTATGTGGCGCGGGCAGATGATTTCTTCGCCTATAAGGACCATAATAACTGTGAGCGTATTTATCAGGAGATCCTGAAGGCACAGGCCTGCATTGATCAGGATAAACTGCGGGAAAAGAACTAACAGGAAGGAGCGGATGGTTATGAATATCGCGATTATTTTCGCCGGAGGAAGCGGAAAGAGGATGGGCGCCGGAATGCCCAAGCAGTTTCTGGAGATTAACGGGAAACCGATCATTATCCA
>OLQU01002416.1_pt1 | contig 10300 bp, 8 predicted proteins | sample 1672271 | NCBI WGS metagenome assembly OLQU01 (sample SAMEA3136666, study PRJEB25190) | human gut metagenome | biome: human gut; feature: human-associated habitat; material: faeces | place: Austria | collected 2013 | reverse complement strand
AGAAACAGGAAGTTCAAATTTTTCATTTGAAAATGAATGTTACAGTTTTAATAACATGATGGAATACTGTGACAAAAATGTCTTGTTTTATTAAGTGGGAAGGAGAGAGACGGATGGAGTATGAGAAGCAGGCGTTTCAGATGTACCGTCAGGGCAAGACGGTGCTGGATCAGTTTTATATGGATGAGGATTACAATGTGCCGGACGCAAAAAGTGACGTGAAACGGGTAATCTTAAGCGAAGGATCCGTTCGTGTTGAAGAGTTGAAACTGGCGGAAAGCTATGTGCAGGTAAGAGGAAATCTGAAGTTTGCGATTCTTTACGCGGCGGATGAAGAGACCGGCGGCCTTTCATCCATGGAGGGGACGCTGTCCTTTGAAGAGATGGTGTATATGGAGGAGGCGCCTTTGGAGGATCTGTTCCTTCTGGGCGCGCAGACAGAATTGACGGTGACGGCGGTGAACTCCCGGAAACTGAATATCCACGCCGTGATCGAGCTTCAGGTGTGCTCGGAAGGCCGGGAGGAGATCGAGCTGACGAAAGATGTGGAAGGCGGGGAGCCCTTGTACAAAAGGTATCAGAAACAGCAGATCCTGAAGCTGTTTACTGTCCGCAGGGACACCTGCCGGATCCGCGAGGAAGTGGGGGTCGGCAGCATGAGGGAAAGCATCGGGGAGTTGGTCTGGACGGACCTTGGGAGCAGGAAACTGGATACCAGGGTGGGAACGGATGAGATCCTGCTGCAGGGAGAGCTGCTTCTCTTCTGTTTCTATGAGTCCCCGGAGGGGAAAACGGACTGGATCGAGCAGGTTATTCCCTATGAGGGGCGGATCGAGTGCCCCGGAGCGCTGGATTCCATGTATCATCAGATCTATCCGGAGTTAAAAGACGTCCGGGTAGAAGCCCGTATGGATGAGGACGGCGAGATGCGCCTCCTGGGAGTAGAGGCGGTGATGGAAGTAAGAGTCATCCTGTATGAAGAAGAAGAGACAGAAATCCTTCATGATCTCTATTCCCTGGGACAGAACTGCCGGATAGAGAGGAGACAGACGGCGCTGTGCCGGCTTCTCATGCAGAATCATTCCAAGTGCAAGGTGGCAGAACACCTGTCCCTGCCCGAGATTAAGGAGGATATCCTGCAGATCTGCCACAGCAGCGGGCGGATCCAGCTGGAGAGCATCCGGCCGGAGCCGGAGGGACTTTCGGTGGAAGGGGTCCTCCATGTGTCCTTCCTGTATGTGAAGGCGGATGATATGCTGCCCTTTAATGTATGGCAGGGGATGGTGCCCTTCTCCTACCTTCTGGAGTGCGGCGGGATCCGCCAGGATACGGACAGCCATCTTACCTTCGGGGTAGAGCAGCTGGCGGTGGGGCTTCTGGGGAACGGGGAAGTAGAAGTAAAGGCAGTGCTTGCCTTCAACAGTTTCCTTGAAGAACCTCTTTCTGTGGAGAATATCCAGGAGGTGGAGATGGAAGAGGCCGATCCCCTGGAGCTTTCAAACCGTCCGGGCCTGGTGGGCTGTGTGATCCGGGAAGGCGATGATCTGTGGGGGCTGGCCAAGCGGTATCATGCCACGGTGGAAGGGATCCGCAGGCTGAACGGCCTGGAGGAGGACACCCCGGTGAAGCTGGGAGAAAAACTATTGATTTTTAAGGAGAATATGAGTATACTATAAGAACATTGTATACAAGATACATAGTGAAAACAAAACACAAAAAAGACAAGGGGACAAAGCGATGGAGAAAATGGAGCTGAGAGCGCTGGGGAAGATCAACCTGGGGCTGGACGTACTGGGCAGGCGAGAGAACGGCTATCACGATGTTCGGATGGTGATGCAGACTGTGTATCTCTATGATCTGATCACTCTGAAGAAAAAGGAAGAACCGGGGATCGAGCTTACTACGAATCTGTCTTTTCTTCCGGTAAATGAAAACAATCTGGCCTATCGGGCGGCAAAGCTTCTGATGGATGAATTCGGTCTTCCCGGCGGGCTTTTGATCCGGCTGGAGAAGCATATCCCGGTGGCTGCCGGAATGGCGGGCGGAAGCTCCAATGCGGCGGCGGTCCTCTACGGGATGAACCGGCTGTTTTCTCTGGGCCTGACGGAAAAGGAACTGATGGAGCGGGGAGTGACGCTGGGAGCGGATGTGCCCTACTGTATCTTAAGGGGCACGGTGCTGGCGGAAGGCATCGGGGAGATCCTGACGCCGCTGCCGCCTATGCCCCGTTGTCAGATCCTTCTGGCGAAGCCGCCGGTGAACGTATCCACGAGGATGGTCTACGAGAAGCTGGATGCCTGCCAGATCGTCAACCACCCGGATATCGACGGGCTGATCCGGGGACTGCAGGATCAGGATCTGGGGAAGGTGGCCTCTTCTATGGGAAATGTACTGGAGGAGGTAACGATAGGGGAATACCCGGTGATCGACGAGATCAAACGGATCATGAGAGAAAGCGGAGCCCTGAACGCTATGATGAGCGGCAGCGGGCCCACTGTATTTGGCATCTATGCCGACCGGGCAAAGGCCCGGGCGGCAGCTGCCAGGATAAGGGAACAGAAGCTTGCGAAGCAGGTGTATGTGACAAACGTACATAATGTGAAGAGGAGATAGATAAAGGATGGAAGCCAATTTTAATGTGAGCATGAACGAGTACCTTCCCTTAAGAGACGTGGTATTCAATACTCTGCGTCAGGCGATCCTGAGAGGAGAACTGAAACCCGGGGAGAGACTGATGGAGATCCAGCTTGCCAACAAGCTGGGAGTGAGCCGCACGCCGGTGCGGGAGGCGATCCGCAAGCTGGAGCTGGAGGGACTGGTGCTGATGATCCCCCGGAAGGGCGCGGAGGTGGCGGACATCTCAGAGAAAAGTCTGAAAGACGTGCTGGAAGTGCGGGAGGCCCTGGAGGAGCTGGCGGCCAGGCTTGCCTGTGACAAGATCACCAAAGAGGGGATCAACAGGCTGAAGGAAGCGGCCCAGGATTTCCGCAGCGCCCTCAAGAGCAATGATATCACCCAGATGGCGGAGGCGGACGTGCGGTTCCACGATGTGATCTGCAACGCAACAGAGAATCAGAAGCTGGGACAACTTCTCAACAATCTGCGGGAGCAGATGTACCGTTACAGGATCGAATATCTGAAAGACCAGCATGTCTATGAGAAGCTTCTGTCCGAGCATGAAGAGATCATCCGGCATATCGAGAAGGGCGAGAAGGACGAGGCGGCCAGAGTGGTGTCCCGTCATATTGAAAATCAGGCCCAGGCGGTGGCGGATGTGATCCGTACCAAAAAGAATTAGAAAAGCGGTATAAACACGGGAAAATATGTACAGACTTCAGACAACAGACATGAAGGAGGTACATAGACGTGAAGAAGAGGCACAGATGGATCTTAATGCTGCTTGCTTTGTGCAGCGCGGCGCTTCTGACCGGCTCTGTGGCAGAGCGGCGGGAACTGGCGGTGGAGGCCCGTGTGGATGCCCTCCAGGAAGACCTGGCGGGGGAGGTGTTCCGCTTCCATGTGATCGCCAACAGTGACAGCGATCAGGACCAGGCCTTGAAATATCAGGTAAGGGACCGGGTTATCGCTTATATGCGCCGGTCTCTGGGAGAAGAGGATGTTTCCCTGGAGGAGACAAAAGCGTGGGCCGGGGAACATCTTGGGGAGATCGAGGAAGTGGCCCGGAAGGCTTTAAAAGAGGCGGGCAGTTCCGACAGGGTAAAGGCCCGGGTTGCCCGGGTGTATTTCCCGGACAAGCGTTACGGGGAGATCTGGTTCCCCCAGGGGTATTATGAAGCCCTGCAGATCCGGCTTGGCAAGGCGGGAGGACAGAACTGGTGGTGCGTTCTCTATCCCAATCTCTGCTTTACCGGTTCGGTGTGCGGCGTGGTGACAGAGGAAGGCCGGCAGGATCTGGAGGAGGCGCTTACGGCAGAAGAATACCAGATGGTGACCGCGGCCTCGGACTTTAAGATAAAAACATTTTTCTTTGGAGATTTATTAGGAGAAGTACCATGACAGAATTTTTGGTAAGACATTTTGTGAAAGATCATGAAGAGACGGAAAAGGTGTCCGTCCGTACGGCCTATGGTGTGCTGGCCAGTATGGTGGGCATCTTTTGCAACGTCTTTTTATTTGTGGTAAAATGGCTGATCGGGTTTTTCCTGCAGAGTATCTCGGTCATGGCGGACGCCTTCAACAATCTTTCCGACGCGGGAGGATCGGTGATCGGCCTTGTGGGGGTGAAGATGGCGGAGAAGCCTGCGGACAAGGATCATCCCTTCGGCCATGGGAGGATCGAGTACATAGCGGCCCTGGTGGTGTCCTTTCTGGTGCTGGAAGTGGGATTTACCTTCTTCAAAGACGCTGTGGGCAAGATCCGGGAGCCGGAGGCCATGCGGTTTCAGCTGGTGTCGGTGGTCATCCTGACGCTGTCTGTGGGAGTGAAGCTGTGGCTGGCCTTCTTCAACCGGAAGCTGGGGAAACGGATCGACTCCAAGGTGATGTTGGCCACTGCCACGGACGCCATCGGCGACGTGATCACCACGGCAGCCACCATCGCTTCCGTGCTGTTCTGGCGGATCACAGGATGGAACATCGACGGGTTCGTGGGGCTTGGTGTTTCCCTGGTCATTATGTGGGCCGGTATCGGGATCGCCAGAGATACCCTGGAGCCTCTGATCGGGAAACCGGTGTCCCGGGAGGAATATGAGCGGATCACCCGGTTTGTGGAAGGATACCCGGGGATCGTGGGGAGCCACGACCTGATCGTCCACAATTACGGGCCAGGCAGGAGCATGGCGTCCATCCATGCGGAAGTGCCCAACGATGTGGATATAGAGGAGTCCCATGAGATCATCGACCGGATCGAGCGGGAGGCTATAAAGAAGCTGGGGATCTTCCTGGTGATCCACATGGACCCCATTGAGACGAAAGACGCCCAGGTGCTGGCGATACGGAAACAGGTGACAGAGATCCTGGATGCGGTGGACCAGAAGGTGAGCATCCATGATTTCCGCATGGTGGATGGAAAAGAACAGATCAACCTGATCTTCGATATGGTAGTGCCTTATGAGTACGATGACCAGAAGGAAGAAGAACTGCGCCGGACGGTGGAGAAGCTTCTCCACATCGCCGACCCAAGATATCAGTGCGTGATCACGGTAGAAAGGAGTTACATAGATGGAGGCAAGAGATAACGAGTATTCATTTCAAAGCAGGGTAAGGTTCAGCGAGATCGACCATACGGAGAGGATCACCCTTCCGGGGATCATCAATTATTTCCAGGACTGCAGTACCTTCCAGTCAGAGAGCCTGGGGCTGGGAGTGGATTATTTTGCACGGCACGGGAAGGCCTGGGTTCTGTCAGCCTGGCAGGTGGAAGTGGACCGGTATCCCAGGCTGGGGGAAGAGATCGGGATCCATACCTGGGCTACCGGGTTTAAAGGGTTCATCGGGGACCGGAACTTCTGTATGACGGATGAAGAAGGGAAGATCCTGGCCTGTGCCAACTCCATCTGGTCCTATATGGATATGAAGAAAGGCCGTCCTGTGCGGCCCCTTGCGGATGAGGTAGAAGCCTACGGAACCGGCAGGCCGCTGGACATGGAGTACGCGGACCGGAAGATCGCGCTGCCGGAAGGATTCGTGGAATGTCCTTCCTTCCCGGTGCGTAAATACCATATCGACACCAATGAGCACGTCAATAACTGCCAGTATGTGCAGATGGCGCTGGAAGCGCTGGAAGAGGAACCGGTGGTTGCAAGACTGCGGGTGGAATACAAGAAGTCAGCGGTGTGCGGGGATATCATTGTGCCCCATGTGGCCCGGGAAGAGGATCGGACAGTAGTGTCCCTGCAGGACCGGGAGGAAACTCCCTTCGCGGTAGTGGAATTCCGGGAGAAGAAATAAGAATGTAGAAACAGACAAGAGGAGAACGAGATGAGATTAGAGGAATATCTGGGGAAAAAGCGGACACTGATGGTGGTCAAGAAGGTGGAGTTCGGCGTGTATCTTGGAACCAGCGAAGATAAAGTACTCCTTCCGGCAAGACAGGTGCCCAGGGGTGTGGAAGTGGGGGATCCGGTGGAGGTCTTCCTGTACCGGGATTCAGACGACCGTCTGATCGCCACCACCCAGGAGCCAAAGATCCTTCTGGGAGAGATCCGCAAGCTTACGGTGGCGGATACCGGCCGGGTGGGAGCGTTCCTGGACTGGGGGCTTCCCAAGGATCTTCTGCTTCCCTTCCGGGAGCAGACGAAGAAGGTGGAGAAAGGAGAAGAGATCCTGGCGGCTCTTTATATAGATAAGTCAGGAAGACTGTGCGCCACCATGAAGCTTTATGACCGGCTGCGTCAGGATTCTCCCTACAAGAAGGACGATGTGGTCCGGGGAACCATCTATGAGACCAGCGGAAATTTCGGGGCGGTGGACGACTGTTACAGCGCGCTGATCCCAAAGCGGGAGGCCTACGGGGATCTTAAGGTGGGCCAGGAGATCGAGGCCAGGGTGAGCCGGGTCCATGAGGACGGTAAGCTGGACTTGAGCGTCCGCAAGAAAGCATTTCTCCAGATGGACGAGGACGCGCAGAAGATCCTGGAGAAGATGGAGGAGCTGGGCGGCGCCCTTCCTTTTACAGACAAAGCGGCGCCGGAACAGATCAAGGAGGAGCTGGGCCTTAGTAAAAATGCCTTCAAAAGAGCGGTGGGACGCCTTCTCAAGGAACAGAAGATACAAATTACCGAAAAGGCTATTGAATTCCTGGAAAAATAAGTTATAATTAGGGGCGTAAACACAGAAACCGAAAGGAGATCAAAATGAAAGTACAAAATATTACCGATATTGATAAGTTCTTTAAAGTAGTAGATTCCTGCAAGGGAAAGGTAGAGCTGGTAACAGGAGAAGGCGACAGACTGAACCTGAAGTCCAAGCTGTCCCAGTACGTTTCCATGGCGAATATCTTCTCCAACGGCGAGATCCCGGAGCTGGAGATCGTGGCTCACGAGCCGGAAGATATCAACAGACTGGTTGAATTTATGATCAACGGCTAGGATTTACAGGATATAAGGAACAAAGACCAGGAACTCTCTGCCAGGGATATGGCAGAGAGTTTTGTTTCAGATAAAGGAGATGCCATGAGTTTCGCACATCTGCATGTCCATACGGAGTACAGTCTCCTGGACGGATCCAACAAAATCAAAGAATGTATCGCCAGAGTGAAAGAACTGGGGATGGACAGTGTGGCCATCACCGATCACGGCGTTATGTACGGGGTGATCGACTTCTACCGGGCGGCGAAGGCTGCGGGGATCCGGCCCATCCTGGGCTGTGAGGTCTATGTGGCGCCGGGATCCCGGTTTGACAAAGAGACCGGAGGAGACCGGGAGGAGCGGTATTATCATCTGGTGCTGCTGGCGGAGAATGATCTTGGCTATCACAACCTGATGAAGATCGTATCCCGGGGCTTCACGGAAGGATATTATTACCGGCCCCGTGTAGACCGGGAGATCCTGGAGCAGTACCATGAAGGGATCATCGCTTTGAGCGCCTGCCTGGCGGGGGAAGTGCAGCGCAATATCCTGCGGGGGATGTACGAGGAAGGCAAGGCGGCGGCTCTTCGCTATCAGAAGATCTTCGGGGAGGGGAATTTCTTCCTGGAGCTGCAGGACCACGGGATCCCGGAACAGAAGCTGGTGAACCAGGGCCTGGTGCGGATGGCAAAAGAGACAGGCATCGAACTGGTGGCCACCAACGATGTCCATTACACCTATGCGGAAGATGAGAAACCCCATGATATCCTTCTGTGCATCCAGACCGGAAAGAAGATTGAAGACGAGGACCGGATGCGCTATGAAGGCGGGCAGTATTATATCAAGTCCGAGGAAGAGATGCGGGAACTCTTCCCATATGCGCCCCAGGCGCTGGAGAATACGGAGCGGATCGCCCGCAGATGTAATGTGGAGATTGAATTTGGAGTGACCAAGCTGCCCAAATTCGATGTGCCCGAGGGATATACCTCCTGGGAATATCTGAACAAACTGTGCCGGGAAGGATTTGAGCGCCGGTATCCGGATGCGGGGGAAGATCTTAGAGAGCGACTGGAATATGAGCTCTCCACCATCCATTCTATGGGGTATGTGGATTATTTCCTGATCGTGTGGGATTTCATCCGCTACGCCAGGGACCACGGCATTATGGTGGGACCGGGACGGGGGTCTGCCGCGGGGAGTATCGTGGCCTACTGCCTGGAGATCACCAGCATCGATCCCATCAAGTATCAGCTGCTCTTTGAGCGGTTCCTGAACCCGGAGCGGGTGTCCATGCCGGATATCGACGTGGACTTCTGCTTCGAGCGGCGGCAGGAAGTCATTGATTATGTGGTGCGCAAATACGGAAGCGACCGGGTGGTGCAGATCGTCACCTTCGGTACTCTGGCGGCCCGGGGCGTGATCCGGGATGTGGGACGGGTGATGGATCTGCCCTACGCCTTTGTGGACAGCATTGCCAAGATGGTGCCTCAGGAACTGAACATTACCCTGGAGCGGGCCCTGAAGATGAGCCAGGAACTGAAGAAATCCTATGAGGAAGATCCACAGGTGCGGGAACTGATCGATATGTCCATGCGCCTGGAAGGGCTTCCCAGACATACGTCCATGCATGCGGCAGGAGTGGTCATCAGCCAGAAGGCCATCGATGAGTATGTGCCCCTGTCTCTTGGTTCAGACGGCTCTGTGACCACTCAGTTCACCATGACCACTCTGGAGGAACTGGGGCTTCTGAAAATGGATTTCCTGGGCCTCAGAACCCTGACGGTGATCCAGGACGCAGCCCGGCTGGCAGAGAAAAGCGCAGGTCATCCCATTGACATCAATCAGATCGATTATAATGACAAGGCGGTGCTGGATTCCATCGGAACCGGAAAGACTGACGGCGTCTTCCAGCTGGAGAGCGCCGGGATGAAGAGCTTCATGAAAGAACTGAAGCCCCAGAGCCTGGAGGATATCATCGCCGGGATCTCCCTGTACCGTCCAGGCCCTATGGATTTCATTCCCAAGTATATCAAGGGAAAGAACAACGTGGATTCCATCACCTATGACTGCCCCCAGTTAAAGCCCATCCTGGAACCTACCTACGGCTGTATCGTCTATCAGGAGCAGGTGATGCAGATCGTGCGGGATCTGGGGGGATATACCCTGGGCCGGAGCGACCTGGTGCGCCGGGCCATGTCCAAGAAAAAGGGCGATGTGATGCAGAAAGAGCGGCAGAACTTCGTCTACGGCAACCCGGAGGAAGGGGTGCCGGGCTGTGTGTCCAACGGCATTGACGAGAAGACAGCCAACAAGATCTATGATGAAATGATCGATTTCGCCAAGTACGCTTTTAATAAATCCCACGCCGCCGCCTATGCGGTGGTGGCCTATCAGACCGCCTGGCTGAAATATTATTATCCGGTGGAGTTTATGGCGGCCCTTATGACTTCCGTTATCGACAATCCGGGGAAAGTGGCGGAATACATCTATACCTGCCGGCAGATGGGGATTGGGATCCTTCCTCCGGACATCAATGAAGGAGTGGGGAATTTCTCCGTGGACGGCGGGAATATCCGCTATGGCCTGGCGGCCATCAAGAGCATTGGCCGGCCGGTGATCGAGTCCCTGATCCGGGAGCGGGAGAGGGGCGGCAAATTCCGCAGCCTGAAGGATTTCATTGAACGGATGTCCGGGAAGGAAGTAAACAAAAGGACCATCGAGCACTTTATCAAATCCGGGGCTTTCGACAGCCTGGGCGGCACCAGGAAGCAGTTCATGGTGGTTTATATCCAGCTTATGGATCAGGTGAACCAGGAGCGGAAATACTCCATGACCGGACAGATGTCTCTCTTCGACCTGGTAGGAGAAGAAGAGAAGGCGGAGTTTGACACCCAGATGCCGGATGTGGGAGAGTATGAGAAGGAGACCAGGCTTTCCTTTGAGAAGGAAGTGCTGGGCGTCTACTTAAGCGGCCATCCCATGGAAGAGTATGAAGAGCGGTGGCGGAAAGGGATCACCCGCACTACTCTGGATTTCCAGCTGGATGAAGAGACCGGGCGGACCAGAGTCCACGACGGCGTCAAGGAGACTGTCGGCGGGATCATCGCCGGGAAGACTATTAAATATACCAAGAACAATAAGACCATGGCCTTCCTCACCATTGAGGATCTGGCGGGGACGGTGGAAGTGGTGGTATTCCCCAACGTCTATGAGAAGAACACGGCGGCGCTGTCTGAGGAGGCCAAAATCTTTGTGAGCGGCCATGTGGACGC
>OLQU01002409.1_pt1 | contig 10330 bp, 9 predicted proteins | sample 1672271 | NCBI WGS metagenome assembly OLQU01 (sample SAMEA3136666, study PRJEB25190) | human gut metagenome | biome: human gut; feature: human-associated habitat; material: faeces | place: Austria | collected 2013 | reverse complement strand
GCCAGAAGGCGCAAAAAAGCCCGGCATCCGCTGTCCGCAGATGTCGGGCTTTTCTCTCTTTTCCTATTTTACAAATGCTTTTACCTTTTCGTAAATGCTTTCACTGTCCAGACCGTACTTCTTGATCAGTTCTGCCGCCGGTCCGGATTCTCCGTACACGTCATTGACACCGATCTTCAGCACTTTGGCCGGCGCTTTCTCCGCAACCACATCGCAGACCGCGCTTCCAAGACCGCCGATCACAGAATGTTCTTCTACTGTAACGATCTTGCCGGTCTTCGCCGCTGCTGCCATCACCGCCTCTTCATCCAGCGGTTTGATGGTGTGCATGTTGATCACTGCTGCGCTGATGCCATCCTGCTCCAGTTTCTCAGCTGCTGCCAGAGACTCGGATACCGGGAGTCCTGTGGCGATAATGGTCACATCTGTTCCTTCCCGCAGGGTCACAGCCTTGCCGATCTCAAATTTGTAATCCGGGTTGTCATTGATCACCGGTACTGCCGCTCTGCCAAACCGCAGGTATACCGGACCTACATGCTTATAGGCTGCCTCTACCGCCGCCTTTGCCTCCACGTCGTCGGAAGGATTGATGACTACCATTCCCGGGATGGTACGCATAAGAGCGATATCCTCGTTACACTGATGGGTGGCTCCGTCCTCTCCTACAGAGATACTTGCATGAGTGGCGCCGATCTTTACATTCAGCTTGGGATAGCCGATGGAATTGCGGATCTGATCAAACGCCCTTCCTGCCGCGAACATGGCAAAAGAACTTGCGAAAGGAACCTTACCGGTGGTAGCGATCCCTGCCGCCACGCCCATCATATTTCCTTCCGCGATCCCGCAGTCAATATGGCGCTCCGGGAAAGCCTTCTTGAAAATCCCTGTCTTGGTAGCAGAAGCCAGGTCCGCATCCAGGACAACCACATCGTCATATTTCTTTCCTAATTCTACCAAAGCATTACCGTAGCTTTCTCTTGTTGCGATCTTCTTTACTTCTGACATAATGCTTCACCTACTTTCTCTAAATCTGCCATGGCGATCTCGTACTGCTCGTCATTGGGTGCGGCGCCGTGCCAGGAAGCCTGGTTCTCCATGAAGGAAACGCCCTTGCCTTTCACCGTCTTGGCAATGATGGCTGTAGGCTGCCCCTTGGTCGCTTTTGCCTCTTTGAAAGCTGCATCGATGGCATCAAAATCATGTCCGTCAATATTGATCACATGGAAATTGAATGCCTCAAACTTCTTATCGATGGGATAAGGAGAATTTACTTCATTGATAGGGCCGTCGATCTGCAGATTGTTGTTATCCACGATCACTACCAGGTTATCCAGCTTTCTGTGGCCGGCCAGCATAGCAGCCTCCCACACCTGTCCTTCCTGGATCTCGCCGTCTCCCACCAGGGTGTATACCCGGTAACTGTCATTGGAAAGCTTGGCGGAGATAGCCATACCTACCGCTGCGGAAATTCCCTGTCCCAGAGAGCCGCTGGACATGTCCACGCCCGGAATATGCTTCATATCCGGATGTCCCTGAAGGTAAGAGCCAACTTTCCGCAGTGTCTTCAGGTCTTCCACCGGGAAGAACCCTCTGTTGGCCAGCGCCGCATAGTATCCTGGCGCCGTATGTCCCTTGGAGAGTACAAACCGGTCGCGGTCTGCTTTCCTGGGATCCTTGGGATCAATGTTCAGCTCTTCAAAATAAAGATAGGTGTAAATGTCTGCCGCAGATAAAGATCCGCCCGGATGGCCGGATTTGGCGCTGTGAACCGCAGTGATGATGTCTTTGCGGATCTCATTGGCCATCTTCATCAATTCTAATTTGTTCATAATGATCCTCCTGAATACTTATTCTCCAAATACCGCTTTATAATCTGCCTGGAACTTCTCGATGCCGCTGTCGGTCAGCGGGTGTTTTACCATCTTCTCGATGACTCCGTAAGGCACGGTAGCGATATCGGCTCCTGCCAGTGCGCAGTCAGTTACGTGCATCGGATGACGGATGCTGGCTGCGATGATCTCTGTCTTGATCCCTGCGATCTTGAAGATCTCTGCGATCTCCGCGATCAGATCAGTTCCTCTGACAGAAATATCGTCCAGACGTCCCAGGAACGGAGAAACATAAGTAGCGCCTGCTCTGGCAGCCAGAAGCGCCTGATTTGCGGTAAAGATCAGTGTCACATTGGTCTTGATCCCTTCTTTGGACAGCTGATGGCAGGCTTTCAGTCCCTCTGCCGTCATAGGGATCTTTACTACCATGTTAGGATGGATCTTGGCGATTTCTCTTCCTTCTTTGATCATTCCTTCCGCATCGGTAGTGGTGGCTTTCACCTCGCCGCTGATCGGTCCATCTACGATGGAAGCGATCTCCGCGATCACCTCTTCAAAAACCCGTCCTTCCTTCGCGATCAGGGACGGGTTTGTCGTCACGCCGCAGATAACGCCCATATCATTGGCTTTTCTGATATCTTCCACCTTGGCTGTGTCGATGAAAAATTTCATGTTTCGTTCCTCCTTTGATTTTAGATGACATCCATCTGTTCTGAATTTTCATGTGATAAAATTATAGCTCAAAATCCCGGCAATGGTCAATAGGTCCGATTTTTATTAATAATTTTTAAAATTGATAATTTTAAATTATCAATTTTGTTTACCATATTTTTTCTGAGATTTTACACTTTGATGATCTTTTTTTATTGGTTTTCCTCACTGTTTTCAGACAGAATTTTAAAAAGGCGAAATTATTATTAATAATTTCGCCAAATACATTAATTTTATTTTTTCTTCTGTCTTTTCGGATAAGAGGTGGTTCCCCGGACGATCAGTTTCGGCTCATACTCCACGTGATAGGTGCTGATGGGCTCGATCTCTGAATATTTCTCATTGTGGGAGGTGATCTTCTTCATGATGATGTCGCAGGCATCCCGCCCCTTGAAGATCACGAAGTGTTCGATGGTTGTCAGAGACACCTTGTGCATCCGGGCAAACAGGGTATTGTCGCAGCCCATGACAGAAACATCTCCCGGCACCTTCAGCTTTGCCTCATGGAGAGCGTCCAGTACCCCAAAGGCGATCATATCGTTAAGCCCCACAATAGCCGTCACATCCCTGGTCTCCGCCAGCAGTTCTTTCGTCAGTTCGTACCCGATCTTGTACTCGGAATCAATATGGGCGATATTCTGATCCATCTCTTCCTTCGCTGCTTTGATGATCACCTGATCCTTCAGACCCGCTTCTCCGAATTCTTTCAAGAATCCTTCCACTCGTTTAGACCGTTGCTTCTGCCGGGTGGTAAGGGGCGGCGCCACATAGGCCACCTTCCGATGCCCCAGCTCCAGAAGATGCCGGGCCATCATCCGACCCAGCTTGGAATTGTCCAGCTCCACCGCGTCCACGTTCAGCTTCTCATTCTGGTTGTTGACCACCGCAACCGGGATATGGGAGGCCAGTTCCTCCACCATCCCCATAAAGCAATGGCTGGGATTACAGGTGTAAATGATCCCCAGGGGGCGCAGGGACCACATCATTTTCAGATACCTCTCTTCCATCTTCAGGTCCCGCTGGGTGTTGCATACAAAAAGCCCGAATCCCTGCTCTTTGGCCCGGGACTCGATGCCCTGCAGCAGCATGACATAATAGGGATTTGTAAGATTAGAGCAGAATACTACCAGAAGCTTCTCTTTCTTGCTTTCCCTGCGGGTCTTCCGTTTCTGGGGAACATAGCCAAGCTCTTTGGCCGCGGCTTCCACCTTATCGATGGTCTCCCTTGAGAAGGAGACGTTATATTTCCTGTTCAGGATCATAGACACGGTAGACTGGGAGACCCCGGCCGCCCGCGCGATATCCGTAGACGTGACTTTCTTTTTATTCATAGTCCTGGTCCTTTTGTTAAAGTTCGGTCCGCCCTTCCAGCGCCCGCAGAAGCGTCACCTCGTCAATGTATTCCAGGTCTCCGCCCACCGGGACTCCGCTGGCGATCCTGCTGACCTTGATGCCTGTGGGTTTGATCAGCTTGCTGATATACATGGCGGTGGTCTCCCCCTCCAGACTGGAGTTTGTGGCGATGATCACTTCCTCCACATCCCCCTCCAGGCGGGTGATCAGTTCCTTCAGGCGGATATCCTCGGGCCCGATGCCCAGCATGGGGGAAATGGCTCCGTGGAGCACATGGTAGACCCCGTCATATCTTCCGGTCTTCTCATAGGCCGCAAGATCCCGGGTATTTTCCACCACCATAATGGTCTTGTGATCCCGGGCCGGATTACTGCAGATGGGGCAGGTCTCCTGATCCGTCAGGGTGCAGCATTCCTTGCAGTAGCGTACATTTTCCCTGGCCTCCACCATGGTGTCCGCCAGTCTTCTTACATCCTCTTTCGGCATGTGTATCAAGTGAAAAGCCAGCCTTGCCGCTGACTTCGTCCCGATCCCGGGAAGACTTGACAGTTCTTCGATCAGCTTCCCGATCTGATTGCTGTAATACTCCATTCTTCTTCGCTCCCGCTAGAACAGTCCCGGTATTCCGCCGCCCATGCCGCCGGTGAACTTAGACATGGCAGAAGCGGATTCCGTCTCCACCTTTTCCAGCGCCTCGTTGACTGCCGCCACGATCATATCTTCCAGCATCTCCACGTCATCCGGATCTACCGCTTCTTCTGCAAGAGACAGTTTCACCAGTTTTCTGGCTCCGGAGACGGTCACTTCCACTGCGCCGCCACCGGCTGTAGCAGTAAATTCTTTCGTCTCCATCTCTTTTGCCTGCTCTTCCATCTGGCGCTGCATCTTCTGCGCCTGTTTCATAAGATTTGCCATGTTCCCCGGCATTCCTCCGCCTGGGAATCCTCCTCTTTTTGCCATTGTTTATCTCCTCTCTTTCTTCGCTTCAGGGAAAACGTTATTCATCTTCCACTGTTATTTCCATATGGATCAGACTCTCGAGATCTACATACTGATCCTCAAACCTTCTGCCGTTTTCCAGGCTTCGGACTTCTACCTCCACCGTCTTCCCCGTCTTGTCGGCGATCACCCGCTGGATCTCTTCTTTATGCTCCTTCGTCCCCGCCGCGCTGGCGCTCAGCTCGTCCGGGAGAACGATAAGAAGACGGTTGCCCTCTCCCGCGCTTAAGCGCGCCTGCTTCAGATAGGTACGGAGCATGGGGGACATGTCGTTTCTCCGGCCACCGCTTTCACGTCCTCATTGAGCGCCTCGGGAAGCCTGGGTCTTGCCGCCGGCTCTCTTGCAGGTTCCGGACGGTCTACCGCCAGGGCTTTGCCGCCCCGGCCCGCCTGCACATTTGCAGCCAGGGTCTCCATCCCTTCTTCCAGCTGTTTCTCCACTGCCCGAATCCGGTCCAGGAGGGCATCCGGCCTTGTCTCCATAGCCGGACGGCACAGCTTGATCAGCGCCACCTCAAGGAGCACCCTCTTCTGTGTGGCGTACCGCAGCTGGCTCCCCAGGTCAGAGAACACGCGGATGTACCGCAGCAGCGTATCCATGTCCACCATCTGCGCCTCTTCCTTCAGGCGAGCCAGATTTTCCGTGGACATATCCAGCACGTCCTCCATCTCCTCGGAACTGCTCACCAGCAGAAGGTTTCTCAGATACCAGGTGAAATCCGCCGCCAGCTGGGAGATGTCTCTCCCCTGCATCACCAGTTCATCCACCGTCTCGATCACCTTCTTCGCATCCATGGCGAGAAGCTCCCGCAAAAGCCGGCTGAACACCTCTGTATCCACTGCCCCCAGCACTTCCAGCACATGGTCGTAGGTCAGTTTCTCTCCCATATAGAAGGCAGCGCACTGGTCCAGAAGACTTAAGGCGTCCCGCATGGAACCGTCCGCCGCCCGGGCAAGGTAGCGGACCGCCTTGTCCTCTACATCCCACTGCTCCTTCGCGATCAGCTCCCGCAGCCGGTCTGCGATGGTCTCGATGGAGATCCGCTTAAAATCATAACGCTGGCAGCGGCTCAGGATGGTGACCGGGATCTTGTTAGCCTCTGTGGTGGCCAGGATAAAGATCACATATTCCGGCGGTTCTTCCAGGGTTTTCAAAAGCGCATTGAAAGCACCGATGGAAAGCATGTGGACCTCGTCGATGATATAGACCTTGTAGCGGCCTTCCGTAGGGCGGTAAGCCACTTCCTCCCGGATCTCCCGGATATTGTCCACGCCGTTGTTGGAAGCCGCGTCGATCTCGATCACATTCATGGAAGTGCCTGCCGCAATACTGCGGCAGGACGCACATTCCCCACAAGGGCTCCCATCCACCGGATGCTCACAGTTGACCGCTTTCGCGAAGATCTTGGCCACGGTGGTCTTTCCTGTCCCACGGGTCCCGCAGAAAAGATATGCGTGACCCGCCCGGTCTGATTTGATCTGATTTTTCAACGTTCTGACAATGGCATCCTGCCCTTTTACATCTTCAAACTCATCCGGCCGGAACTTCCGGTACAATGCCATATACGACATTATTTATCACCAAAGCTGATCCCGGTAAGCTTGGCCTCCTGGATGATCTCGGATTCCGGGTCTACACTTTTAAGTTTTCCTGCTACTTCCGACAGCGGCACATGGATGATCTTATTGTTGGAAACTCCCATCATGCAGCCGTATTTCCCGTCCAGGATCGCCTCCGCAGCCGCCGCTCCCAGTCTGGTGGCCAGCACCCGGTCGTAAGGACAGGGAGACCCGCCCCGCTGGGTGTGTCCCGGCACGGTGATCCGCACTTCCTGGTCCGTCTTCTTCTGCACCCGCTCTGCCAGTTCATAGGCAACCGACGGATATTTCTTCTCCGCCTGCTTCGCCTTCAGTTCCTTCTTGGAAAGCTTTGCATCCTTTTTGGAAATAGCTCCTTCCGCCACCGCGATAATGGTAAAACGCTTGCCGGCCGCCTTTCTGCGGTTGATGGCTGCCGCGATCACATCGATATCATAGGGGATCTCCGGAAGCAGGATGATGTCCGCCCCGCCGGCGATTCCCGCATGAAGGGTTACCCAGCCCACCTTGTGTCCCATTACCTCGATAATGAATACCCGGCTGTGGGATGTGGCCGTGGTATGGATCCGGTCGATGGTATCCGTGGCGATATCCACCGCGCTCTGGAAACCAAAAGTCATATCCGTCCCCCACAGATCATTGTCAATAGTCTTGGGAAGGGTGACTACATTTAACCCTTCTTCACTGAGCATATTCGCCGTCTTATGAGTTCCGTTTCCGCCCAGGACTACCAGACAGTCCAGGTTCAGCTTGTGATAGGTGTGCTTCATCGCCTCCACCTTGTCCAGTCCGTTCTCATCCGGCACCCGCATCAGTTTAAACGGCTGCCGGGAAGTTCCCAGGATCGTACCGCCAACCGTCAGGATCCCGGAGAAATCCCTGGAAGTAAGCATTTTAAAATTCGAATAGATCAGGCCCTTGTAGCCCTCCTGAAATCCGTAAATCTCAACATCGTCCCGTTTGGAACAGATTCCTTTCACAACTCCGCGCATTGCCGCATTCAGCGCCTGGCAGTCGCCGCCGCTGGTCAGCATACCAATTCTTAACATCCGATCACTCCTCCCCGATCATTTGCATATGTTGCTAAAAAGTTGTCACATAAAATTATACCTTATTTCGGGATTTGAAACAATGGGGACAGGGTTTTTTTAATCTGGGACGTGGTATTTTTAAAAATACCACGTCCCCACCTAAAAATAATGCTATAATATACTGCGAAAATACATTTACAGAAAGCAGGTAATCTTTTGGACAAATTAGACATCAAACTATGGTCCCTGGCCGCAAAGGGACAGATTGTTCCGGACCGCTCCATGCTGAAGACTCCGGAACAAATTAAAGCAATTAAAAAAAGCGCCGCATTAAACACGGCGGTTTTGGATCATGTGGCAGAACATATCCACGCCGGCATGAACACTGCCCAGATCGACCGGCTCGTCTATGATTTTACAGTACAGCACGGCGGAATCCCCGCCCCGCTGAATTATGAGGGCTTCCCCAAAAGTGTATGCACTTCCGTGAATAACGTGATCTGTCACGGGATTCCCGACGAACAGGAAATTTTAAAAGACGGAGATATTATCAATGTAGACGTCTCTACCATCTTAGATGGATATTATTCTGACGCCTCCCGGATGTTCGCCATCGGCTCTTTGTCTCCCCGGGCCAGCAAACTTCTCCGGGTCACACAGGAGTGCGTGGAACGGGGACTTGCCCAGGCCAAACCCTGGGGGCACCTGGGAGATATCGCCTATGCCATCTGGACTCACGCGCAGCGCAACGGTTACTCCGTTGTAGAAGAGATCGGCGGCCATGGGATCGGACTGGAATTCCACGAAGAACCTTTTGTCAGCTATGTCACCCCTAAGGGGAGCGAAATGGTTCTTGTTCCCGGCATGATGTTTACCATCGAACCCATGATCAATGAGGGGAGTCCCGATTTCTATATTGATGAGGACAATGGCTGGACCGTATACACCATTGACGATGGCCTGTCCGCTCAGATCGAATATATGGTCCTCATTACTGAGACCGGTGCAGAAGTACTGACAAAATAGTCCCTTTTTCAAAAAGGGACAGGGTTTTTTCAATCTGGGACGTGGTATTTTTGAAAATACCACGTCCCCAATTATATTGTCTCGATGATCAGCGCGGAATATGCGCCCATATTTACTACTACTTCGCCGTCCTGCACCAGGTATTCTTCATAAGCCGTGGTATATCCGTCTTCATAGGAATACATCAGCCGTTTCATCCTGCCCTTCACAGGCACTTCCGCCCGCCATACCGGCACCGTCACCTCCGCCAGTTCGCTGCGGTTATTGATGATGACTACGATCTGTTCTTCCTGGTTAAATCTGGCAAAACTGAAGATATTTTCCTTCCAGGCAAGGATATTCAAGGATCCGGTGCGAAGCGCCGGATGTTCTTTATGAATGCGGATCATCTCTTTGTGGAATCCCAGAAGTTCCTGGTCTTCTTTCCCCCAGGGATAGGTCCGGCGGTTATCTGGATCGGTAAATCCGCACACACCGGCCTCGTCGCCGTAGTAGATGGTTGGCGCTCCCACCCAGGTCATCTGAATGGCCACCGCCTCCCGCATCACTGCCGGGTTCACATACTCTTCCGCTGCTTTGGATCCCAATGTCTCCACACGCCCCACCATATGATTAGTCCGGGTAAGGAACCGGGAATGATCGTGGTTGGACAACTCGTTCATGGCTGTCTGGAGCGAAGGCGTCAGCATGTTTGACATATGGTGGGTGATGGCGCCCACCAGATTATCTCCGTTCCCCAGAAGCTCCATGCGCATCTCATCGCTGTGCTTCTCCATTCCGGTCAGAAACCAGGTAAAGGGCTCCATAAAGGCGTCATAATTCATGACCGTATCCCACTCATCGCCCTGAAGCCAGCTCCCGGGATCGCCATAGTGCTCCGCCAGGATGATGGCTTTGGGGTTCGCGTCTTTCACCGCGATCCGGAATTTCTTCCAGAACTCATGGTTATAGTCGTTGCTCCTCCCCAGATCCGCCGCCACATCCAGCCGCCAGCCGTCCACGTTATAGGGCGGGGATACCCATTTCCGCCCGATATATAAAATGTAATTCTCCAGCTTCACAGAGTCTTCATAATTCAGTTTGGGAAGGGTATCATGCCCCCACCATCCATCATAGTGCACGTTATAAGGCCAGTCTTCCGCATTTTCCCGGAAGAAACGGAAATAACTGCGGAACGGGCTGTCCGGAGAGACAAAAGCCCCAGGCTCATAGCCCTCCTGATCTTCGTAGATCCGCTCCCGGTCCATCCATTTATTGAAGGAACCGCAGTGGTTGAACACTCCGTCCAGAATGATCTTCATTCCCCGCCGGTGAAGTTCTTCTACAAATTCAATAAACAGCTGATTGCTGGCCTCCAGATTCCGGATATCGGTGGTCCGCTTCTGGTATTTCGTAGCCTTCGCATTGTCCGTCTCCCCTTCCGGGAGCACTTCCCCGCCATCGGCCACGATCACCCCGTAGTGGGGATCGATATAATCATAATCCTGAATATCATACTTATGGTTGGAGGGAGACACAAACAACGGGTTGAAATACAACACCTCCACACCCAGGTCCTGGAGATAATCCAGCTTCTCCATCACTCCCCGCAGGTCGCCGCCGTAAAATTCCCGCACGCCCATAGTCGCCGGATATTTTCCCCAGTCCTTCACCCGGCTGGAGTATCCGCCGATATAATAGTACTCATTGGTCTCCACGTCATTGGAAGGATCGCCGTTGTAGAACCGGTCTGTATAGATCTGGTACATGACCGCCCCTTTGGCCCAGTCCGGTGTGGAAAAT
>OLQU01002401.1_pt1 | contig 10366 bp, 11 predicted proteins | sample 1672271 | NCBI WGS metagenome assembly OLQU01 (sample SAMEA3136666, study PRJEB25190) | human gut metagenome | biome: human gut; feature: human-associated habitat; material: faeces | place: Austria | collected 2013 | reverse complement strand
ATTGGCATTTCCTCGCTCATGATCGTGAGGCGGAGGATCGCCAGATACTGCTCGTTCTGATGCGTCTGCATCTTGTCGAGCTTTTTGTCGATCTCGCCGAGATGCTCATCCTGCGAGGTGGCCTTGCCGCGCTTTTTTTGTATCGCGCCGACGACGGCGTTGACGACCGCCGTCAGCGCAGACGAGCCGAGCACGGCGCAGACGAGGGTGACGATGATGGTCTTGGTGTCCATGGCTATGTACCTTCTTCCGTGATCTTCTTCCACCCGTCCGGGTTAACGGATGGGTTCCAGACGTTGGCGGCGAGCAGGGATTCGTAGAGCTCGTCCTGCCACCAGCCTTTTTCGCCTTTGGAGAAGGCAAGGCCGGCGGTGATGGTCTCGGGGATGAGGCGGAATCCCTGCTTGTAGGCGATGTCTTCCCAGAGGGCCGGGGCGGCGTCCGGGGTGTTCTGGGCCGTGTCCCAGAGGTCGGAGGCGGCGCGCTTGATGGTGCCGCCCCAGTTGATGCGCGTGCCGACTTTGACGAGGCTGCCAGAGCCGGTCAGGCGGGTGAAAAGCTCCGGCGCGAGACTCGCGTCGGCGTCGGTGAGACTGGCTGCGCTTTTGACGATATAGGGGCGCAGCGCCCGCGCCCGCTCGGTGTAGGTGCTCATGTTATTCCGCCTCCCCAAGTAAAATTTTCGCCGCGTTCTCTGCATCTGTGAGTGGCAATGCCGCGCCCATTTCATCATAACTGCCTTCTGGCTCAGTGCCTTTCAGCGTATGGTCTGCGAGATGAAACACCATGTCCGAAAGCACCTGATGCTCAGTCCCTTCTTCATCCGTAATAGTCACAGCCATCTTCGCGCAAAATCCTTCTGCCTGATCTTCCTTGCACGGGACATAACAACCGTTGCCGTGCAGTCGGATGGGCACAATACTGTCCGCATACCCGGCAAACGCGCCGTCCTGTTTTACTGCATACATGGCGTCCCTCCAAATTTCTCTTGATAGATTTTCTCCAATCGCTCTGTACTTGCGGTTCTCAACCGATTTTTCCAGTAGCCGTTTTCCTGCCCCGGCCATTTGTCATCCGTAAAGTCTTCACCGCATCCGTTTTTTTCATACCAGCGGTAGAGGCGTTCAAGCATTTCTTGCCGCATCGCGCCCTCAGGTGTATTCTGCCTGAAATGCTCCCATCCGTTTTCACTGGAAACAGCGCATATCCGCCTGCCGTCCGCTGCAAACAGGAATCCTTCGATCTCCGATACCGCAGTTCCGTACCGGAGATTAAATTCTCCATCGATGCCATGCCCACGGAACCGCTTATACACGATATACTCCATGCGCTTTTCCCTCATACGCAAAAGCCGGGCGCGAAGCCGAGGGAATAGTACGCGATGTTGATGTCGACTGTCCCGCCGGTGGTCACATCCACGAAAACGTTGGAGGAGATCGTAGACGGAGAACGGAGCCACCAAATAGCGGCTGCCGCCGTTCCGTTGTGCTTGTACTTGATTTTGCTGTTCCCGGCGGAATAATAGGCGTACTGCGCTTGCTTGCTCGCCTCGTTCGGGTTTGCCCTCGAAATACTCCCGAAAACCTCAAGCTCGGAGAGGAGGAAAAAGTAATCCGTCGTCGCTGTTACGTTGTTCGCCGATGGATTTCCGCCGCCGCCGGTGTTGTCCGTGTACTTCGTCACGGATTTCAGCACGGCTCTGAGCGCTGCCGGGATGGCCGCAATGATCGTACTAGAGTAGCTTGATAGGCTTGTACCGCAAGTTCCTGTTCGCATATTTGACGATGCCCAACCGCCCAAGTTTGAGTTTCCGGTATTCATGACGAATCCGACACCGATATTGTTGTAACTGCTGTAATAGCTGTCGCATAGCGCAACGTCCGTACCGCCGGAGAGCGCCGTTTTGCCTAACTGGAAATGAATACGGTTTTCCCCTTCTAGGCTCGCATTATGGTTAAATCCAATAATGAACGCATATGTTGTGTAATTAGATAGTGTAAGATGTCCAACCGTGCCGTTTAGCGTTACAGCCTTTCGGTCACCGACGCTCCAATAGTTCGCGCCCTGTCCCGCGTCGGATATATCTTTTATTGTTTCCCAAGTATTTTTATTCAGTGTCGGATATACAAAATTAAGCGACACCGCGTAACTGTCCGTGATAGTTACGGCTTTTGTGTCAGATGTTTTCCCGTCCAGCGTGGCAGATACGCTCCATGTTCCGGCTTCCGGTACGGTAAGCGTGCAAACGCCGGTGCTGTCAGATGTTCCGGTAATTGTTTTGGAGCCATTTGTCGCCGTGACGGTCGCACCGGCAGATACCGTTACGACCAGTTGCGGAGCTATGCCGGTCTGAATCGTACCGACTGCTGCGGCAAGCCCTTCGATGGTCTGTGCCGCAGGGGCTGTGCCTCCTTTGGCCTCCACTGCGTCATATGCCGCGCCGACTGCCGTGCTAATGCGGTCGATCTCTGCCTGTACGCTCATGTCGGCCTCCTTAAATCGCGGCGAGGGCGTTTTCGATGTCGTCCGTCAGGCTGACTGTGCCGCCGGAGGTATAGCCCGCCGGGATTTGGACGCTGGTCTGCGTGAGGCCGTCGATGGTCTTTGCGATCGCGCCGTTGTTGGCCATGGTGCCCTCGACCTTGCTGCCGTCGGCCAGCACGATAAACTTGCCGTCCAGCACGTCAGCAGCTCCGGCGGTCACGCCGGAAACGTCCTTGTATTTGTCCGGGATCGCGCCGACCGTGACCTTGCCGAGGACTTTGCCCTTCGTGGGCGTGATGTCCTGCGCGGCCTCGGCAGGCGTGGCGGACTTGGTTTCCAGCACGACGGATACCTTGCCCGCGCCGGAGTGCTTGCCCGCCGGGACGGTGTATTCCTGATTGCTGGCCGTCGCGTCCAGCACCTTGGATACCGCGCCGTTATCCGGCATGGTGCCAGCCTGCGTTACGCCGTCTGCATCGATAAATACCTTATTCGCCAGCACGTCGCCTGGCGCGGCCGTTGTCGCGGAGACGTCCTGATAGTTTTCCGGAATCGCGCCGACGGTCACGCCGGACAGGCCGTAATAGCCCTGATCGGGCGTGACGGCCTGCTGCTCCTTGGTCGGCGTGACGGTCTTGGCTTGCAGCTGGTAGTTGCCGCCGCCTCCGACGCCCTTGACCGTTCCTGTGCCGTCGTGGTAGCCCTTCGGGACGGTATAGCTCTCGCCCTCCTTGACCTGCGCGTCGACCGCGCCGTTATTCTTGATGGCGGCGGCCTTGTCGGCCAGCGCGCCGAGCTTGTCCGTGCTCGCGGCGAGGCCGAGGCCGACGAGCCATGTGCGCAGCTTGTTCCGCGCGGTCTGCAATCTTGTAATTTCAGTCTGTGTGCTCATAAAATCCTCTCCTTAAATCGTCGCGAGCAGCGCGTTGATGTTGCCGACCTCCGCAAACACAGCGGCGGACGTTACGGGCTTGGTGTTGTCCTTCTCCACGATCTCCGCCGTATCGACGGAGAGCGTATTCGTTTCCGCGTCCAGCTTGAGGCCGGAGCCGATCTGATAACCGCCCCCGCCTCCGCCGCCCGACTGGCGGGCTTCGTTGATGGCGGCGACGAGGTTGTCCTTGTTGTAGGTCTTAAGATCGTCCAGGTCGCCGATCTGCTTCTGCAGCTGCGCCCAGATCGGGAGCGTCGGCTCCGCCGCCGGGTCGCCGGACGGGTCTGCTGCGGGCTGCACCTTGCCGAGCGTCACCCATACCGTCGGGAGGACGACGCCGGAGGCGTTGGACCCGTACACACCGACGCGGGCGATCAGCCCGGCGTCAGCAAGGATCTCATACGGTACGATCAGACGGTTTCCGTCCCACTCGGATTCCAGCACGTCTACAGTTTTCTTCCTGTTTGTAAAGACTGCCGTCTTCGTCAGGCCGTCCCATTCTTCGGAGAACGCGAACCGGACGCTGACGGCCTTCGCCATGCCCGCCGTCAGAAGCTCCGGCGGCGAGCACAGATGCGCGCAGGCTTTGTTGATGTGGATCTGGATCATGTTATTTCGCCTCCTATGCAATCACTGAGCCGTTCACGAGCAGCTTCCCGTCGCTGTTGCACCTTAATGCTGCGTATTTGCTTGCGTTATAGCACAGCCAAACCCTATTTGCAGCCACCCCGTAAAACGGCACATTTGTCGCGCCGATGCTTTCATTCCCGTAAAGTGGCAGCAAAAAATTGCTTTTGACGTACATGCCGTAACTATCTTTTTTGATTCTGTCTGGCGGAGCGCTCTCTCCTCCGCTCCCGCCGCTTCCCGGCGGCCCGACAACGTACTCGACGATATAGCTGCCGGAGATCCGCGCGACCTTGACGCGGTCGCCTGCGGCGAAGGTGGCCGACGTGTTGCATTTGTAATGCTTCGTCGTGGCCTCGGTCTGCCCCTCCAAAATGAGGGACAGGCCGTCTTCGTAGACCGCGCCGACGGTCGCAAGAAAGGCTTCCGGCAGATTCTCGTCCGGCATCTCGATATTCGTCACAAACAGGCTGTTGATGCCCTCCATTATGCGATCACCGTCCTTTTTGCAGAATGTGTCATAAGGCTTCCGGCCTGCAGTGTTACCGACCAGCCTGTTTCGAGGTAAATTCCGCCAATTTCGTCGTGCGTCAGGGCGAGGATATCGCCGACGCCGTGCCCCGGCTCATTGAGCGTGTAAAATGTAATGGCGCGCGTAGCAAGCAACGACTCGTTGCGGCGCTTGTCGGCGTAGGCCTGCAGCTCCTCCTGCGAGGCGATATTGTCTACCCGCTCGACGGAGGTAATGCGCATGCCGCGCTTAAAGGTGGACTTCTTGGAGGCCGGATTGTCGTTGACGGCCGTCGCTACCATGGCCGCGTCCATGTCCGGGTTGTTGCAGGTCACGATGAAGACGTTCGGCGCATCAAAAATGTCCGTTTCGTCCGACCAGTCCGGCCCCGGATGTTTCTCCGGGAGAAACAGGTCCGTCACGCCGTAGCGCCAGTCGATGATGGCGGCGGACGGCTCCTGATACGGTTCGAGGCGGCACACGCCGTCGGCGTCGAACCAGAGGCTTTCATAGTTGATCTCCGAGAGCAGCGTGTTGATGATCGTCAGGTAGCTTGTGCCGATTGGCCAGTCTTCGCGGTCTGTCGCCAGCACAGCGGCGTTCGGCGTTGCGATCACGAGCGAGATGCCGCAGTCTGTCAGCAGCTTGCGGATCTCAGTGATGTACGACGAGCCAGCGGCAAGATGCAGGATCGTCTCGGTTTTTTGCGTATACACGCGCCAGCAGCGGTCGTAGGCTTCGATCTCTATGCGCGTGCTGCCCGCGCTTCCTTTTTGGCTGACGGTCGCAGCCTGATAGATGCCGAGAGAGTGCTCCGTCCCATTTACGATGATCCATGGCCGCAGCTCGTCCGATTCCCACGCCGCTACGGCATTGGGAAGAAAACTGCCCTTGAGCGTGCCGTGGATGTTCGCGGCGCGGTCGCTCATGATCTGCGGTGGGCTGCCTGTGTCCCATTGCAGCTGCGTGATGGGTGCGCCGTTCCGGAGCACGTCGATGCGGAAGCGGACGTCACGGGTCAAGGGTGATCGCCTCCTTCCGGTTCGTGTGCGAGATGGTGAAGGAATAGCGGCGCATGAACTCGTCGCAGTTGCTCTCGAGCGACGGGAGCGAGCCGATGGCCATGTTGCCGTAGCGGTCCTTGAGGCAGACGAGGCGGCCTACAAGGGCCTCAAGCGCAAGGGCGGCGGCCCGCTGGCTGTGCGGCCAGGCGCAGGCGACGGAAATGGCGCGGTCGCGCTGCTCGCTGCGCTCTTCGACGGGGTAGGCAAGCCCAGCCAGATGGACGGTCGAGACGCCTGCGGCGAAGCTTGCGCGATTCGTCCGCAGCTGCGTCTCGGACAGGCGCATTTCGAGCCACACGCCGGTTTCGAGGTCGCAGATCATGTTCGTCTCCGGTAGGATCTCTGCGGTGTCCGAATTGGACACGCCGTAATTGTCGCTGTCTGCGTAGCAGCCGCGCACGCGGTAGGTCACGCTGCCGATGCTGGTGTGATCGACGTACTGCTTCTGCGCGGTGCGGGCGATGGCGATTCCGTCCCGCTCGATCAGATAAAAATCATAGCTGCCTGCGGTCTGCCAGGTCAGCGCGGCTTCATGGCCCGAGTCGACCGACAGTGTGATCGCCTCGCCCTCGGTGTGTGAGATCGGCAGGGCAGCTGCGCTCCACTCGGACCACATACCGTACTTGTTCTGCACGCGCACGCGGACAGTGTAGCTGCCGTCGGCGAGGTAAACAGGGGAGTACCATGCCTTTTCTGTGCCGTAGACCGTGCCGGAGGCGTAGCCGCTGGACAGCGTCAGCTGATAGGCTTCCTGCTCAGAGGTCTGCCAGGTGATGCGCGGGCGCGGGCCGGTGGACTGAATGACAATGGACGGCGCGGATGGGGCGTTGATGGCGATAAACTCGGCCTTGTCGCTCCATTCGGACGCCGTGCCGTCTGTGTTGTAGGTGCGCACGCGCCAGTATTTTGTTCCGCTTGTGAATTTGTTCGCCGGAACGTCGTAATACTGATTTTCGCCGGTTACGGTCGCGAGCGTGTTCCATGTCGTGCCGTCGGCAGACCATTGCAGATCGGCCTTGCTCTGCGGCGTGCCGGTGGAAATGATGTGCTGCCATGAAAAGCGGTTGACGATTGTCGCGTCGATGACGATGCCGGAAGGGGAGACAGGCTTGGCCGTCGGGGTAACGTCTGTTGTCGTGATCTCCTGCCATGCGGACGTCGTTGTCGTTCCGCTGTTTGCCGTCACCTTTACGCGCCATTCGAGCGTTCCGGACGGGAATGTGTTCGCCGGGACTGTGCAAGCGGTCGTCGAACCAGATACGCTTATCGTTTTTGATGTGCTTGCGTTTTTTACGCGCCACTCAAAAACAGCGGAGGTTTGTTTTATCTCCGCAAAGCACGTCTGTGTGAGATCTGTGTCGTCAGTGGTATCCCATGTAAATGTATTTTTTTGCGTTCTGTTTACAAAAGCCCCTGACGACGGTGCGAAATTCTCCGCCTTTATTCCTACATTATCATTAGAGTATTCGCACTCAAGGAATGGTTTGTATGATGATTTTGCACCATAAAAAATCGCCTCTGATGCGTGTCCTTCTCCGCCCGTTATAAAAGCAAACAAAAAGCCGTTGCGCAGACCGTGCTCAAGTCCATTCTTCTCCGCTGCATTGTATTGCGACATTGTGAATGTCACCTGCGCCTGTACAACTTTATTGAGTTCGTTCCAACTTGCCGACCCGCTTGTTGATCCATCCTTCAACTGCTGCGGCTGCGTCGCATATGTCGCCGTACTTACATCAAGCGGTTCTTTCAGCCCGAGCGCATAGGCTGATATATACGCTGCCCCCCAGCTCCCCAAGGTGCCTTTCGTTGGCATTGCATATACTACAAGCTTAACCTTTGTAATGCGTTTGTACTTGTACGCTGCTGCCGGTTCTCCGAATTTCAGTAGTATGTTGTCCCACCCGCCGAACGTTCCGGAATGGTTTGTAAACGGCTCCACAAACAACTTGTATTGTGTAAGATCCGAGAAGTTCGTGTTCGGATAGTTCTTCGCGACTGCTGTTGATCCACTCGCCGGTACTGTAAAGGTTGCCATTTACTTTGCCCCCATTCTGGTTGTGATGCGTGCGTTTTTGGCGATGCGGAGGATGGTATCGAGGTCGTCCACATGATCAACGTAGACGGTGGTGTTGTAGGTATCGCCGGAGGTGTAGCGCGTTTCGCTGGCTGTCTGGATGCGGGAGCCGGACGGCAGGAATATCCGCTCAAGCCCGTTTTCGTTCACCCGCGTCCATCCGCCTCGCCAGTTGTCCGTGCCGGAGGCGTTGCCGCCCAGATAGCGGCGAACCCATTCGTCCTCTGTGATGCCGATGGTGGACGGATCGCCGCGTGCAACTGCATCCTCGTAGGCTTTGGCGAGGTCTGCCGCGCTCTGCCCCCACTGCTGCTCTGTGTAGCTATCGAGCAGATTTTGGTAGTTGTTGCCGTTGCCGCTGGAATAGCCAAAGCCGAGCGCGTGCGTCATCTGTCCCCAGCCCTCGCTGATGTGGCCGGTGCTGAAGTTGATGACGCCTTTTAAAAGCTCTGCCGCGTCGGCCATGAGCGCCATGACTTTTGCGAGGGGCTGCAGCGCTTTGGTCAGCGCCGGGACGCGGTTGTTGGATAAGTCGGACATGGGGTTCAGGATATCGCCGACGGTCTCCAGCAGCATACCGAACGCGTCGACAATGCCGGAGTCCTTGAGCGCCTTGCCGCCGTCCTTTACCATGGTGGTCACGTCGCCGTAAAACTCTTCGAGATAAGGGGCAAACTCGGCGGACAGCTGGTTTTTTACGCCCTCCTGCGTCTTTTGCAGGCGCTGGTATGCGTCGTCGACCGCGCCGAGCGCGGAAAGCGCCTCGTCATCCAGCACATAGCCGACGTTGTGCGCCTCGTCTGCGTAGGCCTTGAGGGTCTTCGAGCCCTGAATGATCAGCGGATTCAGGTCCTGCGCGGAGCGGCCGAAAATGTCCATGGCCATGGCGTCCCGCTCGGTCTCGTTTTTTACCTGCCCGAGCGCGTCTATCGTCTCATAAAAAACGTCGTTCGCACTGCGCATACTGCCGTCGGCGTTGGTTACAGAGACACCCAGCGCCTCAAAGGACGCCTTTGCATTTCCGGTGCCATTCATAGTATCCTGCATATTATTGGTCAGCTTTCGGAGGCTGCCTTGCAGGGTGTCGACGGATACGTCGATCAGCTCGGACGCATAGGCAAACTCCTGCAGCTGCTGTGTCGATTGCCCGGTCTGCATGGAAAGCGTGATGATGTTGTCGGCAAAGGCGGCGGACTCCTTTGTCATGGAGATCATGGCTTTTTCTGCCTTGACAATCGCCGCCGCGACGGCAGCGAAGCCGCCCGCCAGCGCCAGCGACTGTGCATCGAGGCTGCCCATGGCGTTCATGGAGGACTTCATGCCGTCCGGCAGCTGGATACCGAGCTTGGACGTCAGGCCATTCACCACGTCGCCGAGGTTGCCCATCTCCTTGCTGGAGTCGGCGATCTTCTGCTTGTTCTCGTCAAACTGGTTGTTGAGATTGTTCAGCTCAGCCTCTGCGTTATTGAGGCTTGCCTGCCACTGCATGGTGCGCTTGTCGGCCTCGCCGTATTTTTCGGCGGACTGCTGCAATGCGGCGCGGAGGTATTCGATTTTTTCAGCCTGCGTGGAAATCTTGCGCTCTAAGACGTCATTCTTGGCGTTTAGGGCCTCTACGCTGTCCGCGTTCTGCGCGTAGGCAGAGGATACCTTGCGCATTTCCGAGTCCAGTACTTTCATGCCGCTGCCGATCTCGGAAATGGCCTGCTTGTATTCTTTTTCGCCCGAAAGCGTAAATTTTGTATTGATGTTCGGCATGTTAGGTGCCTCCGTTCAGATAGGCCGACAGGCTCTGCGGCTGTTCCTGCTGCTCCGGCTGCTTTTGCGGCGCAAGCGCGTCAAGCAGGAGCGTTATGCGGCGCGGGGACATGGTTTTCCAGAAATCCCGCTCCGGCAGATGCAGCCGGAAGAGCCAGATTGCGAGATAGCCGGGGAAATCAAAGCCCAGCTGCTTCGGTTTCCCCGGCGGTGTCAGTTTTTTTCGTCTTCCTTCTGCTCTTTTCCGGCCTGATTTTTCTCGACTACCTCCGCCCAGACCAGCGGATAGATCAGTTTTCCGGCTTCGATCGTCTGCGAAAGCGTGAGCTTCCGGCCCAGCTGCTTCCTGGTGAATACCAGCGGCAGCCCGTTTTCGTCCTTGATCCCCTGCGTGTCGGCGGCGTCGGTCAGCATGCCGGCCAGAAAGGCCAGCGTGCTTTTTATTCCATGGATCCGGTCAAGCGCCTGCAGAAGATTGCCGTCGTATTCATCCTGCACATACGCTGCGACATTCATGTTGCAGACGAGCCGGTAGGTCCTGCCCTCGAATTCGTAGTCTACAAAGTCAAACTTGGTCGTTTCCATCAAGTTTCACCCAGCTTTCCCTTGATCCAGGCAACGGCCTCCGCCGCGGTGTCGACGGTCTCGGTCTCGAGCAGCAGCTCGTCGGTGGAATCGTCTGCGAGGAATTCGCCGGTCGTGGTCGGCGTGTTGAACTGGATGTTCTCGCCCTTGGTCTTGTAGGATAGCGAGGGCGGGCCGAACAGCACCTTCGGCACCCAGACGCAGGTGTATTTGGTCACACCGTCGATCTTATCCGGCGCGTAAAAGCCGACGCCGACATAGTTTGCGATGTCCTTGGCCGAGAATTTCAGATTTTCCTTGCTCGTATCGGATGTGCAGCCGTAGAACAT
>OLQU01002398.1_pt1 | contig 10383 bp, 7 predicted proteins | sample 1672271 | NCBI WGS metagenome assembly OLQU01 (sample SAMEA3136666, study PRJEB25190) | human gut metagenome | biome: human gut; feature: human-associated habitat; material: faeces | place: Austria | collected 2013 | reverse complement strand
TGCTCTGCGACGGCTTTTTTTCTTTTGCCGTCGTCCGGCAGATTATAGTTCTATTCTTTAATTTACATTTTGTTATTCAGTTCTGAAAATAGCACAATTCCAGTATTATTCTAGGCTATTCACCCGAAAAGATACTAGAGGGATTTTTAATAAAACTTGCGGAATTTTATGATTACAAATTATCACCTAACTTTCTAGAAAAATACGAAAAGGAATTGCCTCATTCTCCTTCTTACTATAAGAATGATTATCAATTTTACAGGAATAGAAAAAAGAACTATTTTTAATTCGTAAAAACCTCCCGGTACATTAATTTGCACCGGGTAATTTTATATATTCAAAATTGTTCTAAACCATGCTATACTAAAAGAGCTGTCGAACCTCCAGCAGAAAGGAGGTGGCCACGATGGAAGAAATTCTCACCACATTTCTTGTCTCCGTTGTAGCAGGCGTAGTTAGCTACTACATATGCAAACGGCTGGACGGTAGACGATAGGCAGCAACAGCCTAAACGGAATAACTCACCGTAACGAGCAAGAAAGCCCCCAGAGCTGCAACTCTGAGGGCTTTCACTTTGCCACTTGGAATCTCACCACATTCCTTAGCTGTTATTATCATATGCTATTACCGGTAAAAAGTCAACTCAAAACGTCACGGAGCTCTCCATATTTTCTGGCGTTTGTCCTAAAAACGTCACAAAACCATATCTCTGAATCAACCCACATATCCAGAAATGGCTTAAAATCAACACTTTCCAGACTTCACGGTATAAATATATTGCTTTTCGCCACAAAAAGCGGTGGGTATTTTTTTATCTGATCATTTGTTTTTCAGCTCTTCCACTGCTTTTTTGATTCTTGCACATGCTTCCTGAAGATCCTCATAGCTGCATGCGTAGGAAATTCTTAAGTATCCCTCTCCCTCGGAACCGAATGCGGAACCAGGTACCAGAGCGATTTTTGCATTGTCAAGAAGGTACTCGGCAACTTCCATTGAAGTCATTCCAAGGCTCTTGATATTTACGAAGATATAAAAAGCACCATGTGGGTTGTTACAGCTGATCCCATCGATCTCGTTCAGAGCTTTTACCACATAATCTTTTCTTCTCTGATACTCTTTTCTCATTGCCTCAACATCATCTGCACAATCAGTTAAAGCTGTGATCGCTGCTTCCTGTACAAAGGAAGATGCGCAGGTAACTGTATACTGATGAACACGTACGCAGGCCTGGATGATTCCAACCGGCGCACACAGATATCCAAGTCTCCATCCTGTCATGGAGTAAGCTTTTGAAAATCCTCCTAATGTAATGGTACGCTCTTTCATTCCCGGAAGAGATGCAATACTTACATGCTCTGTTCCATCGTATACAAGCTGGCTGTAGATCTCATCTGCGATCACAAGAAGATCATGTCTGATGGCGATCTCACTTAATTTCTCAAGTGTCTCTCTGGAGAATACACCACCGGTCGGGTTACTCGGGTTAACAACTACAATCATCTTTGTTTTGTCTGTGATCTTGGACTCCATCTCCTCAAAGTCGATCTGATAATCATTCTCCTCTTTCAGGCTGTATGTTACAGGAACTGCGCCAAGTGCTGACGGAACATGGATGTAGTTCAGCCATACCGGGTTCGGAACAAGGATCTCATCTCCAGGATCCAGGAAAGCGTCCATGGATGTGAAAGTTGCCTCACCAACACCTACTGTTACAAGGACTTCAGATGCTTCATAATCTGTACCATGGTTCTCGTTCTCCCATTTTGCAATGGCTTCTCTCAGTTTCGGGATACCATAGTTGGATGTGTAAAATACATGTCCTGCTGCAAGGCTCTCATTTGCTGCTTTTTTGATCTTCTCCGGTGTATCAAAATCCGGACGTCCGATCTCCAGGTGAATGATCTTCTCTCCTGCCTGCTGCATTTTGTTTGCTTTTTCCATTACTGCACGGATACCGGAAAACGGAAGGCATTCCATTCTTTTCGCTGTCTTGTACTCCATATTCATTTCCTCCTGAACCCTTTTATTTTTCTGCGGATGTCCCGCTTTTTTACTCTGGAAATTCCGGACTGTATCTGTGCAGATAGGCAAATCGCCTGCACAGCTGCGCATTCATGTCCATTTAGTATTTAAGCGTATAGCTGATGTCTCAACTATACGCTTAAATGGTATCATCGTAGTAATATTAAGTCAATTTAATAATTTGTATGTATAATATTAAGATTTTTTATATTTACTTACGCGTTATATTTTGTTTCGTCAAGCTCATTTTCTTTCTTGTTAACGATAACGTTGACTGTTGCATCACCGATTACGTTAAGCGGAAGAAGTGCCATCTCAACCGGACGGTTGATCGCTACAACCAGTGCATATGCGATCATACAAAGGTCAGATGTCCAGCCCATACCGGAAAGGATTGTTACGATCAGAGTTGTTCCGGCGATCGGGATAGCCGGGCAGCCCATTGCCGCACAGATGGAAAGAAATGCGACTGTGATCAGGTTTGCCGGTGTAATGTCAATTCCGGATGCTGTTGCGATAAATGTTACTGCAAACATATGCATAACAGTTGTACCGTTCATGTTGATGGTCATACCTGTAGGAAGTACAAAGCTTGTGATCTCCTGGGAGCATCCAAGTTCATCAAGGCATGTTCTGGTGTTCAGCGGAAGGCATGCTGCGGAAGAGTTTGTGGAGAATCCGAATACACCAACTTTTGCGATCTTCTTAAGGAATTTCATCGGGCTTAAGCCTGTTGTAAGGCCGATACCGATCGGGTAAATCGTTACTACAAGTACAAACAGTGTCAGCATTGCGCCTACGATGTAAGCTGCTGCCGGTGCCAGATACTCAGCTCCGTAGATTGCGAATGTACGGGAGATCAGGCAGAAGATTGCTACAGGACCAACTTTGTTGATCAGGAATGTCAGATACAGGTTGATGATGTCGCTTAAGTTCTCAAGTACGCTTTTCAGCGGTTTCATCTTGTCGCCAAGTGCGTTCATGCAAAGACCAAGAACGATAGCTACTACTACAACTGCAAGGATGCTGTTATTGCTGCTGAATGCGGTTCCGATATTGGACGGAACTGCTGTTACGATTGTTGCAAGCGGGTTGAACTGATCCAGTGTTGCAGCCTCTGTAACTGCCTCTGCCGGAAGTTTTACGTTGAAAAATCCAGCTGTTTTCATTGCGAATGCAACAATACCTGCGATAAGTGCGCCAACTACATAGAAGCAGAAGAATCCAAGTAATGTACGTCCTGCAATTCTTCCAAGCTTGGAGGAACTGGAGATACTGCACATTGCAAGGCTTAAGGATACCAGTACCAGCGGTACGATCGCCATCTGTAATCCTCTCATGAACAGCTGTCCGATGATGTAGAAGAGACCGATGGAATGAAATCCCTGATCTGCTGTGATATCCTGGAACAGAAGTGCATTGATCACGTTCCATGTCCCCTCTGACATCTGCTGTTTCAGAAGCATGAATCCAAGTCCTACGACCAGACCGCCGACCAGAGCGATCATCATGTTTCTTACTATGTTGTTCTGTTTTTTCTCTTTTGCCATAGTTTCCACCCTTTCCTTTCTTATCCTAAAAAAGTGCACTTTTCCATATAAAGAGAGCCGGACAAATCAACGCAGTAATCCCTTGTACTAAATCTCCTTTGATTTATCCGGCACTCTATCTCTCATGTGAATGTAATGTACTTTATTTAGTTTTTATAAGTGTTTGATCTCAATACCCTCTTCTGTGAATTTTTCACGGATCTTCTGTACAAAAGCGAGTGCTTTCGGTCCGTCTCCGTGTACACAGAGTGTGTCTCCCTTGATGTCAAGCTCTTTTCCGTTGATGGATGTTACTTTTCCTTCTTTGATCATCTTCACGCATCTTTCGATGGCAATGTTCTCATCTGTGATCATGGATCCCTCCATCTTTCTCGGTACAAGAGAAAGATCATCCATGTATGCACGGTCTGCAAAGATCTCGGATGCTGTACGGAGTCCCTTGCTCTCAGCGATATCACCGAGAACTGCTCCTGCACAGTAGTAAACGATCAGATCTTTGTCATACTCACAGATTGCCTCGCAGATTGCTGTGGAAATGTCCTCATCATACTGGCAGGCATTTCCCATTGCTCCATGAGGAGCGACATGCTGAAGCTTCATTCCGTAGCTCTTGGTAAATGCAGCCAGTGCTCCGATCTGGTATCTGACATAATTCTTAACTTCATCATGAGAGAGAACCATCTTTCTTCGTCCAAAGCCAAGAAGATCAGGATATCCAGGATGGGCTCCAACCATAACGCCACGTTCCTTTGCCATGCGGACTACCTTATCCATTACCATCGGATTGCCTGCATGCCAGCCATATGCAACATTTGCTGTTGTGACATATTTGATGATCTCTTCATCGCCGCCAAGCTTATATGCGCCAAAGCTCTCACCCATGTCACTGTTTAAGTCAATACTGTACATGTTGCTACCTTCCTTTCTTTCTTTACTTGATAAAAGTATAACATGTTAAATAAGAATAATAAAATAGATTATTTTTTCAGAATATATTAATGTTTTCTATATTTCTTTTGTAATAGATTTTACATTTCTTTTATTCTTTTTAGAAAAAAATATTGACATCAGATAAAACATATGCTTAAATAGTCATATGAACATTCAATCATATATTCATATAAATTTCAAGGAGATTTCATATGGAAGAGAGCTTAAAAAAGAATTCCATGGAGTCCACGGATTCCTGTGGCTGCGGTTGCGGCCACGACCATCATGAGGAACATGAGCATGAGGAACATGCACATGAAGAACACCATCACCACGATGATGAGCATTGTGGATGTGGCTGCGAAGATCATGAGCATGAACATCACCATCATGATCACGATGATGACCACTGCAATTGTGGCTGCGAGGATCATGAACACGAACATCACGAGCATGAACATCATCACCATCATCACGACGATGACCACTGCGGCTGTGGTTGCGAGGATCATGATCACGACCACCACGAGCATGAACATCATCATCATGATCATGACCACGAACATCACGAACATGAGCATCACCATCATCACGATGACGAACACTGCGGTTGCGGCTGCGGGGATCACGACCACAACCACGAGCATCACGAGCACTCCCACAGCACAGCATCCGCAAAACGTGTCTACATCCTGGAGAACCTGGGCTGTGCCCACTGTGCTTCCAAGATGGAGGAACAGATCCAGCATCTTGACGGCGTAGAAAGTGCAACCATCACTTTCGCCACCAAACAGCTTCGCTTAAACGCCGCTGACCCAGATGCTCTGCTTCCGCAGATCCGCAAGATCTGCACCTCCATTGAATCCGAAGTCAAAGTTGTTCCGAGAAACCCGAAGCCAGCCGCTTCTGCTGACGTAATAACCAAGATCTACCTTCTGGAGAACCTGGGCTGCGCCCACTGTGCTTCCAAAATGGAAGAACAGATTGCAGACCTCGACGGTATTTCCGAAGCTACCATCACTTTTGCAACAAAACAACTTCGCGTTACTGCAAAAAACCCGGACCGCTACCTTGATCAGATCCGCAAGATCTGTACTTCCATTGAATCCGAAGTTGTAGTAAAAGAAAAAGATCCGAAGCCAAAATCACAGACAGCTGCATCCGAAACTCACCCATCCAGCAAAAAGAAATCTTTTTCCAAAGAAAAGATCGACACGATCTGTATTATCATCGGCGCGATCCTCTTTGTTGCCGGTGAGATCATGGAACACAAAGGATTTGCAGATACTGCCACTCTTCCGTTATTTGTGATTGCATATCTGGCACTTGGCGGTGTGATCGTTGTAAAGGCAGCCAAAAACATCTCCCACGGACAGGTATTCGACGAAAACTTCCTGATGAGTGTTGCAACTCTCGCTGCTTTTGCCATCAATGATTCCGCTGAGGCCGTAGGCGTTATGCTCTTCTACCGAATCGGCGAGCTTTTTGAGGAAAAAGCCGTTGAGCGAAGCCGCGGACAGATCATGGACGCTGTAGATCTTCGCCCGGAAGTTGTAAACCTTGTTGTTGGCGATGATATTCAGGTGATCCCATCTGAAGAAGCTCAGGTTGGCGATGTTCTCCTGGTCCGTCCTGGCGATCGTATTCCTCTTGACGGCGTGATCATCGAAGGAAGCAGCCGTATCGACACATCCCCAATCACAGGTGAGCCTGTACCGGTTGCTGTAAATGAAGGTGATGAGATCACTTCCGGATGTGTAAACACTTCCGGTCAGTTAAAGATCCGCGTGGAAAAACCTCTCGAAGAGTCCATGGTCACACGTATCCTGGATTCTGTAGAAAATGCAGCAGCAAGTAAACCGAAGATCGACCGTTTTATCACACGTTTTGCAAAAGTGTACACTCCTTGTGTTGTAGGAATCGCTGTTGCAACAGCACTGATTCCATCCCTTGTAACCGGAAACTGGCATTACTGGATCTACACAGCCATCACCTTCCTGGTAATGAGCTGCCCATGTGCTCTTGTACTTAGTATCCCGCTTGCATTCTTCTCAGGCATCGGTGCCGGTTCCAAGAAAGGAATCCTGTTCAAAGGCGGCCTTTCCATCGAGGGATTAAGCAACCTTGGCGCTGTAGTTATGGATAAAACCGGAACCATCACAGAAGGTAACTTCCAGCTTCAGAAAGTTGTAACTGCCGGTAAATATAACGAAAACGAACTTCTTTCCATGTGTGCAGGCTGCGAGCAGAACTCCACACATCCGATTGCAAACAGTATTGTAGCTGCCGCAAAAGAACGCGGAATCCAGTTTGAAAAACCGATCTCTCTGGAAGAAATTTCCGGACATGGAATTGTCGCAGAAATGCCGGAGGGAAAAGTTCTCTGTGGAAACCGCAAGCTGATGGATAAATTCGGCGTCACCATCGGAGAATTAAAAGAAGCCTCTTACGGCTCTGAAGTATTTATGGCTGTAAACGGAACTTTTGCAGGATATATGCTGATCTCCGATACTATCAAACCAGATGCAAAAGAAGCCATTGCTTCCCTGAAAAAACTCGGTCTTCACACAGTTATGCTTACCGGAGATTCCGAAGACAGTGCAAATGCCGTAGGAAAAGACGCGGGAATCGATGAAATTTATGCCAAGCTCCTTCCGGAAGACAAACTCAACGCCCTGAAAAAGGTCCGTGAGGCACACGGAACGGTTATGTTTGTCGGTGACGGAATCAACGATGCTCCTGTACTTGCAGGTGCAGATGTAGGCGCGGCCATGGGAAGTGGTGCAGATGCGGCTATCGAGGCTGCAGATGCCGTATTTATGAACTCCAACGTAGATGCGATTCCTCAGTCTATCGCCATTGCACGAAACACAAACCGCATCGCATGGCAGAACGTAATATTCGCCCTTGTGATCAAGATCGCCGTTATGATCCTTGGTCTTGCCGGACATGCCAACATGTGGATGGCCGTATTTGCAGACACTGGCGTTGCCATGATCTGCGTGCTGAATTCCATTCGTATCCTGTATAAAAAATAAAAAATTTGACCGGTGCGTTTTTTTCAGCTACAATAGAAGTTAATAGTTTGGAGGATGCGCAAATGAAGAAACCACATATCGATTACCCGATCAATGATGATACGCTTTACCGGCTTGCCGACCTGTTCAAGGTCTTTGGTGATCCTACCAGGATCCGTATCCTGTATGCGCTTTCTGTAGAAGAACTTTGTGTGCAGGATATTGCCGACCGGCTTTCCATGACACAGAGTGCGATTTCTCATCAGCTTCGTGTGCTGAAGCAGATGTCACTGGTCAAATTTCGAAGAGATGGAAAAACAATCTTCTACTCCCTGGCAGACAGCCACGTGGCAACCATCATGAATCAGGGTCTGGAACACGTAACAGAAGAATAAAACATAAAAAGCACCAAAAGCCGATCCGCTTTCCAGCAATGGAAATAGCAGATCGGCTTTTTTATAAATAACGTTCAGTTCCGGCTTTTTTTATTCATTTACACAATTAATAGCATCAACCGTCTTTTTATACTCAGAAGACACTTTTTCAAGAAGTTCCGGCAGCTTTGCCTCATCCGGAGCACCGCCTCTGAGTTCTTCTGTCAAATCACTGGAAACTTTAAACAGCTGTGTGAATCCCAGATTTGCACAAACACCCTTTAATGTATGGGCAGCACGGAAAGCTTCCTCATAATCCGCTTTATCCATGGTATCGACAAGTGTCTGATAACTTGGATCATCAAGGAATTTTCTGGCAAATTTTTCTACCAGCATTTTGTTTCCCGCAAAACGTCCAAGCACCTCTTCGTAATTACTTTCAATCGCACTATAGCACTGTTCAATTGTCATTGTATATTTCTCCTTTCCATCAGGCATCCTCCGTATTTTCACGGTCTGTTTCCTGGCCTGTACATTATTTATATTTCTCTCTCGCTCTGTGGTGAAGTACCATCGCTCCGTATGCAGGCATTCTCACATGAAGGATTCCCGCATCCGCAATATATTTCTCTGCCTTTTCTGTGTAGCCATCTCTGGAAGAAAGCATCAGGCGCTGAAAAGCTGTCGCTTCTTTCCGGCTTACACCTGTTTTCCAGGCTGTTACCCTCACATCTCTCTCATAATCCTGATTATTGATGATCACAATGATCTGCTCAGAATCAGAAAAGCGGCCATAACTTAAGCCCTGATGATCGTTCCACAGAAACTCCAGGGAACCTTTTGCAAGGAGCGGATATGCCTTGTGTATACAGATCATCCGTTTATGAAAATCCAGCATCTCAAGATCTTCTTTTCCCCAGGGATAAGTTCTGCGGTTATCCGGATCTGTAAAGCCACACACACCGGCCTCGTCCCCGTAATATACCGTAGGTGCACCTGGCCACGTCATCTGGATCACAACCGCCTCTCTCATGATCCCAGGATTAATGCCTGCGGATGCCGCCTCTGCACCTGCATAGGAAAGCCTTCCTACTCTGTGGTTGGTTCTTGTCAGGAATCTGGAATGATCATGGTTGGAAAGCTCATTCATGGCCCCGTAAAGAGCTCCCATGTGCAGTGACCGCATATGATGCTTCATGGCACCGATAAAGGCCTCACTGTTACCGTAGAGGTCTTCCCTGTACTCATCGCTGTGTTTCTCCATTCCTGTCAGAAACCAGGTCACAGGCTCCATAAAAGCGTCATAGTTCATAACCGTATCCCACTCATCACCCAGAAGCCAGCTCTCCGGATTTCCGTAGTGTTCTGCAAGGATCACCGCATCAGGATTAGCCTCTTTTACCGCTTTTCGGAACTCTTTCCAGAAATGGTGGTTAAAATCATTGCTGTGTCCCAGATCTGCAGCCACATCCAGTCTCCATCCATCTACGTTATATGGTGGAGAAACCCATTTCCTGCCAACATCAAGGATTGTCCGGCAAAGTTCCTCAGATCCTTCGTAATTCAGCTTCGGCAAAGTATCATGGGTCCACCAGCCGTCATAGGTGGGATTATATGGCCAGCGATTCTGATCCTGGAAGCAGAAGAAAGAACGATAAGGGCTGTCCGCAGAAATATAGGCTCCTTTTTCGTATCCTTCCTGATTTTCATAGATCCGTTCTCTGTCCATCCATTTATTAAAAGATCCACAGTGGTTAAATACCCCGTCCAGGATCACTTTCATTCCTCTCCTGTGGATCTCTTCCACAAGCTCCCGGAAAAGCTCGTTGCTGGCCTTAAGATTCCGTTTATCGGTCACACGGCGGATATACTTAAGCGCATGGCTGTTATCCCGGTCTCCGGGGCTCAAAAGGCCGTCACAGTCCTCCACGATCTTTCCGATATGAGGATCGATATGATCATAGTCCTGGCAGTCATATTTGTGGTTGCTTGGGGAAACAAACACCGGATTCAGATAGATCACATCCACCCCAAGTTCCTGGAGATAATCCAGTTTATCCATAACTCCCTGAAGATCACCGCCATAAAATTCCCGTACCCCCATGACTGCCGGAATCTTTCCCCAGTCATCCACTTTCACGGAAATATCCCCGATATAGGAATATTCTCCGGTTTCCACATCGTTGGAAGGGTCTCCGTTATAAAAGCGGTCCACATAAATCTGGTACATGACAGCACCCTTCAGCCATTCCGGCACATGATAATCCGGATAGATCTCAAATTCTGTCCGTTCCTCATGCCTGGTGCTAACACCATCTGTATCATAATAGCAGGTAACAAGCCCTGAATGGATTTCAAAATAATAGCGTACAATGTCCTTTCCCATTATGATCTGTGCAGTATAGTAATCAAAACTTCCGGAAGTCCTCTCCCGTTTCATTTCCAGATATTCTCCGTCATGCACAAGACAGACGTTGTCCACGTTATTTC
>OLQU01002386.1_pt1 | contig 10426 bp, 5 predicted proteins | sample 1672271 | NCBI WGS metagenome assembly OLQU01 (sample SAMEA3136666, study PRJEB25190) | human gut metagenome | biome: human gut; feature: human-associated habitat; material: faeces | place: Austria | collected 2013 | reverse complement strand
CCCTATGGCTTTTAAAGGTTGATTTATCCCTATCTAGTTTTATATATTCCTTTTTTTTCAATAAAAAAGAGCTGAACTTAGTAATGTGGTAAGAAGTTCAGCTCAATTCATAGGAAACTGGATATGCAAATTACATGTTTCAACAATTATCCAACAATGTAAAATATATCATTCTATTGTTATATATTCAAAAAAATTCACGAAAGAAGAGATAATTCTTCCTTTAATGCATTCACATCGATTGGTTTTGCGACATGAGCATTCATGCCAGCATCCAAGCATTCTTTGATGTCATCCTCAAAGGCATTGGCACTAAGGGCAATGATTGGCGTAGTTTTCGCATCCTCTCGATCTAGTGAACGAATTCTTCTTGTAGCTTCTAATCCATCCATGACAGGCATCATTACATCCATAAAGATATAGTCAAATGTATGAGTATCGGATTGTTCAAAAATATCTAGGGCTTCCTTGCCATTTTGGGCAGGAGTTACAATCAAGCCTAAATCTTGGAGCATGATTGTTGCGATTTCTAGATTGATTTCGTTATCCTCAACAAGAAGTGCTTTCTTGCCAGATAGATTGAGTTCTTTTTCATTTGTTTGAACTTTTATTTTTGGATTTGAATCCATCTGAAGCGGAATGGTGACAACAAATGTAGTACCTACATTTTCTTTGCTGTCCATTTCAATCGATCCATCCATGATATCGACAATGTCTTTGACAATCGATAGGCCTAGACCGGTTCCACTATATCCTGTAATGGTTGCTTTGCCTTCGCACGCAAAGGGTTCAAAGGCATGTTTCTGGAACTCTTCACTCATACCTAGTCCTGTGTCGCTACATACAAACTGCATAAGAGCCATATTTTCATTGCTTGATATTTCTTTACAATACAAAGTAATGGATCCATTTTCCTTATTGTATTTGATGGCATTTGAAGCGATGTTCATTAACAATCGGTTTAAGTATTCTTGACTGCCAATAAAATAACGGTGAGGAATATAGCTCAAGGATTTACCACCAATAAATTGTATATTGTGTTCATTAGCACTTGTTTCAATGATGGCTATGATGGAATTGAGTGTTTCAATTAAATCAAATGGTTTGGATTCTAACACCAATGCGTTGGATTCTACTTTACTCATATCGAGAATGTCATTAATTAAAGATAGAAGATAATCTAGAGAGGTAAGGACCTTTTCCTTACATTCATAAAGCTTTTCTTTGTCATTTCCATAGCGTTAGGCTAGATTGATCATACCCACAATTCCATTCAATGGCGTTCTTATATCGTGACTCATTCTTCTTAGAAAGTTTGTCTTTGCAACATTAGCTTGGTTAGCTTTTTCTGCAGCTTCCTTTAGTTTTTCTTTGACCTCTAATTCTTTATGCTTAATTTCATCAATATCTGAAATTGTCATTAAAACATCAGTGATATTTCCATCCTTATCCTTCTTTTCAACAATGAAGGAACATGTATACCATCTTCCACTTATACCCTCTAATTCCATAGAAATCATTTGTTTATCTTTCATTCGGTTTGGTAGGGTAGTAAAGTTAATGAATTCTAATATATCATCTTTATATTTAGGGGCAGCATTCACATTCACAAAAATATCTTTAAGCTGTTCTATGCTTCCTGTTGAATGGGGTTTAAAAATATCTTTATCAAGATTTTTATTGGATAAAATCATATAAGTTTTATCAACTAGATTAATGGTTGCGATACCATTATAAATAGAACCAATGGCACGAATAATGTTATTGAAGGTTCTTTCAACAATTAGAGCATCCTGCAGCTGTTTATTTTGTTCCTCACGCTTTTTGACAATATCATTAATATTACGAGATCCTAAAATCACTTTAACACCATGATTGGAAAGAACCTTGACAATCCTTGTTTCCATATAGATTGCTTTAAAGCGAAACTGCAAAGAAAGCTCATCCTGATTTTGCATGGTTTTTATGAGATGTTCTCTTTTTAAACAATCTAAGTAATTCTCATTATCTTTCTTAAGAGATTCAATAGATTGGAATGTAGAAAAAACAGAGGAATATGAATGTTCTAAATTTGCATTTATAAGGGAATAGGTATCTTTGATTACCCTTAAAGAATCATTTTCTAAGTCGCATAAGTAAACTACATTGTAGTCATTGCATAAAGCTAAAAGTGTCGACTCAATTTCTGAAGTTTTTTTATAGGCAGCATCAAGCTTTTCCTTTTGAAGATTCTTTTCTTCTACCAATTCTTGAAGTCGTATTTCATTTTGATGGTGTTGCTGCATCAAATCATCCATGATCTTAATGCCAATCACAACTTTAAAACTATCTTCATCTTCGTTTAGCTTAATAGCACGAAAAGAATGATACTGATTTCCTTTTGGGTTTGGCTTTGTCTTAAAGCGATATTTCACAATACTTTGATGCTTCAGCAAGTGCATTAAATGATTTGGTTGAAGCTCATTCCAAAAATCAATGGATGAATCCTGTATATAAAGGGTATGAAAATAATTGATCATTTCTGTATATTTAGATAAAGTTTTAGAATCCAGTTTTTGGATGGCTGCATCCGTATGAGTTCCAGTGTCGTATTTTATAATTTCAAGTGTATCTTTGATTAAATCACACTGAAAAATGGCAGTGAAGTCACTACATAATGCTTCATATAGTTCTTTCTTCATAATCATGCCTCCTTATTTTAAAAATAAGACGCGTACATAGTAGTGTTATGAATAAAGTTATATTTAATCAATTTAGAATTATTTGATATTACAATCATAACCCACATCCTATGTTTTTCTTAGTCCAATTATAACAAAGCTTAATTGATATGTCATGACAATTTAAATTGAAAAAGGCTAGCCAAAATGACTAGCTCAAGAAATAGGATGTTGAATAGACCGAAATAAAAGGGTTATGAAAAAAGGTCTATTCAACAAAACCTAGTATAATACTATATTATGAATTTGCAAGTATTTAGTTATAAAGTTATTTGCACAATTTAGTAATACTATTTGTATATTTTAATCGAGTTTATTTTTATATAAATCATTAAATATAACCATAAATATACAAAATACTATATATAAAGTATAATAATAGAAAAGAATATAAAAATAATATAACCTTTAAGCTAAGGTATTAAAAAAAATGATTGAAACCGCTTTCAAAAAGAGTTATATTTTTGTGTGACAAATGTCATTTAACATATGATAAATATAATGTCGTTTTACTTAAAAATAAAAGATGAATAGGGATTGAGTATGGATAAAAAGGATTTAAAGCACTTGAAGCGAAGTGAATTAATTGATTTGATTGACAAAGTACAATCCGAAGATGATGTTATATCAAATGAAGAGGTAAAGGAAGAACTGGCAAGATTAAAGAGTCGTGCCAATTATTTTAAGAATATACGAAAGACATTGAGTGTATTAGTGGTTGTGGCAGCCATTTCTGTGTTAGTGGCTACATTATGGATGCCCGTACTTGAAATATATGGTTCTTCTATGTCACCGACTTTGGAGTCTGGTCAAATTGTCGTTACATTGAAAAAGAAAAATATTAAACAAGGAGATATCATAGCGTTCTGGCAGGGAAATAAATTGTTGGTGAAGCGAGTCATCGCAGGGCCAGGACAATATATTGATATCGATGTGAATGGAAAGGTCTTAGTAGATAATAAACCTATCAATGAGGATTACATAGATGCAGCCTCATTAGGAAATTCAGACATTAACTTTCCACATCAAGTAGAAGAGTCGCGTTGGTTTTGTATGGGAGACAATCGGGATACTTCTATAGATTCAAGAAGTGTAGTAATTGGAGATGTTTCAAAAGATCAAATCGAAGGGCAGGTTGTCCTTCGCATTTGGCCGTTAAATGTAATTGGAGTTATTAAATAAAGAGGGAGGCATTGCACTATGAATAATAGGGGTGCGGATTATATAAAGCGGTTGTTGAAGGATAAAGAACGATTTAAAAAATGGAAACGTATCATGTTGGCACTATCATGCGTTGTTGTATTCATAACTGTATATGCATTAACTATACCTGCAGTAACTCTTGCATGTGATAAGGAGGAGCATGTACATACTACAGAGTGTTATAATGAAAATAATGAATTAATTTGTACAAAAGAAGAACATACGCATTCTGAGGATTGTTATGAAAAGGAAGAGCAAGAACAAGAGCCTGTAGAAGAAGAGAATGAAGATGTAGTACAGGATGAGACTCAGGTAGCTTCTAATGAAGAAGTGACTAAGCCTGAAGAGGAGCAAGATACTACAGAAGGTGAAGAACAAACAACTACACAGACGGATTATGAATTAACAAATAATGATATCACTTCAATTGAAGTGGATTATAAAGATGCGAATGAACATTGGCAAAAAGTTGATAATGGTGAAGTTAACCCAGGCAATACAGAGATTTATTTAAAAGTGAATTTTGAAAAAATTAAAATAGAAGATTTATTAAATCAGCATAATTGCACACTTACGTATCAAATCCCTGATTTTTTGCGTGATGCCCAAGGTGCTGGAAAGCTTTATGAGGGTACAGAGATAATAGGAACTATTACAGTTGTAAATAATCAAGCTAAGGTTACTCTTGATAAAGCTTATCTACAAAAATTAATCGAAACAGGTAATACCCATTTAAAAGGATATTTTTGGGTACAAGGACAAATAAATCTAGCCACAATAGTAAATAAAGGTGATAAAGCTGTTTTAACTTTAGGAGATAAAACAGTTACTTTGAATTATGGTCCGGATTGTATTGAAAAATTTGGTGGTGTAACGATAAAAAAGGAATTTAAAGAAGTAGATAAAATAAATAATTATGTAGCTTATAAAATCACTGTTGAGGCAGGTAAGGATGGATGTAAAAATCTATATGTAATTGATCAATTTACTTCAAATGGTAATTTAGTTAACTATGAAGGCATTACACCAACAGAAACTGAATTAAAAGATTCGAGTGATAATCATGAACCATGTGAGATAGTAAAAGGATCCATAAATCATGGAAAGATTTACCTGGCTGATAGTGCGGATTCTACAACCAAAATACCTGATTCAGGAGAAACCAATATCACAAAACCTTGTATTGTATGGAATATTCAAAATATGGGTGCTAATGAGAGTCGTGAACTTACTTATTATGTGAAACTTAAGGATGATGTTTATTTAAGAAATCAACAAATCACTAATACTGCAACGTTGTATTCAAATGGCTCTCAAGGTGTTTATGATAGAGGTTCAGGTGGTGAAGCAAAATTTACTCCTACTATAGATTACACTGGTAAATTTACTAAGTCTGTAAATGGAAATATCATAAGAAACGATGATGGTTCATATACGATTCCTTTTAAATCAGCTGTTGCCACAGACAAAGATAAAAGTAATTACACAATCAAGAATTTACAATTCCGCGACTACTTGAGAAATATAGACAAGGATTTATTACAATATGTTACTTTTGATAATAAATCATTTAACTTATATATGAATGATACGTTAGTAGATTCTAAAAAATATAATGTGAAATGGTCTACTGGGACTGATAATACAAATTTTAAAGAATGGGATGAAGTTACAAATCCAAAGAGCTTTAAGCTTTCTGGAAATGAAGGTAGTCCAATTGATTTAAGTCCTGGTGAAAGGTGTTATGTGACATATAACGTTATTGTAAAACCCGAGGCTTTTGCCAAAATGCATTCAGATTCAATAACAGTGGATAATCGTTTTGTTGCACATGCAGATAACGTGGATACTTCTAACGAAGGTGGATTTGATGCATATAATTCTATTCCAATTATTAAAACGTATGAATGGAATGGTAAACAGGTAAATCAAAATGCTACAACAGAAGATACATCAGAAACAATAAAGGGTGATAAATATACGTATAATGGGAATACAGTTGAAAAGGATTCAGGCTCAGAAAATAGCTTTACAGTTCCTAAGGGAAGCTATAAATATACAGTTGAAACAAATAAAACATTAAATGATTTTGATGTTACAGATGTAACAATGACAGATACTTTAACTTCAAAATATATGAAGTATGTTGGGTATGTGAAAGTAGAAGCTTTACAAGCAAACACAATTTCAAGTGATTTAAATAAAGAGTCATCAGATACTTATACGTTACAGCCTACTTATGAAACAGTAGGGACTAAATGGGTCAAAATCGATGGTAGAAAGTCATTTAGTTTAAAGCCTTGGGATTTAGGTTGGAGAAATAAAAATTATGCGTATCGTTTTACTTACTATGCTAAACCAGAAGATTTAGGCGCATTTACTGAAACAAAGGTTAAAAATAAATTTACTCTAAAGGGTGATGTAATATATGGAAAGGGAACAAAATTTACTTTTAGTGAGAATGATGTTTCCAAAGAAACGACATTAACTATTAAGGGAAACTTAAACATGACAGTTAAGAAAGTGTCTTGGTATTATAATGAACCCACTCAAGATTCAGGTACATGGTCTAAGGGTGAACTTTATTGGGTAGTTGATGTAGGTGGCACACAGATTGCGCAAGGTACAACATTCCGTGATTTGATAAAAACGGATGATAAAACAACCGAATCATATTTACATGATGATTCATTGGTGGGTATTTACAAAGGAACACTTCCAAACGGAAAATCGATTTCTGATTATAAGGATTTAAATGATTTAACTAGTAATGTAGGTTTAACTCCTATAAAGGATGAATTTAAAACTGAATTCAATGGTACAACTCCAAATTACAATGGATTATTACTAACTGCAAATGAAGATATCAAGCTAGAAAATGGTGAAAAGGTTTATATGATTATTAAATCTGAACCGGCAGAACTTCCATCACCTACGAATAATCGTGACACAAAGACATTTAAAAATAGTATTTTTATCAAGGATGATGATGATAATTATGTGTCTGAACAAACGGCTGAAAAGACTTTGTATACAGCTCCAAATATTTTAAAGGAGTTAGGACAGGTTTTTAAATATGATGAAAAAAAAGTTACAAATCTCCAAATAGGTGCTGATAAAACAGATTCGGGAACTGCAGATACAAGTAAGATTTGTACAGATTTGTTAAATGGCAGTCGTGGAGTCTTTGTATCATGGGCATTTAAAGTTAACTATGATGGTAAATTGAATGGGGAATATAGTGTTTTAGAGGATATTCCAGAAGGTATGGAGCTTAGTTATATTCGTGTTAAATGGCATGGTGAAGATGCTTCAAGTGTTCGTTCAAAAGAGATTTCAGGAATTGATAGTACTGTCTGGGAGAAAGTAAATAATACTTCAACTAACGATAACAAAAAATCTGAGGAAACGATTTATTACGTCAATAAAAATAACAAGCAAGCCATGATTCAGCTTGGTGATTTTGTAGCGAAGGAAGAAAGAGATAATAATTCAGTGGATGTACAGGTTGTTTGTAGGGTGACAGATTCAAAGGTATTGTTGGGTGCTGAATCTCAAACATTTACGAATAAAGTTACACTAAAAAAAGATGATAAAATCATTGATACGGCAAAAAGTGCTGAAACTATTCAACTAACTGAAAAAAATAAGAATATTGATAAAAAGCAAGGTCAAGGTAATGGACAAAAGATTGATTTTGAAATCAATGCGAACCAACTTGGTCAAACACTTCCAACAAATGATGGTGACAAATTAAAGTTGGTGGATGAATTAGGTGAAAATCTACATTTGGATACAACTTCAATTAAAGTGTTTAAGAATGATACTGAACAATTAAAAGATTGTGATACTTCATATACTAATAATACTTTGGAAATTACAGTTCCTAATAATGTTCCAATTAAGATTACGTATACTGTTACTGTAAATGCTAAACCAGGTGACCCTGTAAAAATATCAAATACAGCTTATTGGAAGGGTTATTCTAAAGAAAGTGGTAAAACAGTTGGATATGATTATTCATATACAGTAGGTGGAGGTATTGTAGCTTTATCAAAGGTAAACTTTAAACTTACAAAACAAGATGAATATAACCTGAATAAAGTATTACAGGGTGCTGAGTTTAATATAGAAAAGTGTGAATTAGATGGAAATGTTATTACTACATCGAACATAGCAAGTGTAACTACGGGTGTAGACGGAACAATAGCTCAATATTTAGATTTTGATACACTATATAAAATAACAGAAACAAAAGCACCAGAAGGCTATGTTCTTAATAGTAAGCCAATTTATATCTTGGATGTAAAAGATAAAGATAAAAGTTATGTTACAAATATTGAAAACATCATTAAAGATGGTAAACTTTTTGAATATTACCAACAACAAAATGTTGGCATACAAGTTCAGAATCATAAGGGTGAGATCACTGTAGTCAAAAAGTTTATCAATGATGCCGCAGGAAAATCGACAAATCCAGTAAGTGGAAAATATAGCTTTGGGTTATATGATAACGCACAAGGAAACGGCAAACCAATACAAACTCAAACAATTACCTATAGTGCGGATGAAACACAAGAAAAATCAGAGAAGTTTATCAATCTAGAATTAGGTAAAACATATTATGTTTTTGAATTAGATGATAAAGGTAATCCGATTGTTAATTCTTCCCAAGAAGTAACAATAAATAAATTGCAGTATACAGTAGAGTATAAAAATGAAAAAGGTGAACCTACTAATGATGCAATAAACGGGCAAACGGTAACTGTTACAAACAGAAGCCGTACAAAAATACTACCTTCAACAGGTGGGTATGGATCCCTGTTTTACAGGATATCAGGTGCAATGTTGGCACTTGCAAGCTTGATATACCTGACAAATATATATAAAAAGAATCATTTAGATGACACATCAAAGAAAAGGAGAAAGAAATGAAACTAATTAAAAAAATTGCTGCCATTATGTTTGCGTTCATGATGGTAGTGTCTATGAGCTGTAATGTAAAAGCGGAAGAAACTGAAGGTATTTATGGTCAAAAAGATGGATCAATAACAATCACTGGTGCCCTTCCAGATCAGACTTATACAATTTATGAAATGTTGAAATTGGAAAGTTTTAGTGGAGATAATTATTCATATACCATTGCTGACGGTTGGAAAGAATTCTTTAAAGATGGTGCAGATGGTGCTAAATACATGCAAAAAGATGAAAATGGTTATATGTCTTTTATAGCAGGTAAGAAAGGAGATTCTGATATACGTGAATTTGCGCAAAAGGCATTGGCATACGCAAAAAAAACTAAAGGAATTAACACACAAAACAAAAGCACAAATGTAAATGATACTACTGTTACATTTAATAATTTACCTCTTGGTTATTATTTAGTTGGTTCAACTACTGGAGCTTTATGTGGTTTAGATACTACACACAAGACAGTAGAAATCGCAGAAAAGAATAGTGTACCAACAGTAACTAAAAAAATTATAGAAGACAATAGACTTGTAGAAACAAACACAGTTAATTATGGGGATATCGTTAATTTTCAAGTAGATATAAACATTGGTAAAGGGGCTAAAAACTATGTATTACATGACAAAATGGACCAAGGATTAACATTAAATACATCAACTTCGCCTAATATTTCTCCTATAAATTTCCATGATCAAAGTAATAAAAATCCTAGCTATAATACAGATTTTACAGTAAATACTGCACCAGATGATGGTTGTACGTTCCATGTTGAATTTAAAGAAAGCTATTTAAATACTTTAACGGAATCTGTTGTGTTAACGGGTAACTATGCGGCTACAGTTAATGAAAATGCAAAAATTAATGAAGCTATAAATAATAAAACATGGTTATCTTATGGAGATAGTAATAATAAAACAGAATCTAAAACAGAAACTTATACATATGGTATTAAAGTTTTTAAGTATACAAAGAATGGTGAGAATAAAGATGGTTTAAAAGATGCACAATTCAAATTGTATACTGATAAAAAATGTGCTAATGGGGATGAGGTAAATCTTAAAAATGATACTAGTGTAGGAACTTATTTGGTAGCCAATACAAAAACAGGGGATAATATCATGATTTCTCCTCAATCAGGTAGGTTTGAAATTAAAGGTTTAAAGGCTGGTATATATTATCTAAAAGAAATCGAAGCTCCTAAGGGATATAATAAATTAGCAAATCCAATCAAAATTACAATTTCACAGGATGGTTCTAAGAAACAAGTAATAAATGTCGGTGAATCTACTGAATCAGTAACTGAAGTTGGAGTTGAGAACAAATCAGGAACACTACTACCAAGTACAGGTGGTGCTGGTACTACAATGATTTATCTAGTAGGTGCTTTACTTGTATTGGGATCTGGTGTTGTATTGGCTTCAAAGAGAAAATCAAATAGTAAGTAAGAATTCATATTATAAATGTAGGGAGAGGGTTGTAATCTGAAAATATAATTTATGAAAAGGAGAAGTTAGAAGTACAAAAGGGCGCAA
>OLQU01002382.1_pt1 | contig 10438 bp, 7 predicted proteins | sample 1672271 | NCBI WGS metagenome assembly OLQU01 (sample SAMEA3136666, study PRJEB25190) | human gut metagenome | biome: human gut; feature: human-associated habitat; material: faeces | place: Austria | collected 2013 | reverse complement strand
CAAAAAAATTAGATGTAAATTCATTTATTTACATCTAAAAGTATACATGTAATTTATAATCACTTAAAGCATATTTAATTAATCTCATTAATGTATGTGCTCTTTTAGTTTTCTTTTTCATCTTTAGCATCATCTCCTCCCATTTGAGATTCATATACTTCTTGGTATATTTTGTTTGTTTTTAATAATTCGTCAGATGTACCTATTCCATCTATTCTACCATTATCCATTACAATTATTTTATCTGCATCTATGATTGAGCTTATTCTTTGTGCAATTATAATTTTTGTTGTATCTGGAATATCTTCTTTAAATGCTTTTCTTATTAATGCATCTGTTTTTGTATCTACAGCACTTGTAGAGTCATCCAATATTAATATTTTTGGTTTTTTAAGTAATGCTCTTGCTATACAAATTCTTTGTTTTTGTCCACCAGATACATTTGTTCCACCTTGATCTAATACTGTTTCGTATTTGTCTGGTAATTCTTGTATAAAGCTATCTGCCTGAGCTAATTTACATGCTTCTACTAATTCTTCGTCTGTAGCTTGTTCATTTCCCCATCTTAAATTTTCTGCTATTGTTCCAGAGAATAATACATTTTTTTGTAAAACCATAGCTACTCCATTTCTTAAAGTTTCTAGGTCGTAATCTCTAACATCTACTCCACCAACTTTAACAAATCCAGATTTTACATCATATAATCTTGGAATTAAATTAACTAAAGATGTTTTAGAGCTTCCTGTTCCACCAATAATTCCAATAACTTCACCAGAATTTATTTTCAAATTAATATCTTCAAGTGGTAACATTTCATTTGCTTTTGCATCATCATATTGGAAATCTACATCTATAAATTCTATACTTCCATCTTTTATTTCTTTTACTGTTTTTTCTTTATTTTTAATTGTTGGATTTTCTGTTAAAACCTCAACAATTCTTTCTGCTGATGATTCAGAAATAATTATCATAACTAATACCATAGAAAGCATCATTAAGCTAGATAGAATTTGCCATGCATATGTAATCAAACTAGAAAGTTGACCTGTTTGCATTGCTCCACCTACTATTGTTTGAGCTCCAAGCCATGATAATAGTAATGTACAGCCATATATTGCAAGTTGCATAAGTGGACTGTTAAATAACACTATTTTTTCAGCCTTTTTAAATAATTTATATACTAATGAATTAACGTCCTCAAATTTTTTCTCTTCTAAATCTTCTGTTGCAAAAGATTTTACAACTCTAATTGCATTCAAGTTTTCTCCAACTACTCTGTTTAGTTCATCATATTTCTTAAATACCTTTTCGAAATATGGATGTGCTTTTATAGAAATAAATGCCAATAATATTGCAAGAGGTACCATTGTTACAACATAAACCAATGATAATTCCTTATTAATAGAAAATGCCATAATTAAAGCAAATACTATCATTACAGGACCTCTTACTAATGCTCTTATTATCATTTGAAAAGCCATCTGAACATTTGTAACATCAGTTGTTAATCTTGTTACTAAACTTGATGTAGAAAATTTGTCTATATTAGAAAAAGAATAATTTTGAATGTTATAAAACATTCCTTGTCTTAAATTTTTAGCAAATCCAGAAGATGCAACAGCTGCAAATCTACCAGAAAGTACACCAAAAATTAAAGACATAATTGCAGAAATTACTAACATGATTCCGATTCTTATAATATAATCCAAATCATTATTTTGAATTCCTATATCAATTATTCTTGCCATTAGATAAGGTATTACAACCTCCATTACAATTTCTAAAACAACCATAAATGGTGTTAAAATTGCATATTTTTTGTACTGTTTGACGTATTTTGCAAGTTCTTTAATCATCTCTTCTATTTCTCCTTTCTTTTTAGCACATTTGTTATTGTATCATAAAATAAAAAAATGTGCTAGCACTATTTTAATTTTTTTCTGTGAACTTTAGGGACGGAGCTTAAAGTTCAAATTTTATGTAAATTCAATTTTTATAAAATCTTTCACGACTTATTTAATATATTCTTTTTAAAGTTAAAAGCAGTGATAACTCACTGCTTTTAACTGTTAGATTATTCTTCTTCAACAAAATAGGGAAAAAAGGAACTTCCCTAAATCCCTATTGGAAGGAACGTCCTCAAATCCCTAATTATTCTTTAAATATTCTATATATTCTTCTAAACAAAAGCCTAAATCATTCATTTCTTTTGCATATTCTGGGCCTACATATCTCCAATGCCATGGCTCATATTTTATTTTCGTTATATCTTCCTTATCTGCTGGATATCTTAATATAAAGCCATAATTTTCTGCATTTTCCATAAGCCATGTAAATGCTTTTTCGTTTTCGAAAGCATAATTAACATCGTTAAAATCCACTGCTAAACCTATGTTATGCTCACTTTTATATGGTTCTCCTATAGACCTTGCAGTTAATGCTTCTGCTTCTTCCATAGTTTTTCCTTGTTCTAAATACTCTTGTATGCTTTCTTCTATTAAGTGCTTCTGTTTTTTTGGATCTCTATATGTAGATTGTGCCCAAATGTGATTTATTCCGACAGCATTCATATCTAACATCATTTGTATCAAACTATCTATTGCTCTCGAATCAAATTGTCTAGCTTCATCTATATTAGAAAGTGGTGGAACATAATCTTTTGGCATTTCATTTTCATAATTTACTAACATTAAACGCCAATCACTAAGTTTCTTCAAAGATTCTTCTGAAGTAACATGTTCTGTAACAATAGTATTATCGTAAGTATTGCCTTCTATAATCCCTTCTAAAAGATTATTTTGTGTAGAATTAAACATAGCATCAACTTCCTTACTTTGACCTAAATGGTTTAATATATACACTAATATTATACTAACCACCATTATAATTGATACTACAATTCTATATACAAATACTATTTTATTACTCTTGCTTTGTCCTATATCTTTGTTTTCCACCATTCTCACCTAAAATTATTTTTTTCTTTCTATATAATTCCATGAATCTTTACACATTTGTCTTAAATCTCTTTCCGCTTCCCAGCCTAATTCATTTTTTGCTTTTGTTGGGTCAGAATAGCAAGTATCTATATCTCCTGCTCTTCTAGGTGCTATTTTATATGGAACCTTCATTCCTGTAGCTTCTTCAAATGCTTTAACTATATCTAAAACACTATATCCTTTTCCAGTTCCTAAATTGTATATAAATAAGCCCTCTCCTTCTTTTTCTAATTTTTCCAATGCATTAATATGTCCTTTTGCTAAATCTACAACATGAATATAATCTCTTACACCAGTTCCATCTGGAGTATCATAGTCATTTCCAAACACAGATAATTCTTTTAAAGTACCATTTGCAACTCTTACGACATATGGCATCAAATTATTTGGAATTCCTTGTGGTTCTTCTCCTATTAACCCACTTTCGTGTGCTCCAATTGGATTAAAATATCTTAAAATTACTATATCCCAAGTATTATCTGATTTATATACATCTTTTAAAATTTGTTCTATAAATAATTTACTTGTACCATATGGATTAGTTGTTCCTCCTGTTTTACATTCCTCTGTAATAGGAATAACTTCTGGTTTGCCATATACAGTTGCAGAAGAACTAAATACAAATTTTTTAACATTATTTTCTCTCATAACATCTAATAATGTTAACGTACCAGAAATATTATTTGTATAATATTCTATTGGCTTTTGAACAGATTCACCAACAGCCTTAAATCCTGCAAAATTCATTACAGCTTCAATATTATTTTCTTTAAATACCTTGTCCAATTTTTTCCTATCAAGATAATTTAATTCATAAAACTTAAAATCTTTGCCTGTAATTTGTCTAATTGCATCTAAAACCTCTGGTTTACTATTAGAAAAATCATCAACTATAACAACTTCTCTATCTGCATTTAATAATTCTACTACTGTATGGCTACCTATATAACCTGCTCCTCCTGTAACTAAAATTGACATATTAATTCCTCCTTTTTATTACTAGCTGATTATTCTTCAGCATAAATATCTTTGTAAATTTCATAATCTCTTAATATTTTTCTAACATAATTATTAGTTTCCCTAAATGGTACATTTTCTATATCTGAGCCATCTGCTGAAATTGTTTCTTCTGTTAACCACTTATCTACATTTCCACTACCTGCATTATATGCAGTTAATGCAATTGGAATATTCTTATATGTTTCATATAGTGTCGAAAAATATTTAGTTCCAAGTTTTATATTTATTTCTGGATTTGTTAAATCTTCTTTATTATACTCCATTCCTAATTTATTTGCTGTATCCTCTGCTGTTGCATCCATAAGTTGCATTAGACCTACTGCATTACTTTTAGAAACCACATCTGCTTTAAAGTTACTTTCAGCTTTAATTATTGCATATACTAATAATGAATCTAAATCATATTCTTCTGCGTATTTTTCTACATATTCCGAATACTTTTGCGGATAGATTTGTCTTATTATTATTTTATGTACTTCAAACACCCCAAATGCTAAATATATTATAGCACATATAAATAGTAATATAACTATTATCTTTAGTAATTTATTTGCCATTTTTTACCGTATGATATATCTATACCATACTCTCCTTTCTTCTAGATTTATTTGTATATACTTTGCTAATTAAAACTTTAAGTAACAATTATTTTAAATCATACCAATTATATGCTTCTGACACATCTGCTCTTAATGGTACCTTTAATTTTATCGCATTTTCCATAGATGTTTTTAATATATTTTTTACTTCTTCTTTTTCCTCTTCCTTAGTTTCTATTAAAAGTTCATCGTGTATTTGCAAAATTAATTTAGAGCTTAATTTTCTCTCTTTTAGTTTATTAAATACATCTATCATTGCAATCTTCATTATATCTGCTGCTGTTCCTTGTATTGGTGTGTTCATAGCAGCTCTTGCACCAAATTGTCTTATATTAAAGTTTTTAGATTTTAGCTCTGGTATATATCTTCTCCTTTTAAATAAAGTTTCAACATACCCCTTTTCTTTTGCCTCTTCTACGATGTCTGACATAAATTGTTTTATTCCACTATACTTTTCTAAGTATTGGTCTATATATTCTTTAGCCTTTTTCCTTGATACTCCAATTTGTTCTCCTAAACCAAAATCACTTATTCCATATACTATTCCAAAATTAACTGCTTTTGCATGAGTTCTTTGTTCTTTAGTTACTTCATTAATTGGTACTTTAAATACGCTTGCAGCAGCTTGTTTATGTATATCTTCATTATTATTAAAAGCTTCTATCATATGTTCGTCATTAGAAATATGTGCAAGCACTCTTAACTCTATTTGTGAATAATCTGCATCTATAAATAGATACCCTTCTTTGGGTTTGAATGCTCTTCTTAGTTGTTTACCAAGTTCTATTCTGGTTGGTATATTTTGAAGGTTTGGTTCTGTAGAACTTATTCTACCTGTTGCAGTTATAGTCTGATGGAAATATGAATGAATTCTTCCTGTTACAGGATTTATATAAGGTTTTAAGCCTTCAACATAAGTAGAATTTAATTTAGTTAAACTTCTATACTCTAAGATTTTTTCTATTACAGGATGCTCTTTCTTTAGTTTCTCTAAAACATCTACATCTGTAGAATATCCTGTTTTTGTTTTTTTAATTACTGGCAATTCTAATTTTTCAAATAGAACTTCTCCTAGTTGTTTTGGTGAATTTATATTAAACTCTGTTCCACTTAAAGTATATATTTCTTGTGTTAATTCTTCTATGTTTTGTTTTAAAGTTACTCCAAATTCTTCTAATTCATCCTTATCTATTTGTATACCTTCATATTGCATTTCTGAAAGTACCTCTACTAAAGGCATCTCAATATTATTAAATAAATCTGTTTCTTCTAGTCTTTCTAGTTCTTCTGTAGTTTTCTCATATAATTTTTGAATCAAGTAACAATATAAAGTATTTAAATGTCTTTCATATTCATCATTATCAGCATTTTCCTCAAACAAATTAAGTTGTTCTTGTTTTTTTACTCCTAACCCATTTAAATACTCCTCCATATTGAAATTCAAATATTGATAGGCTACATCTTGCATTCTGTATTTCATATTTGATGGATCTAAATCATATACTGCAACTTCTGCATCATAAATTATATTTTGCGGTAAAATTCCACGTTGTTTTAATAAAATATAATCTTCAGATGTCTTATAACCATATTTTTTGATTGCTTTGTCTTCAAAAATCTCTTTTAAAGCATTATATGAGTCTTCTGACAATTTTACAAAATATGCTTTATTTTCCTCTTTGTTATAAAAAGAGAATGACTCAAATTCTTTTTTTATAATACATTCTGGCTTATTTACTTCTTTTGTAGAGAAATGATAAAATAATTCTTTAGTTTTTAATATCATTTCTTTAGCTTTATCTATGTCTATTTCTTGTACTTCATATTTTTCTACTACTTCTTCTGGTTCAATCTCATCTTGTGAGGCCAAATTAAATCTTTCTATATATCTGTTAAAATTTAATTCTTTAAATAGTTTTAAAACCTCTGTTTTATCCCATTCTTCTACTTTAAATTCTTCTAAATTTTCTTCTATAGGTGCATTTACGTTTATTGTACCTAGTTCTTTTGATAGAAAAGCTAAATCTTTATTTTCTAAAATCCTTTCCCTTGTTTTGCCTTTAACATCTTCTGCTTTTCCTTCTTCTAATAATTTATATAGATTCTCTATATTCTTATATTCTTGAATAAGTTTTAATGCTGTTTTTTCTCCTATTCCAGGAACTCCTGGGATATTATCTGAAGTGTCGCCTTGAAGACCTTTTACTTCTATTAATTGTTTTGGTTCTAAATTATAAATTTCTTCTACTTTAGCTTTATTAAAATCTTCTACTTCTGTCTTTCCCATTTTTGTTCTTGGTATTCTTATAGTTACTTTATCTGTTGCAAGCTGAAATGTATCCCTATCTCCTGATAAAATCGTTACATCTAAACCTTGTTTTTCTCCATAAACAGATAATGTTCCTAATATATCGTCACCTTCATAACCTTGCTTTTCTACAATATCTATTTTCATTGCTCTTAAAATTTCTTTAATTATTGGCATTTGACATGCAAGTTCATCTGGCATACCCTTTCTATTTGCTTTATACCCATCATACATTTCATGTCTTTTTGTAGGTCCTTTTAAATCGAAAGCTACTACCAAATATTCTGGCTTTATGTCTTCTAATATCTTAAATAGAATTGCTAAAAAACCATAAACCGCATTTGTTGGTGTTCCATCTTTCGACTGTAGCATCTTACTTCCCATAATTCCATAAAAAGCTCTATTTAAAATACTGTTACCATCTATTAATACTAATTTTCCCAAAATAAACCTTCTTTCCTAATACATATAACATTCTATTACTAATGTATTATCTACTATTCCATAACCATTTTCGTTCTCTTGTTTAAGATATTCTGTTAATAAATCTTTTGTCAAGTTTACTGTTTCTAAATTTCTTTTTGTATAAAAATTTATAACTCCAGCTGCAGCCCAATCACATCTAACTGCATTATATGTTACTACAGACTTTCTTGAAATATTCTCAAAATATGTTTTATCTGCTTGTCCTTTAATTGTGTATATTGCTATATTCTTTACTTGTTCGTTTGCCCTACTTTCATAATTTTTTATATAATTTTCTATTGTTTGAACTTCTTTTTGTTCATATTTATTAACTAATTTATGTTCATATGTAACTATTATACAATTATATATACTAATAAAGCTATAAATTATTAAAATTAATGCAAATATTTTTCTAAAAATTTCGTCCTCATTTTCCATAATTAGACAAATTAAAGCAAAACCCAGCATACTTCCTATTGAAAAATGTAGTCTTCCAGTATAAAAACTTGATAATGTACCTAGCGATACTACAAAACCACATATTATACTTACAATTATTATACTTATTTCTTTTATCGTTAAAAAATTTTTACTCTTAGTCTTAATATCATAAACTAATGAACATATTAATATAACACTTAAGAATATATATAATAAATTAGTTGGAAATAAGCCAATATTATCTTTTAAAATAGACGTAAAATTGCTAATAATATATTGTAAATTTGTAAATATATTAGCTATGCTACCAACCCTAGTTTGCTGTCTCCCTGTTATATCTCCAATAATATTAACTATTAGCATATTAATACATATACCAATAAGTGCACATACACCGGCTACAAATAAATCTATTAAAATTTGTTTTATATTTGTTTTTATATTTTCTTTTGAACCTTTTAATTCCACTTTATTTTTTAATAAACTAAAAACAAAAGTTACTATAATAAGAAATCCTGCTGTTCCCTGATATGCTATAACTCCTATTATTGCTAAAATTAATGCTATGCTTTTATTTTTTATTCCTTTGTTATTAACTATAAAATCTGCAGAATATATAAAAGCTAATAAACTTAGTGCCATTACAATTGCTTCTACAAAATACATATTCTCTATATACATAAAATTAAATATTGTAAAAAATGAAGCAATTACAACAAGTATTTCTTTTTTTAAACTATATTCAGTATTCGCTAAAACTATATTCTTTAATTTTATAACACAGCCAGCAGATATTAGTAGTGCTCCTAATAATGTTCCTATCACATAAATTTCTATTGATATATTAAGTTTTGCACATATCATAGTAATAAGATACATTATTAGTCTTCCATCTTTTAAAGACCAATTTGTAGCATATGTTTCATATCCTACATTCATAATATTATATGTATCTGAAGCATAATGCATAGTTATCCAGTTACTATATATTAGTATTGCCAATATAAATATTCCAAAAAAGATTAAGTAGTCTTTTTGTCTTTTTTTCATATCATCACCCAATTTTTAAATATATGCTAAGAAATATAAAATGTCATCCATTATCACAAAGTTTCCTTCATATCCTAACTTTCTTTTAGCTGCATATGCATAAAACAATTCTTTATTTGGATATGCTTCTAGATAATTATCTGCAAAATCTCTACCTGTATAAAAATTAATTGTACCTATTGCAGACCATGTACATGCAACGCCATCATATGTAAGAACTGACTCGTTCTTTATTTCTTCAAAATAGCCATATTTTTTCATGTTAGATAATTTAAAATATCTAGCCTCTGTAATTTTTACATTATTTTCTCTTTCATATGTTTCTATGTAATCTTCTAAGCCTTCACACTGCTTCCTTTCTAACTCGTTAACTTGTTTATGTTGATATAGCAACGATATTGTATTTACTATCGTTATAAGATTATAAGCAATTAATGTTGTTATTATTAAATATTTAATGATTGTCTCTTCTTCAAAAATGCTTGTTTTACAAAATAGGTAAATAAAAATAACTCCTATTAAAGCCCCTACAGGTACATGAATTCTTCCTGTATCATAACTTGCAATACTAACAATACACATTGCAAAAGTTATAAGCATAGTTAATACAAAAAGAAATATTATATTAAATACTATACCATTTTCCTTTGTCTGTACTTCATAAATTCCAGCCATAAGTGTTATGATTAATACAAAGAGCATCATTAAATAATTAGGAAATAGCCCACAATTACTTATAAACATAGTATTAAATACCATTGTACCAAATCTAGCCAACACATAAATAAAATTTTCTAGTAAATTTTGTATTCCATTTAATCTTTTTTGGGTAGTTCCTGCAAGGTATGTTGCAATATCTATTTGAATTAAATTAGCCACAAATGAAATTATTGTAATTAAGATTATTACTCCAAAATCTTTTAATATTTCCTTTATATTTTTTCCATTTTTAGCTATAGAAAATACTACTCCATATAGTGCAAATAAACCTATTGTACCTTGATAACAAAAAGTTGCTATTATGGCTAATAGTCCTGCTTTAAGTGCATATAATTTCTTTTTGTCTACAATTTGTTTTACTGCCAATATATAAAATAATACACTAAATCCCATAACTGCAGCTTCTACAAAATATAAATTCTCTACATACATAAAGTTAAATACTGTACAATATGATATTAAAATTGCAATAACTTCTTGTAATTTTGTTTCTTTTTTGCAAAATTTCATTATCATATTTTTTAGTACTATAACTGCTATACACGATATTATTAAACCAATAACAGTTAAAGTTATTACATAAACATTAATAGGAATATTTATTGTATTTGCAAACATTCCTATTAAAAACATAAATATTCTTCCATCACTTAAAGAATTATTTATCGCATATTTTTCATATCCTATATTCATTATATTATATGTATCTGTTGCATAGTGCATTGATACATAATTCCAAAAAACAACCCCAGTTATTACAAATAAAATAAAAAATAATATTAAGTTCTTTGTTCTTTGTTTCATGCCTTCTCCTCGTATAATGAACATATAGT
>OLQU01002376.1_pt1 | contig 10468 bp, 8 predicted proteins | sample 1672271 | NCBI WGS metagenome assembly OLQU01 (sample SAMEA3136666, study PRJEB25190) | human gut metagenome | biome: human gut; feature: human-associated habitat; material: faeces | place: Austria | collected 2013 | reverse complement strand
GGTCACCCGTGAGGAAGTGTTGGGTTCGAGTGCTGTGGACAATGCTCCACCAAACGTAAGGCCGTTTACCTGAAAAGGTAAGTGGCTTTTTCTTGTATCTACGTGCTTTTTGATACGAAAAAGTGAAACGAATTCACTTTTGCATATTGATAATGAAACGTGTAGGAGGCCCCCTTTTCAGTCGTTTGTAGCAAGTTTGTAGCAGATCTGTAGCAAAATTCGGAGAGGAACGGCAAAATGACCTCAGAAACCCGATTTTTGCAGATTTTTGGGTATAAAATTTTATCCTTGAATTTTGTGCAGAATGACGACGGTGCTTTTCATTCGGATTCTGATGCCGTACAATAAAGGAAAAGATCATGGATGAAAGGAGAAATCGCTGTGCGCTACACCATCCGGCATTTTGATTTGCCGCTGTTTACCTTTGAAGCAAACATGGACAGTGCAGATACTGGCCTCCATATTATAAAAGTCTACGAAGAAAACCGTTCTTTTCTACCTTTGAATCTGACTGTATCAGAAGATGGTGTAGAACGCTGGCTGCGGCATCGCGCAATTCCGAAGAACCGAGCGTATGTAGACGCTCTGCTCTCTAAGGTGGGGCTTTCTTTGAATCGACCGCTTGGAATTATTGCAGCCAATAAAGGTCTTTCACTCAATGATTGCTTTTGGGTAGATGCAGAGGACTCCGGTGACACCTTTAAAAAAGTAAATCTTTACGATAACCGATTCAGTCAGGTGCTGGCAGCAATCGCCTTTACAGGATATGGCAGCAGCATACGAACTTCGCTTGCGTCCTGCCCGGAGTTCTCGACCAACGGGATGCTGCCAAAATGCTGGCGCAGACAAAACGGAAAAATCTATCTTTATAAAGGTGGCACGTCAGGGTTCAGTAATCTGGGATTTGAACCGTACTCGGAAATGTATGCTTATCAAGTTGCACAGGTGATGGGCGTGAATGCGATTCGCTACACCCTGACAAAAGATCTGAAAAAGACGCTTTGTTCCAAGTGTGAGCTGTTCACCAGCAAAGAGTATTCTTATATTCCCATCGGACAGCTTGTGCCCAAAGGTGGAATAAAAGCAATTTTTGCGTATTATCAGACGTTAGGTCAGAACTTTGTGGATGCGCTGGAAGATATGCTGGTCTTTGATGCGATCATCTGCAACACTGACCGCCACTATGGAAACTTTGGTGTGCTGGTAGATAATAAGACCAACACGATTGCGGCACCCGCACCGCTGTTTGACCACGGAAACTCGCTGTTCAGTCTGGGCGGAACGGATCTTTGGGACAACCAGAAAGCATTTGATGAATATGCCCGCACACTGCTTCCGCTTGCATATGATGATTTCTTTGCAGCTGCAAAGAGCGCAATGAAGCCTCGTCACCGTGCGATGCTCCATAAGCTGCTGGATTTCCATTTTGACCGCAGAGCGACACGTTATAATCTGCCGCCAAATCGCTTGAAGATGATCGAAAAAGAGGTACAGCGCAGAGCAAGAGTGCTTTTAGGGTAAAAAGTGGGGCGTTGGCATCGACCACAATGGCTACGCTAACCGGTATAAAATCGAATGCGACGGTTTGACCATTCTGGATTTGAACGCTCCCGGTTACACGATGCTGCATTGGCTGACGATTCTTTTGGAGAACCGCGAATTCGATACTTCTGCCCCGCTGGCCGCAGAAGCCAAAGAATACCTGATGAACACTTTTCACCTCGACTATAAGTCTGCAGATATCATCATTGGCTACAGGGCAGATGACAGCTATTTTTCCTTTGCATCTGATTTTATCAACGGCGCAATCTCTTACCGCCAGTTGTGCAATGCCATGCGCTTGGGCAAGCTGGGGCAGCAGTTCGTGCTGAAAAGCAAAGCGGCCTTTGAACAGCTGGAATTTCTCGGCTATGAGACCGCAGACTCTAAAGAATGGTATAAGAAAAAGGCCTTCCGTGACCAGACAGCCCGCCGCCAATATCTTGACGTGGAGCGCAACCGCCGTCAGAGGGGAGACCTTTATATTACCACGATTCTCGACGAGGAGATGAAGCCCAATGATCCACGCTTACGATAAAAGCTATCTTTCTGCTGCACAGAAAAATCTTGCCCGGATGTTGGATTATCTTGTCAACGATCTGCATTATCCGTTGGAGACGGCATGGCAGTGGTTTGTGACCAGTGAACTGTCTGCCCGGTTCGAGCAGGGGGATTGTTCTGTGTTGGTGGGCTTGTCCGGTGTAGAACTTGCCCGCGCTGTATTGGAGCAGGCGGGCGAAGCCGTGCCCATGCAGAAACCCTCGTATGCCTACGACCGCAGCCCGGAATACTGGACAGGCTGGGTTCTTGCCTATTACCAGTGGCTGACAAGTTTGCGCTTTGCGGAGATTGAACAGGCAGTGTCTATCACGAAAGTGCGGCTGCTGTATACGCCCTACCACGAGATGGATGTACGGCAGTTTGCAGACAAGATGAACGAGTTGTACCGTGCGGCAAAGCCGGAAACAAACCTGAAAGCCATGCGCACATTGGCCGGATTGAGCCAATCGGAACTGGCAGGACAGGCTGATGTGCCTGTGCGTACCATCCAGCAGTACGAACAGCGACAGAAGGACATCAACAAAGCACAAGCAGAAACGCTGCTTCGCCTTGCGCGTGCGCTGAATTGCAACGTGGAGGATCTGATGGAGAAAGTTCCACCGATGAATTTTAAATAAGAATGAAGCGATGAGACCTGACGCAGATTGTGCAAACAAAAAAGAAAGCTGCCATCCATGAGAGAAAAATTCTCACGGATCGGCAGCTTTTCTCTTTGAAGTTGTTATGCCTTCGTTGTGGTCAGAACTTCATCATTGACCAGCTGATTGGCCTTATCAAATGCTTCGATCATCTGGGTCGCTTTCGGATGGAGATAGACTTCATCCAGCGTTTTGGATTTGGGCGTGTGCCCGACAGCGCGTTTCAGGATATCCTTGTTGACGCCTGCGCGGTCTCACAAAGGCTGGCGTAGGTATGGCGGGTGGTTTAGGGCGTATAGCCCTGGTGAACAAGTATACTGTCGATGTTTGCCATCTGCAACAATTCACAGATCTTTGCTCTACGGGCTTTTTCTTCCGGGCTTCGATTCTTTCGGGACATATCTTTTCCTCCATCCTGATGCTTCTATTTTACACCTCTCCGGAGGTTTACACAATTATTGGGATGCTGCTTACAAAAGCCAAAGGCGAATAAACCGCAGAAACAGCAAGACCGCTCACACGAAAAGATGAGCGGTCTTTTGTTGTGTGATGGGATGGCATTACCGCCGACTCTTTAGACCATGGCTTCGCGTCATCCTGCCGGAGCAGTCGGTGCCGATGCCGTTCTGCTTTGTCTGCTGCGTGAACCACTTTCACTCCTGAAATGAACTGCATGAAAAATCAGAAGGCCCCATTCTATTGACTTTGCCTTTGCAGGGGAGTATACTCCATGTCACCAAGAATATTACGGCTATGACGAGAAAAAGTACCCGGAAGGAATGCTGCAGAGAGCTGCCGGTTGGTGCAAGGCAGTGCAGGGCATCCGTGGGAAGATCCTCTCCGAGCTTTTCGGCTGAATGGGCGGTGCGCGCCCCAGTAAGCAGGAACGGCAGGCCCCCGTTATCACGGGCCGCGCGTTGTTGGACGTGCACTGAGTGGTCAGCGTTGTGCTGGCAATAAGAGTGGTACCGCAGAGGATATTACACGCCTTTGTCTCTTACAGACCGTAGGGGACAAGGGCGTTTTATTTTGCGGATGCTTTTGTCCCAAAGCATGTCAGAAGGAAAAGGAGAAACAATTATGAAAACACTGGAAAAAGTAAGCGACTTTGTGGGCAAGTACATGGCCGCCATCGTTATTGTGGTGGCCGCGGGTGCCCTGTTCTTCCCCGGCCCGTTCAGCGTGGTAAAGACGGCGTGGGTCAATAACCTGCTGGGCATCGTGATGTTCGGCATGGGCCTTACCCTGAAGCCGGGGGACTTCAAGGTGGTGTTCAGCCGCCCGAAGGATGTGATTATCGGCTGCGTTGCACAGTTCACCCTCATGCCGTTTCTGGCATGGGCGCTCACGCAGGTGTTCCACCTGCCCACCGAGCTGGCCATTGGCGTGATCCTGGTTGGCACCTGCCCCGGCGGCACCTCTTCCAACGTGATGACCTACCTTTCCAAGGGCGACGTTGCACTGTCCGTTGGCATGACCGCTGTTTCCACCGTGCTGGCTCCGTTCCTCACCCCGCTGCTCACCCTGCTGTACGCTGGCCAGCGTGTTGACGTGAACCCCATGAGCATGTTCATGTCCATCGTCAAGGTGGTGCTGGTGCCCATCGCACTGGGCTTTGTGGTCAATCACTTCTTCCATAAATTCACCGAGGAAGCCGTCCGCGTGCTGCCTCTGGTCTCCACTACCGCCATCGTGCTGATCATCTGCGCCGTGGTCTCCGCCAACAGCGCCAAGATCATGACCAGCGGTCTGCTGATCCTTGTGGTGGTCATCCTGCACAATGTGCTGGGCTACCTCACCGGCTTTGGCGTGGGCAAGCTGCTCAAGCTGGACTCCACCAAGTGCCGCGCGATCTCCATCGAGGTGGGCATGCAGAACTCCGGCCTTGCAACCAGTCTGGCCGCCGCACACTTTGCACAGTATCCGCTGGCTACCATTCCCGGCGCTGTGTTCTCCGTGTGGCATAACATTTCCGGTGCGATCCTCGCCAACTTCTTTGCCCGCACAGCAGAGAAGAAGGATTGATCTTTCATAACACAGTAAAGCCCCCCGGCAGACGAAGACCTGCCGGGGGGCTTTGCTGTGCCTGTGGGCCGGACATCTGCAACAGAACCGGCACAAATAGTGCTTTTCACGCTGCTTTTAGGGCGATTCACGCAGGTTTGCTTCCAAAATGCGGTAAAGTGTGGGATAATCAAGATACTGTAATATATACCCCCCCCCCGTAAAAATGCGAGGGGAAAAAGGAGGTTGTACCATGAAACAAGGCAAACTTATCCGGCGTGCAGTATCGGCGGCGCTGGCCGGATGCATGATGTTCACCTTTTCCGCTCCGGCGCTGGCCGAAAGCACCGATGCGCTGATGCAGCTGAGCATGACTCGCCGCAGCGCCGTGAGCGTGCTGGACGCGGAAAATGGTGACATAGTTAACTACGGTATTACTGTTACACACGGCAAAAAGGCAATACCTGTTACCAGCGCAAACTGCGACAATATTCTTGGTGACAGTAGTGACAGTACCCTCAGCTATGATCCGGCTGCCAAAAAGCTGACCTCAAATGGAACCATCTACGGACTCCTGTCTATCAATGCACCGGGCGTGGATGTAGAGCTGAATGGCAAGTATTTTGCATTGCAGGATAGCGGACTTAACGGTATCCTGACAATTGAAAATGCGAATGATGTGACGGTTTCCAGTCAGAAATTTGCAGCGGTTCAGAGCGATGTAAATGTTACCTGCACCGGGAAGCTGACCGTTATAACGAATGACAGTTCTTGGGCGGCTATTGGCAGAAACCTTACCGTACACAGCGCGGCAAGTGTGCAGATCGAAAGCGAGGGCGATTCTGCGGTCGGTGGCGATGTGATAATTGAATGCGCCTGCCCGGCGACCTTTTTTAAAAAGAACCAAAACGGCAGAATTGCACAGAGCATTACCTACGCTGGTGATTATGGTTACTACACCGATGATACAGCAGATACTGCAATTGACCCGAATGTTATGCCCATCCCAGTAGAAACGGCAAAGTATGTGCGCATTGCGCCGAAAATGCGCTACGACATCAATACTGCAAAAGATGCAACCATCAAGCTGCAGGGGCAGAGTACAGAACTGAAGACTGCCTTTGCGGGCGAAGAGGTCACCGTGACCGCTGCAGACAGAGAAAATGCTGAGTTTACCGGCTGGACTGACCCGAACGGCGTGCTGAAGCCTGACCAGCTGACAGCAAAAGAAGTCACCTTTACCATGCCGGGCAAGAGCGTGACTCTGACCCCGAATTACAAGCAGTACTACACCATCACCTCGACCGACGATGTTACAATCAAGGTGGACAATGACAGAAGTACGGCAACGGCAAAGGCGCTTGAAGGACAGCATATTGTGGCGCTGGCCAATAAAAAAGACGGCTACGTCTTTGAAAATTGGGAAGTGGACGGCGTTACGCTGAACACTAGCAACAGCGTGAACTACACGAACTTCGAGATGCCTGCAAACAATGTGACTCTGACCCCGAACTACGCAAAACTCCATGCAATTGAAGTGGTAAATGGTACGGCAGATATCACCTCGGCAAAAGAGGGCACGAAAGTTACCGTTACTGCGAATCATCGTCCAGGCTATGAGTTTGCCCGCTGGGTGATTCTCGAGGGCGAAGCGGAGCTGGAAGACGAAAAGAACAAGACTGCGACTGTTACCGTGAAGAACACGAACGTGAAGGTGAAGGCCGTTTACAAGGAACTCCACGGCATCTCCATTGAAGGCGGCTCCTTTACCGTCAATGGCGACACCGCAGAGACAGCCAAAATGGGCGACGCCATCGTTGCAACGGCAGACTCTGCCCCCGCAGGCCAGAAGTTCAGCCACTGGGAAGTGACCGGTGTGGACGGCCTGACGGAGGAGCAGCTGAAGAACGTGCCCCTTGAGTTTACGATGCCCAGAGGGGAAGTGACCCTGAAGGCTGTGTTCAAGACTCTGCACAAGATCGACGTGAAGTTCAGCACTGCAGACAAGGACACCGCCATTGAGGGCGAGACCGTTAAGATCACGGCAGAGAGCCGCCCGGGCTATGTGTTCGACCGCTGGGAAGTGAACAACGGCGATGTTGCTGTGGCTAAAAAGAATGAGGAAGAGACCACCTTTGTTATGCCGGATGAGCCTGTGACCGCCGTCGCAAAGTATAAGAAGCTGCTGGGCATCACGGTGAACAGCGGCAAGGCTTATGTGGAAGATGATGTGACCGATGCAGCCCTGAAGGGTAAACCTGTTGTCATAAAGGCCGACAAGATCAAAGGCAAGCTCTTTGACCACTGGAAGATCGTGTCTGGAGACGTGATCCTGGATAATTGGCGCGCACCTGAGACGAAGTTCATCATGCCGGAGACCGCTGTGGAAATCACGGCCGAATACAACGATCTGCATGCCATCACCGTGAACAACGGCACTGCCAATGTTGAAGAAGCTGTCATCGGCGACACTGTTAAGATCAAGGCAGAGAGCCGCGAGGGCTATGTGTTCGACCGCTGGGAAGTGAGCTACGGCGATGTTGCTGTGGCTAACAAGAATGCGGAAGAGACCACCTTTACCATGCCCGACAGCATGGTCGTGCTGACTGCAAGATATAAGGCACTGCAGTCCATCACGCTGGAAAACGGCAAGGCCCATGCAGGCGGTGAGGAGATCACCACTGCGAAGAAGGGCACCGAAGTCGCCATCAAGGCAGACGATCTTAACGGCAAGGTCTTCGACCATTGGGAAATCGTCTCCGGCAATGTGACGCTGAAAAATGCAAACAAGGCCGAAACCACCTTTACCATGCCGGCCGAGTCCATCTCGCTGAAGGCTGTGTACAACACCATCCACAGCATCAACACGAATGAGTTCTGCACCGCAGACCCGGCAAGTGCTATCAAGGGCACTGAGATCACCGTCACGGCAGAAACCCGCGAGGGCTATGAGTTCGACGGCTGGGAAGCCTCCGACGGCGTGAAGCTGACCGAGGACGGAAAGTTCACCATGCCCGATCATGATGTGACCATCGAGGCAAAGTATAAGCAGTACCACAGCATCGAAGTGTCCAAGGGCGTGGCCACGGACGCAGAGGGCAACCCCATTTCCAGCGCATTGGAAGGCACCGAGATCTGGATCGAGATCGACCGCGAACAGCGCAACCCGGACGAGTTCGAGTTCAAGCACTGGGAGAGTGGCCCGGAAGATCTGGAAATTGCCAACCGCAAGGCAGAGCGCACCAGCTTCACCATGCCGGACGAGGATGTGACCGTGGAAGCAAAGTTCCTGCACCTGCGTGAGATCACCGTCCATGACGGCACCACTTATGTGGAAGGCGAAGAGGGCGGCATCGCAAAGGCCGGCCAGACCGTTACCGTCAAGGCGGATGAGATCCCCGGCCTGAAGTTCGACCACTGGACGGTGGATTCCGGGAATGTTACGCTGACCACTGTGGACGAAGCAACCGGCGAAGCAACCTTTGAAATGGTGAACGAGCCTGTGGAGCTGACCGCCCACTACAAGGCAATGGTCACCGTGTTCAGCGACCCGGCCAAGTTCAGTGAGGACACCGGCGAAGAGTCTGTGATCGAATGGGCAGATGTCGGTGAGATGGCAAACATCACCGCAGAAATCGACGAAGCAACCTTCCACGGTATGGTGTTCGACTACTGGGAAATCGTGACCCCGGCAGACCTCAAGACCGAGAACATCGAGAGCCAGACCATCGAGTTTGAAGTACCGAAGAGTGAAGTGAAGCTCGTGGCTCACTGGAAGAGCGACGCGCTCAGCCCCATTACTGACCCGGATGCTCCTCCGTTGGACCCCGATTTCGACGTTGACCCCGTGGACGACGGCTCCGGCGCAGGCGGCGCAGGCGCTGCCATTGCAGGCGTTGCCATCGGCGGCGCAGCAGTCTGGGGCGGCTACGAGATCGCGACCCGCGTCATCCTGAACGACCTGCTGCCTGCGGGCGCGGCCATCCCCGCAAACCGCGGCCAGCTGGCACTGCTCATCTGGACTGAGAAGGGCAAGCCCGAACCCGCCGCACAGCCCGCCTTTGCAGACATCACCGACGCCGAGCTGGCCAAGGCCGCTCAGTGGTGCGTGGAGCAGGGTCTGCTGGATGCACGGGAAGGCAAGTTTGAATCGGACGGCTGGATGCCCAAGTTCAAGACCATTGAGATCTGGAACAAGGCGTTCCCCAAAAAGTAACCTCTGAGCGCTTCCTCCGTAAAGCCTCAGAATGACAGATCTCCCCGATACCGGATACCCGGTATCGGGGGGATTTTTTGCGCAGGCACGCGTGGCATTGGCGGTGGCAATCATCTCCGACATTTCAATGATCCAGTGACCTTGCAGTTTGCGCGAAACAAAAATACTCCGGCAACTTTCTGACCAAGAGAAAGTTACCAGAGTATTCCGCTTTACTTATTTGTTTTTACCAGCAGTGCCTGATACGGCTCCAGTTCCACATCCGCCAGCCAGACGGAAGTGCCCTCCGGGGTGTGATACTCGCCGCCCAGAGCGTCCAGACTTGCCCCTGCCGGGTACTCGGTAAAGTTGAACAGCCCCACCAGCGTTTCCTCACCGCGCTTGCGTACCAGCGCCAGCACGCCGGGGTTGTGGCTGTCCCATGTGGTCACCCACGCATCCGGGGCAAAGCAGGGGTCTGTCCGCATTTGGCGCAGCTGCTCCATGCCCTGCCACAGGGCGTTTTGCAGCGTGCCCTTCCGGGTGCGCTGCTTGGCGTTCTCCCAGTTGAATTTGCTGCGGTGCAGGTTACGGCTGTCCTCCACACGGTCGGGATCGTTTTTGTAGTCCCAGCCATTGAGCTGAGCGATCTCATCGCCGCAGTTCAGCATGGGGAAGCCCTGCAAAAACGCCATAGCAGTGTGCAGCAGCAGGTCACGCTTCACGGCATAATCCAGCGCAACTTTATCGTTTTTCTCAAGTGCCTGTTCGATACCGCACAGGCTGGCGGTGGTGCCGCAGCTCCGGGCGTCGCCGGTGGCAGGGTCGTAGTTGTACAGCTCGCCCTTTGCCCAGCTTCCGGGGAAATTGCCCTCGTAGAAGTGGTACAGATATTCTTTATGTTTCTGGGGGTCCATGCCCAGCCGGTTTTCCACCGCCTCGTCCAAGCCCCAGCCGATGTCATCGTGGCAGCGCAGATAGTTCACGAACCAACAGTTGTCCGGCAGAGCATGGAGGGCATCCAGTTGAGCCTTCAGCAGCCGGGTGTCCCGGCTGGCAAGGGCACCCCACAGGTTGACCATGGTGGACACGTTGTAGAGCATATGGCATTCCGGCTTTTCGGGCGTGCCGAAGTAGGCGGCAAGCTCCTTGGGAGCCATGACCACCTCGCCCTTGAGGATGACCGCCGGGCAGACGCATTCCAGCACCATGCGGAGCATCCGCACGATGGTGTGCACCTGCGGCAGGTTGCGGCAGGTGGTGCCCAACTGCTTCCAGATGTAGGGCACGGCGTCAATGCGGAACACCTCTACGCCCAGATTTGCCAGATGCAGGATGCTCTTGGTCATGTCCACGAACACCGCCGGGTTGGCATAGTTCAGGTCCCACTGATAATCGTGGAAGGTGGTCAGCACCCACTTGTGCATTTCCTCGCACCATGTAAAGTTGCCGGGGGCGGTGTTGGGGAACACCTGCGGCACGGTCTGCTCGTACTGGTCGGGGATGGTGCGGTCCTCGTAGAGGTGGTAAT
>OLQU01002356.1_pt1 | contig 10543 bp, 12 predicted proteins | sample 1672271 | NCBI WGS metagenome assembly OLQU01 (sample SAMEA3136666, study PRJEB25190) | human gut metagenome | biome: human gut; feature: human-associated habitat; material: faeces | place: Austria | collected 2013 | reverse complement strand
ATAAATCAAAAGAATTATTTGATGAAGCTGTAAATTACCTTCCCGGAGGAGTTAATTCACCAGTACGAGCATACAAACCTTATCCTTTCTTTGCTAAAAGTGCTAAAGGTTCAAAAATATATGATGTTGATGGAAATGAATATATAGATTATTGTTTAGGATATGGACCCTTACTTTTTGGTCATGCAAATGAACATATTATTGAAAAATCCATTGAACAATTAAAATTAGGTACAGATTATGGAGTACCTTCAGAAAAAGAAGTTCAACTAGCAAAAGAAGTAATCAAAAGAGTGCCATGTGCACAAATGGTTCGATTTACAAATTCTGGAACTGAAGCTACAATGAGTGCTATTAGATTAGCACGTGGAATTACAAAAAGAGACAAAATAATCAAATTCGAAGGAGCATACCATGGAGCTCATGACGCTGTACTAGTCAAATCAGGATCAGGAGCTGCAGGACTACCCGATTCTCCAGGAATACCTATAGATACAACAAAAAATACTATGCTCGTAGAATTCAATGATGAAGAAGCCCTAAAAAAACTTATTAATGAAAATAAAGATGAAATTGCATGTATTATTGTTGAACCTGTTATGGGAAATATTGGATGTGTTCCACCTAAAGAAGGTTACCTTGATTTTTTACGTGAAATTACATTAGAAAATGGAATTTTATTAATTATTGATGAAGTTATCACAGGTTTCAGAATAAGTAAAGGTGGTGCACAAGAATATTATAATGTTATCCCTGACTTAGCTACATTTGGTAAAATTGTAGGTGGAGGATTCCCTATTGGAGCTATTGCAGGAAAAAAAGAATATATGGAACAATTTACTCCTAGTGGAAAAATATATCAAGCTGGTACATTTAGTGGAAATCCAATGTCCATTAATGGAGGATTAGCTGCATTTGAAGTTTTAGATGATAATAGTTATAAACAGTTACATAAAAGTGGAGAATATTTCAGAAATGGAATTGTAGACATACTAGATAAATTAAATATTAACTTCCATGTAAATGGTGTTGAATCTATGACACAAATATACTTCACTGAAAATGAGGTATATGATTATAAAACAGCACAAACATCTGATACAGAAAACTTCTTAAAATACTTCCACCTACTTCTTGAAAATGGAGTGTTTATTGCTCCATCACAGTATGAATGTGGTTTTATATCAACATCACATAGTAGAGATGACTTAGATAAAACCTTAAATGCAATTGAAATTGCTCTAACAAAATTATATAAATAAACTAGGTGGCTCTGTTTCTGGAGCAGGAACAAAGGATATAAAGATTGTTGGCGTAGAAAAGCTAGAAGCAAATATAGAGTATGAAATAATGCCAGATAGAATAGAGATAGGAACTTTATTATGTGCAGCCGCCATTACAAATGGGAATATAACTATTAAAAACGTTAGAATAGAACATATTATCCCAATTGTATATAAGTTAGAGGAAATGGGATGTGAAATTAATTTAAAAGAAAAAGAAATTAATTTAATAGCAAATAATAGATTAAAATCATGCAATTTAAAAACAATGCCATATCCTGGATTCCCAACAGATATGCAGCCAATAATAGCAAGTTGTTTAGGAGTAGCTAAAGGAACGTCCATTATAGTAGAAAATATATTCGAAAATAGATACAAGTATTTGTCTGAATTAAAAAGAATGGGAACTAGAGTAACAATAGAAGGAAGAACAGCTATAATAAAAGGAATAAAAAGGTATAATGCTGCAAAAGTAGAAGCAACAGATTTAAGAGGAGGAGCATCATTAGTATTAGCGGCATTAAATGCGAAAGGAAAGACTGTTATATCTAATATAGGATATATTTTGCGTGGATATGAAAATATAGATGAAAAGTTACGAAGGCTAGGGGCAAATATATACGTAGGAGAAGGTGAAATAATTGAAAAAGAAAAAAAATAATGAATTAGATTTTTATTATTTAAGTAAAGACAATAAAAATAAAAGGGTGCAGAATAAAAAGAAGCACCCTAAAAAGAAACTAAAAAAGGTAAATCCTGAACCTATGAATGATGATATGTTCAATATAGATAATGAGATAGTTATAGGAGTTACTGTTTTACCACCTAAAAATGGAAAGAGTGGTAGAAAAAATCAGTCAAAAAAGAAAGTTAAGAAACAAAAAAATAAAAAACAAGATGTTAGACCACAAAATAAGTTTGATGTAACCGATAAAGAGCCTAACAAAGTTCGACCAGTACAAAAAGGACAAGCTAAGAAAAATAGGCCTGTAAAACGTATTCCATATGAAGAAGAAAGAAAAAGAAGACAAAAAAGAGAAAAAAGATTTAGAATATTAAAAATTATATTGAAAATATTACTTCTTTTTGCAATAATTATAGGAATATTACTATTTTTGTTTATTTCACCAGTATTTAATATTAAAAAGATAAATGTACAAGGAAACAGTAAAATCAATACAGAAGAAATAGAAAGTTTATCAAAAATAAATATGAACGAAAATATATTTAGATTTTCCTCTAGACAAATTGAAGAAAATGTAAAAGAAAATGCGTATATAGATACAGTAGAAGTGAAAAGAAAAATTCCTAATACTGTAGAAATTATTGTAACAGAAAGAGAGACGAAATATCAATTAGAATATGGAAATGCTTTTGTTTATATAGATGGAAACGGAAATATATTAGAAATATCAAACGAAAATGCAAATCTACCTATAATTCGAGGATATTCAACAGCCCAAGAGAATATACAAGTAGGAAACAAATTAGTAGATGAAGATTGCAATAAGTTATTAACTGTAGAAAAATTTTTAAGGGCAGCAAAAAGTAATGAAATTTATGATATAATTACATACATAGATATTTCAAATGATAGTGATTACAAATTTGAATTACCTTCAAAAGGTAAAGTAGCTTATTTGGGTGATGAAACAAATATAAATGATAAGATTCTAACATTAAAAGAAATATTAACTAGAGAAGAGGGTAAAAACGGACAAATATTTATTAACGATTCAAATAAGATGCCATACTTTAGAGAAAATGTGTAAAGGAGGGTTATTTTGAAAATCAAATATAACAAAAAGAATTTAAGTATAAGTATAGTAATAGGAATATTATGTATTTTATTAACGTCTGGAATAGTAGTTCAAATTAGAACTGTACAAAGCAATATTAGTATTTCAAATCCAGACTATGCAAATAATGACTTAAGAGATCAAGTTCTAAAAAGCAAAGAAAAATATGATAATGCATTTGCTGAACTAGAAAAAGTGAATAAGGAATTAGAGAAATATAGAACAAAAGTAACAGATAATGATAGTAGTGCTTCCGAAAAGCAAGAAAAACTAAAAAAAGATAATGCGATATTGGGCTTAAACGATGTTACAGGTGAAGGCATAATTGTAACTTTAGATGATAATAAAAACGCAAGTGTTTCTTCTGTAACTGCCGGAGATGATATAAGTAATTATTTAGTCCATGAAATTGATTTATTAAAAATTGTAAATGAATTAAAAAATGCGGGTGCGATTGCAATATCAATAAATGATCAACGAATAATTCCTACTACTTCAATTAATTGTGCAGGTAACATTACAAGGGTAAATGGAGAAATTGTAGGGACGCCTTTTGTTATAAAAGCAGTTGGAGGTAGTTTTGATACATTAGAAAGACCTGGAGGATACATAGATTGGTTAAGAGAAGATTATGGTATAGATATTACCGTAAAAAAACAAAGCAATGTTACAGTAGAAAAATATAATGGCGTTATTAATTTCAAATATGCACAAGAAGCAGAATAGGAGGTGAAAATAATCTTGAAAGAAATTAAAAAGGGCAAAATTACAATGACAGTAATTATAGGAATAATGTGTTTTATTCTAGTATATATAATGTTTATGCAATTTAAAGTTGTAAATCAAACAGATATCACTTCTTTAACTACGAAAAGAGAAAGTGAGTTAAGAGAAGAATTAGATTCTTGGCAAAGTAAATATGAAGACACTGCAAATCAGTTAGAACAAGCTAAAACAAATTTAGAAGAATATAAAAATAAGATTGATGATACTCAGGCCGCATCTGAGTTATTAGATAAGGAATTGCAACAAGCAGATTTGTATTTAGGAAAGACTGATGTAGAGGGAGCAGGAATTATTATAAATTTATCAGATGGTACCTCTAACATAATTGCAGAAGATTTAATAAATTTAATGAATGAACTAAAAACTGCAGAGGCAGAAGCAATATCTGTTAATGGACAAAGGGTAACTAATTTAACAGAGTTTGCTGATGTAGATTCTTACATAGTGGTTAATGGTACAAGATTATCTTCACCTTATACCATACAAGTAATTGGAAATCAGAAATACTTAGAAAGTGGTATTACTGCTAAAGGTGGTTTTTCTGATGATATGACATCAAATGGGAAAAATATATCAATTACAGAAGATAACAATATTAAGATTTTAAAATATAATGGTGATTTCGAGATAGATGAGGGAATTACTATAGATTAAAAGAGGAGGAATTAAATTGGTTTTAATAGCGATCTTAGTTGGATGTATAATAGGTGCAATTTTAGGACTTAATTCACCATTAATACCATATTCTGTTTCTGGATATTTAGCTATTGGAATAATGGCAGCACTAGACTCAGTTTTTGGAGGTATAAAATCTGTAGTACAAAAGAATTTCGATATGAAAGTTTTTGTTTCAGGATTTTTTATAAATAGTATAACAGCTGTTTTATTAACATATTTAGGAAATAAATTAAATGTCGATATTTCTCTTGCAGCCATTATAGTATTTGTAGGTAGAATATTTATAGATTTAGCTATAATACGTAGATACTATATTGAAAAATGGACTAATTGGATGGAGAAAAAACAAAAAGAGAAATCAATTAAAAAAGCATAAAATATGAAAAAACGCACAAATATAAGAAGGAGAACTGAAAAATAAATAGAATATTAATAAAAGGACATTAGTCCTTTTATTAATTATCATTTTATGGCGAAAAATGTCAAAATTTATAACGAATATTTTATTACATCATTATTACAAAAAGGTTACAAAAATATAACAACAACTATTGACATTTTATTTAAAATATAATATTCTATCACTAGTTAAGAGATAAGTAAATTGGAGGAGACCTAACTTGGCAATAGGAGATATAATCGTTGGAATAGATATTGGAACTTCAAGAATTGCAGCAGTTGTGGGAGAAGTAAATAATTTTAATCAAATAGAAATTATTTGCAGCAGTTCCTATAAATGCACAGGTATTAAGAAAACAAAAATTATTAATGAAGAAGAAGTTTCAAATAGTTTAGTAAAAGTATTAGACAAAATAGAAGATGAATCAGGATTAAGAGTAAACTCTGCATATGTTACTATTCCTGGTAAATATACAACAATAGTACAAAATAGTATAACAAAAGAAGCAAGAGATAAATATTCAGGAATATCATTAAGAGATGTACAAACAGCAATTATGCAAGTTAAAGATATAGATATTCCAGAAGGAAAAGTCTCAATAGATATAGTCCCAGATAAATTTATTTTAGATACTGGAAAGACTACAGAAGATCCAGTAGGAAGTTTGAGCTCAAGCTTTACTTTAAAAGCTCAAATTATATTAGCAGATAAAGAATATGTAAGACAAATATCATCTATATTTAAAAAAGCTGGAATAGATGTAGATGGTTTAGTACCAACAACATTAGCACAAAGAAATCTAATTTTAGATAACAATGAATTACATGATAATGTTATGATACTAGATATGGGTGCTGGTAATACAGATATAGGTGTATTCGAAGGTTCCTCATATTTATATACTAATACAATTCCACTTGGTGGAAATAGTATTACAAACGATATTGCATTGGTATTAAATATTTCAGAAGAAGAAGCGGATAAACTAAAGAAACAGTATGGATTAGCTTTAAAATCTTTTATAGATAATGACAATGATATTTTATTAAATACTTTTAAAGGGGAAAATAGAAATAAAACAATTAAAAGCTCTGAACTAATCGAAATAATAGAAGCAAGAATCGAAGAAATTTTTTCTTTAGTAAACAAAGATATAACTAATCAAGGTATAAAAACAAGAATAAACAATGTGGTTTTAACTGGTCAAGGAATTACTAATATAAATAAATGTGATGTAGCTGGAAAAATCAATTTAAATATACCAGTTAAAATAGCTACAGGAAGATTAATAAGCACAGTAAAGCCAACATTTAGAGTGGCATATGCATTGGTTAGATATATAGCATCAAGACCATTTACTAAAACAGTATCAAGTAGTATAGATACAAAATCAGAAGAAGGATTTTTTAAAACTTTATTAGAAAGAATCAAAGAATTTTTCTATTCTTAATAAAAATGTTAATAAATAAAAAATAAAAATAGATTGGGAGGAAAAACTGTATGATGGACTTTGACGAAAATGAAAAAATGTTAGATGGAACAGCTACTATTAAAGTAATTGGTGTAGGTGGAGCTGGAAATAATGCAGTAAACAGAATGGTTGATTCTGGAATTAAAGGAGTAGAATTTATTGCAGTAAATACAGATAGACAAACATTGTTAGTATCAAAAGCTGCAACTAAGATACAAATAGGAGAAAAGATAACAAGAGGATTAGGCGCAGGAGCTAATCCAGATATTGGTGCTCAATCTGCAGAAGAAAGCAAATCTGAAATATCAGAAGCTTTAAGAGGAGCAGATATGGTATTTGTTACTGCCGGAATGGGTGGTGGAACAGGAACTGGTGCAGCACCTATAGTTGCAGGAATAGCAAAAGAAATGGGAATATTAACAATTGGTGTTGTTACAAAACCATTTACATTTGAAGGTAAAAAGAGATTATCACAAGCTGATAGAGGAATTGAAAGTTTAAAGACTAAAGTAGATACATTAGTTGTAATACCAAATGATAAATTATTACAAATTATAGATAGAAAAACATCTATAGTAGAAGCATTCAGAATGGCAGATGAAATATTAAGACAAGGTGTTCAAGGTATTTCAGACTTAATTGCTGTTCCTGGTCTTGTAAACCTAGACTTTGCTGACGTAAAAACAATAATGTTAAATACTGGTATGGCACATATGGGTATTGGTAGAGCATCAGGAGAAAATAGAGCAGAAGATGCTGCAAAACAAGCAACAGAAAGTCCATTATTAGAAACATCAATAGAAGGTGCAAGAGGAGTTATTATAAACATTACAGGTGGACCAGATTTAGGATTGCATGAAGTTAATACTGCAGCAGAATTAGTACAAAGAAGTGTTGATCCAGAAGCTAATATTATATTTGGTGCAGTAATAGATCCAGATATGAAAGATGAAATCGTAATTACAGTAATAGCTACAGAATTTGAAAAAGAGAAAAATATGCCTAATATGAACGTTGATAGTTTAGTTTCTAAAGCTTGGGACAAAAAGGTAAGCTCAATTCCAACAAGTTCTGACAACAGCTCAAATTCAAATGACTTAGATATACCATCTTTCTTAAGAAAGAAACAAAAATAGTCAAAATGGAATATAGAAATATAATTAATTAAAAGAAATAATCGAAAGTAGTAGATTATTTCTTTTTTTCGCCCCTAAGAAATGACACACTTTTAAGAATAAAAGTAATAAAATATGTCTTACGAGGTGGACATATTGATTGTATATGCAGATATAGTGTTTATAGAAAATTTAATTATAAATTATGTAATTTTATATGTAACCACTTTATTAAAGAAAATAAAGGTATCATATTTTAGAATATTACTTTCGGCAATATGTGGAAGTGTGTATGCTATTGTGTCAATAATTGTGTCAGACAATATTATTAGTAAGATAATATTATCTATAGTAATGATTTTGATAATTTATCCAACAAAGGACATTAGAAAGTTTTTAGAAACATTAGCGATTTTTTATTTGGTTTCAATTACCACAGGAGGAGCGTCTATAGCTATATCATATTTAGTGAATGGCTATAAAATAAATACAGTAAATGGAGCTACAATTGTAGATTTCCCAATCTTATTTTCTTCAATTGGACTCATACTAGGAATAATTCTAATAAAAATTACTATCAATAATGTACATTATCATGTGGATTTAGTGTTTTATCATCGCATTCTAAAATGCTTTGTTCTTATAGATTTAAAGAAAAATTGAAGTGTTTATTGGAAACAAAAGAACTAAAATAAAAGCTTTATTAGATACAGGAAACATGTTAAAAGATCCGATAAGTCAAAAGCCAGTTATTGTTGCGACTAAAAGAAGCCTAAAAAACGTAATACCACAGGAAATTTTAGAAGATATTAAAAACATTTTAGGAGGTGATAGACTTGGAGATATAAAGCCATTTGAAAATAGGATAAAAGTAATCCCTTTTAAGTCATTAGGGAATGAACATGGAATGTTAATAGGAATAAAATCAAATAAAATTATTGTAGATAATAATGAAATTAAAGATGTAATTATAGGAATATATGAAAAGGAATTTTCAAGAAGAAAAAGATATGATGCACTAATCGGAATAGATCTACTATATGAGGAGGAGTGCAATTATGAATTTAATCGAAAAATTAAAAAATAGTATAAGTACAATCTATGCTAAATACATAAACCAAAATGAAGAGATTGAAGCTTTACCTATATTTTATATAGGAGGAAGCCAAACATTACCACCACCATTAACTCCAGAAGAGGAACAAGAGATATTAGATAGGATAGAAAAGGGAGAAAAGGAAGCTCGTAAAGTTTTAGTAGAAAGAAATTTAAGGTTAGTTGTATATATAGCTAAAAAATTTGAAAATACGGGTGTGGGCTTAGAAGATTTAATTTCGATAGGAACAATAGGGTTAATGAAGGGTGTTAATACTTTTAAAGTAGATAAAAAAATAAAATTAGCAACATATGCTTCTAGGTGTATTGAAAATGAAATTTTAATGCATCTTAGGAGAAGTAATAAGCTAAAAAGCGAAGTATCAATTGATGAACCGCTAAACCAAGACTGTGATGGAAATGAATTATTACTTTCGGATGTCTTAGGAACAGATAGTGATGTCACTTCAAGAAGAATAGAGGAAGAAATAGATAAAAAACTTTTAAGAGAATCAATAGCTAAATTGAATAAAAGGGAAAAGTGCATTATGGAACTTAGATTTGGATTCACAACAGGGGATGAAAAAACACAAAAGGAAGTTGCTGATATGCTTGGAATATCACAAAGCTATATATCGAGATTAGAAAAAAAGATTATTGGAAAAATGAAAAAGGAAATTTCAAGTAAAATAGGTTGAAATTAATATGGCATAAAAAAACCGAATTTGGAAATACTTAAAATAAGTAATTTCAAAGGAGGTTTTTTATTTGATTAATAAGGTTGAAATATGCGGTGTAAATACTACAAAATTACCTATATTGTCAAATGAAGAAAAGAAAGAATTATTATTAAAGATAAAAAATGGAGATAAAGATGCAAGAGAAAAATTTATTAATGGCAATTTAAGATTAGTATTAAGTGTAGTACAGAGATTTTCAGGAAGAGCAGAAAGTGCTGATGATTTATTCCAAATTGGATGTATCGGATTAATAAAGGCGATTGATAATTTTGATATAAATTTAAATGTTCAATTTAGTACTTATGCAGTACCAATGATAATAGGAGAGATTAGAAGATATTTAAGAGATAACAACTCTATAAGAGTGAGTAGATCAATAAAAGATTTGGCATATAAAAGTATTGCTTTTAAAAATAAGTTCTTAAAGGAAAATAATAGAGAGCCAACTATAGAAGAAATAGCAAAAGAATTAGAAGTAGAACCAGAGGAGGTATCATTAAGTTTAGGAGCTATACAAGATCCGGTTTCTTTACAGGAACCAGTATTTAATGATGGAACAGAAAATATATTTATAATAGATCAAGTAAGTGATAGTAAGAATACTGATGAGAGATGGACTGAAAGTATAACAATAGCAGAACTAATGAAAAAATTAAATGATAAAGAAAAAATGATAATTAATAAAAGATTTTTTGATGGAAGAACACAAATGGAAGTGGCAGAAGAAATCGGAATATCACAGGCACAAGTTTCAAGATTAGAAAAAAGTGCGATAAGTCATATAAAAAGATTATATAACTAGAGATATAAGAAGGAAGGTTATTATATAAATTATCAACTCATATAAATATGATAAGAGGTGATAAAATGAAGAAAAAAGGCTTAGACTTTAAACATAAAGAAGTAATAAATATAAAGGACGGAAAAAGATTAGGTTTTGTACAAGATGTCTGTGCGGATTTAGGCACGGGAAATATTACTTCTATAATTGTTCCAGGAAGTAATAAAATGCTTAATATATTTTCTACAGGTAATGAAATTACAATTCCGTGGGAAAATGTAAAATGCATAGGAGAAGATATTATATTAGTAGAAATTTAAGAGGTAGAATCTGTATTCTGCCTCTTAGATTATCTTGTTAAAGGATTAAAAATTCAACATAATAAATGAACGATA
>OLQU01002348.1_pt1 | contig 10572 bp, 10 predicted proteins | sample 1672271 | NCBI WGS metagenome assembly OLQU01 (sample SAMEA3136666, study PRJEB25190) | human gut metagenome | biome: human gut; feature: human-associated habitat; material: faeces | place: Austria | collected 2013 | reverse complement strand
GTGCAGGTGCGCGGTGAAGCACACGATCAGGAATTTACTATCCACTGCCAGGTCAGCGGCCTGAGTGAACCGGTGGTTGGCACAGGTTCAAGCCGTCGTAAGGCTGAGCAGGCTGCCGCCGAACAGGCGCTGAAAAAGCTGGAGCTGGAATGAGCATCGATAAAAGTTACTGCGGATTTATTGCTATCGTCGGACGTCCGAACGTTGGCAAATCCACATTAATGAACCATTTGATCGGACAGAAAATAGCCATCACATCCAATAAACCGCAGACAACAAGAAACCGCATTCAGACGGTTTACACAAGCGAAGAAGGCCAGATTGTTTTTGTGGATACACCGGGTATCCACAAAGCCAAGAATAAACTGGGTGAGTACATGGTAACAGTTGCAGAACGCACTTTAAGTGAAGTGGATGTCATTCTCTGGCTTGTTGAACCAACGACTTTTATCGGTGCCGGTGAACAGCATATTGCAGAACAGTTAAGAAAAACGAAAACACCGATTATTCTTGTTATCAATAAGATTGATACCGTAAAGAGAGAAGAAATCCTCAAAAGCATCGACGCATACAAAGATATCTGTGATTTTGCAGAAATCGTTCCATGTTCTGCACTTAAAGGGGACAATACAGAAGATTTAATCAAAGTCATCATGAAATATCTGCCGTATGGTCCGCAGTTCTATGATGAAGATACCGTTACGGATCAGCCGGAGAGACAGATTGTTGCAGAGTTGATCCGCGAAAAGGCCTTACGATCCCTGAATGAAGAAGTACCTCACGGTATCGCTGTTTCTATTGATCAGATGAAAGCACGCAACAGCAGGCTCATTGATATTGATGCCACCATTATCTGTGAACGTGATTCTCACAAAGGCATTATTATCGGCAAACAGGGCGCCATGCTTAAGAAAATCGGTTCTCAGGCCAGACCGGAAATCGAGGATATGCTTGGAAAGAAAGTCAACTTAAAACTCTGGGTCAAAGTTAAGAAAGACTGGAGAGACAGCGATTTTCTCATCAAGAACTTTGGTTACGATAAGAAAGAATACTAGGAAAGATGTGTCCAAATGGCTGAACTGGTAAAAGTCACAGGTATGGTGATCTCAACGATGGCTGTGGGAGAATATGATAAAAGGGTTGTCATTCTGACAAAGGAACGGGGCAAGATTCACGGGTTTGCCCGAGGCGCCAAAAGGCCCGGCAATAGTCTGATGGCAGCTGCACAGCCTTTTGTATTCGGAGAATTTATGTTACTGGAAGGCCGCAGTGCTTATACAATCTCCAGTGTTAAAGTAATGAATTATTTCGAGGAATTTCGAAAAGACATGGATGCCACCTGTTATGGTTGCTATTTTCTTGAATTTGCTGATTATTATGGCCGTGAAAATGCAGATGATCTGGAAATGCTAAAGCTTCTCTATCAGACTGTACGGGCGCTGTGCAAGAAAACCATTGCCTATCCTTTAATCCGGTGTATCTATGAATTGAAAATTATGGCTGTTAACGGAGAATGTCCGCAATGCTTTGAGTGTGCCTGCTGTCATACAACAGAAAATCTATCTGTTTTCAGTGCCCGTTATCGCGGACTGCTCTGCGAGAAATGCGCCGGACATGAGAAAATGACAACGATTTCTATAAGCCCGGCAGCCATTTATACCATGCAGTATATTATCAGTACACCTATTGAAACAATATATACATTTACGGTCTCCGATGATGTCCTTAATAATCTCAAGTCAATCATCGAACGTTATCGAAACCAATATATTGACAGACGTTTTAAATCTCTTGAAATATTGACGATGATGGAAGATGTGTAAAGTAAAAGAATTCTCAAAAAGGGATTGAAAAACTGGTATTTTAAGGATACAATGAATGAGACATACACAGACAGGAGGTCATATAATGAAGCATTGCATATTACCGGCTGTATTGCTGTGCATGACGCTTCTGGCCGGATGTACCGGAAGGAAAGTTGATTTGTCCAATGTGACAGAGTCGACGATCGGCGTGAATGGAGACGGTTCTGTCGAGGAAGTTGTAATCGAATCCTTTGACAAGGAGTATTATTCCTTGTCAGACTTGACAGCGTATGTCAACAAGCAGGTGGATGCATTCAATCAGGCCAATCCTCAGGAGCAGCCGAAGGATAAGAAATCGGATGATGAAGAAATTACAGCTGTTTCCGTTCATTATGTTGAGACGGACCCGGATGCAAAAACTGCGGCAATGGCACTTGGATATTTGAATATGGATATCTATGACGCTTTCAATGAGACGGATTTTGAATTTCTTTCAATGGAAGAAGCTGCTTCAGATGAACGTATTGCAGATATAGATGGTCTGGTTGAGGTGAAAAGCGGAGAGGATACTACTTTTAAAGATCTGTCCGAGCATAAGCATCTTCATCTCATTTATACAGATAGTTCTGTGCGTATTCAGACCAACGGTAAGATTATGTACTACAGTAAAAATGTATCTCTGGTGGATGATCATACAGTTCAGACTTCGGATGATCCGTCAGTGATTCTCTTCAAGTGATCTTTCACTTGATAGCATAAATAAAATTGCGAGGTAAAGAACATGGAAAAAACAATGGAAAAAATCGTAGCACTTGCTAAAGCCCGCGGATTTGTTTATCCGGGCTCAGAAATTTACGGCGGACTTGCCAATACATGGGACTACGGTAACCTTGGCGTTGAATTAAAAAACAATGTAAAAAGCCTGGTGGAAGAAATTCATCCAGGAGAATCCATACAATGTGGGCGTTGACTGTGCTATTTTGATGAACCCTCAGACATGGGTTGCATCCGGCCATCTGGGCGGTTTCTCAGATCCGCTGATGGATTGTAAAGAATGTCATGAAAGATTCAGAGCAGACAAACTGATCGAAGATTTCTGTCAGGACAACGGTATTGAACTGGAAGGTTCCGTTGATGGCTGGTCTAACGAACAGATGGTCAACTTCATCGATGAGAAGAATATCTGCTGTCCAACCTGCGGCAAGCATAACTTCACAGATATCCGTCAGTTCAACCTGATGTTCAAGACATTCCAGGGTGTAACAGAAGATGCGAAGAATACAGTTTACTTACGTCCTGAGACAGCACAGGGTATTTTTGTAAACTTCAAGAATGTTCAGAGAACATCAAGAAAGAAGATCCCATTTGGAATCGGACAGATCGGTAAATCTTTCCGTAACGAGATCACACCAGGAAACTTCACATTCCGTACTCGTGAGTTCGAACAGATGGAATTAGAATTCTTCTGTGAACCAGACAAAGATTTAGAATGGTTTGAATATTGGAAGAATTACTGCATCAACTGGTTACAGACACTTGGAATCAAAGAAGATGAGATGAGAGTGCGTGACCACGAGAAAGAAGAGTTATCTCACTATTCTAAAGCAACATCCGACATTGAATTTATGTTCCCATTCGGATGGGGTGAATTATGGGGTATCGCAGACCGTACAGATTATGACTTAACTCAGCATCAGAATACATCTGGTGAAGATTTAACATATTTTGATGATGTGAACAAAGAACGTTACATCCCATATGTGATCGAACCTTCTCTTGGAGCAGATCGTGTAACACTTGCATTCTTATGCTCTGCATATGATGAAGAAGAATTAGAAGGCGGAGATACAAGAACAGTTCTTCATTTCCATCCAGCATTAGCACCTGTTAAGATCGGTATCTTACCATTATCTAAGAAGTTAAGCGATGGTGCTATGAAGGTTTATGAAGAATTAGCGAAAGAATATAACTGTGAATTCGACGAACGTGGTAATATTGGTAAGCGTTATAGAAGACAGGATGAGATTGGAACACCTTACTGTGTAACATTCGATTTCGATTCTTTAGAAGATGGAGCTGTTACAGTTCGTGACCGTGACACAATGGAACAGGAACGTGTTAAGATTGAAGATCTGAAAGCATATTTTGCAGAAAAATTTGCATATTAATAAGAATGAGAATCCGGGGGAATATCAATATCTCTCCGGATTTTTTCATAGGATATAGAATGAATGATGGAGGGCAGGATGATGAACAAAAACTATGATTTTTCTTACACACAGGACAGGGAATTATCCTGGTTGAAATTTAATGAGCGTGTTTTAAGAGAAGCAGATAAAAAGAACGTTCCTATTTTTGAACGTCTGAAATTTTTAGAGATATTTACGAACAATCTGGATGAATTTTTTATGGTCAGAGTGGGCAGCATTCATGAAATGAGTCTGATCCATGATAATCACAGAGATATCCGTTCGGATCTGACCCCAGAAGAACAGTTAGATGAGATTGCAAAACATGTCAGACCACTGTATGAATTAAGAGATAAGATCTTTGCAAAAGTATCCAGAGAACTAGCAGACAAGAAGATCAAACGCTGTCAGATCGAGGAATTAGAAAAAGAGGAAAAGAAAAAATTAAAGACATATTATGAGGCGATGATACTGCCAGTACTTTCTCCGATCGTGATCGGGAAACAGCATCCATTTCCTCATATTCCGAATAAAGTATTGCAGATCGGATTGATCTTAAAGAAGAAAGAAAAGATCTCTTTTGGGATCATTGGACTTCCAAAAGATGTGGAGCGTATGATCTTTCTATCAGGGGAAGGAAGAAGATATGTACTTTTAGAAGACATCATTTTGTATTTCTGCGATGAATTATTTGAGAATTATACGGTAGAAGAAAAGGCAGTTTTATGTATTACAAGAAGTGCTGATATCAATCCAGATGATGAGATTTATGAATCAACGGATGATTATCGTACACATATGAAGAAGATCATTAAGATGAGGGCCAGATTAAAACCAGTTCGCTTAGAAATTGAGGGCAATCGTCATAAAGAGATTAAAAAATACCTCTCAGAACGTTTAAATATTTCAGAACAGGACATCTTTAAAAGCCAGGCGCCGTTGGATTTAAAATATGTTTACAAGCTGACAGATAAAGTGTCAAAAGAAGAGAGAAAAAATGGATGCTATCGTCCATTTGTACCAGCGTTAAACAGAGATTTTATTCCAGGAGTCAGTGTGACAAAACAGATTCTTGAGGAAGATAAATTATTATCCTTTCCGTTTGACAGCATGGATACATTTATTGAATTATTGAAAGAAAGTGCAAAGGATAAAGAAACTCTTTCTATCAAGATCACCATTTATCGTTTGGCAAGGCAGGCAAGGATCGTCAAATATCTATGTGAGGCAGCGGAAAATGGAAAAGAAGTTCTTGTATTGATGGAACTTAGGGCAAGATTTGATGAAGAAAATAACATCAATTATTCTGAAATCTTAGAAGAAGCTGGTTGTAAGGTTATGTATGGAATGGAAGATTACAAAGTTCATTCTAAAGTTTGTCTGATCACGAAGAAAAACAGTCGTGGAATTTATTACATCACACAGATCGGAACAGGAAATTACAATGAAAGTACATCGAAATTATATACAGATTTAAGCCTTATGACAGCATCCGAAGAAATTGGACATGATGCATCTGTTTTCTTTCACAATATGGCAACATTTAATCTTCAAGGAACGTATGAACATCTTCTTGTGGCACCATCAAGTCTTCAGGATGGGATCATAAAAAGGATCGAACGTGAAAAAATGAAAGCAGAAAGCTTTCAGCCATGTGGGATCTTTATGAAAATGAACTCTTTAACAGATCGTAAGATCATCGATGAGTTATCGAAGGCGTCAAATGCAGGAGTTCCGATATTTCTGCTGATTCGTGGAATCTGCTGTATTCGTCCTGGAATCCCAGGGAAGACAGAGAATATCCGTGTAGAAAGCATTGTCGGAAGATTTCTGGAACATTCAAGGATTTATGCATTTGGAGTTGGAGATGATACAGAGATTTATATTTCATCTGCGGATATGATGACAAGGAATACAAGAAGAAGAGTTGAAGTCGCAGCACCGATCTATGATCCAAGGTTAAAACAAAGAATCCTGAAGATGATCAATGTGATGAAGCAGGATAACATTCAGGCACAGGTACTGCTTTCCAACGGAGAATATACAACTAAGAAAAAACGTGAAGATAATATGAATTCACAGATCCACTTTTTAAATGAAGCAAAAAGACTTGCTCCAAAAGAGAAGACACAAAAACAAAATCTTTTCTATCAGGTAAAGGGGATATTTTTTGGAAAGAAAAAATTAAGAAAAAAATAGCTCGCAATTTATCTATAAAATAGGGTATACTATATCTGACTAAAATGCCAGCATTCAAGGAGGGATAGAACCATGAGAAAAATTATTTTTAACAAAAAGTTTTTAGCCATTGTAGGAATCTGCTTATCTGTAGCAGGAGGATTTGCAATCAAACAGAAGATCACGACCAAAGCCTCTGATCACAGTTTTGAAGTCAATGGAATGAATGTCAGCATTCAGCAGTGTGAAGGAAAATCTGAGGAGATCATGGAAGAAGATCTAGATGAAACAATCTCTAATGAGGTAATGGCACTGGAAGAAAAAGGACATAATTACGAGATCGGAGATACGATCGAGACAGAAGAAGTAGCGTTTGTACCAATGACAAAAGAAATTGATGATGAGACAGCATACAATGCATTTGGGACGATCACATCAAAGAGCGGAAATAACTATGTTATTGTCGTGAAATCAGAAAAAGAACTGACACAAGATAATTTAGAAACTGTCGCTGAAGCAGTGAAAGAACAAGTAAAATAAAACATATGATCGTGGAGGCAGAGATGATTTTAATTAAGAATGCAAGAGTGATGGATCCAGAAAGCGGATTCGATCAGGTAACAGATATTTTATTAGACGGGAAGAGGATCAGACAGATCGGTAAGGTAGATGATGTCTCCGGCATTGAACAGGTCATTGATGCTTCCGGGATGATCGCAGCCCCTGGATTGATCGATGTACATGTACATTTCCGCGATCCGGGATTTACATATAAGGAAGATTTACAGACAGGTTCTGCTGCGGCAGCAGCTGGTGGATTTACGACGGTAGTATGTATGGCAAATACAAAGCCTGTCGTGGATTCTGTGGATATTTACAAAGAGATCGAAGACAGATGTGAACAACTTCCGATCAAAGTATGGCAGGCAGCAGCTGTGTCCAAAGGATTTGAAGGAAAAGAATTAACAGACATGGATGCACTCTATGAAGCAGGGGTTCGTGGATTTACAGACGATGGAATTCCACTGATGGATGAGAAGCTCGTAGAAGAAGCCATGAAGAAAGCCAAAGAATTAGATGTACCGATCAGTCTTCATGAAGAAGATCCTGCATATATTAAACAGCCAGGAGTGAACCAGGGAAAAGTCTCCGAACAGTTAAATTATGGTGGAGCTTCTTACCTGGCAGAAGCCGTGATGGTAAAGAGAGACTGTGAATTAGCAGTCAAAACAGGAGCGAAAGTCGATATTCAGCACATCAGCTCTGGTGTTGCGGTAGATTACGTGAAAGAAGCCAAAGAAAAAGGTGCGAATGTTTACGCAGAGGCGTCTCCACACCATTTCACGTTGACAGAAGAGGCCGTATTAAAATACGGAACACTGGCAAGAATGAACCCGCCACTGCGAACAGAAGAAGACCGTCAGAGGATCATCAAAGGATTACAGGAAGGTACGATCGAGATCATTGCGACAGACCACGCCCCACACTCCAAAGAAGAGAAAGACAAACCATTAGATCAGGCACCAAGTGGCATTACAGGAATCGAGACATCGCTGGCACTTGGAGTCACAGAACTTGTGGAGAAAGGATATCTTTCTATGATGCAGCTTCTGGAGAAGATGACGATCAATCCAGCAAAACTATATAATATGGAACAGGGAAGATTGCAGGAAGGGAAACCTGCGGATGTTGTCTTGTTTGATCCAGAGGAAGAATGGGAAGTCAAGGAATATAAATCCAAAGCAACGAACTCTCCATTTACAGGATGGAAATTAAAAGGAAAAGTAAAATATACGATTTGTGATGGCAAGATCATAGAATTATAATGTATACAAGAAGAAAACAAAATCATTAAGAATTATGTAGAAGAATCTTAAGATTTTGTTTTCTTTTTTGATGCTTTTTCTTTGTATAATAAAGTTGAAAACAATAAGATAGGAGACAATAAGAGAATAAGGAGGAACAAAGATGAGAAAGTGTGGAAAAGGTACTTTACTATTGATGAGTGCTGTTATGGCAACATCGTTGTTTACAGGGTGTGGGAAGGGTAAGAGTAGTCAGGCACAGAAAAATGAAGTCTATGCAACGATCAAAAAAAGCGATCAGTCAGCATCTGCAGAACAGATCTGTGCCTGGCTTTCTTACAGGATAAAAAATAATAGGTTGTTTCAGAATGAAGGAATAGAATTGTCGTATTGCTCAGATAACCTTGCCGTATTTTCAGACTCTGTCGGAAGTGTGATCTATGATAGAACAAAGAAGAAAGTCATTGCTGCGGTAGATCTTGACAAAATCGGATGTGATCATTTCTACAGTGAAGGAGATGAAGAGAATCCAGGACTTGAGACGGCTATAAAGGTGTCAAAAGATCAGAAATGGATGATCATTTACAATCAATTACAAGGAAAAGTAAACGGAAATATTTATGCATATTCGCTCAAACGGTGTGATAACATGAAATTTGCAAAAATCACGCCATCCAAACAGATCAGTGAAAAAGACAAATTGTATCAGACGATCATCAAAGATCATAAACATACACAAAAAGAATCGGACAGCATACCTGGAAAGATCGGAGATAAGATCCGTGCAATGGATGTCTCATCAAGTAAGTATGTATATCAGTGGAAAGATTCCAAAGGAATCAGAAAACAATCGGTGTTAGTGGTAGACAAAGACGGTCTAAAACTATATACTTTATCAGGAAAAGAAAACCAGCCAGACATACAAAGTGAAATGGTAGATCTTAAAACATCCGACAAAATAAAACTTAATACCAAACTTCCAGAATACGAATATACAGGGAAAGACTTAAGGATCAAGGCAGTCTTTGATGAGACAAAAAAGAGATCTGACGAAGATAAAGAAGAAGGACTTGTTACAATCCCAATGCTGAATATTTATAAGATCGTTGAAACAAAATCCGGAGCAGAAGTTTATGCGAACTTCTGGAGTGAAACATATTATCGTTATGGAAGTCTGTTAAAGAACTACTCTGGTGGAAGTTATCCAGGGGTCATGTATCTGAAGAAAACAAAAGACGGCTATCGAGTAACCAAGACAAGATACGCAGAAGATGGAGAATCTCTGGAAAGATCGATCTGGAAGTTATGTAAAGGATATCCTGATGTTGCAATAAGGATGATGAAAGATTCTGTCACACAAAATCAGAGAAAGAAAGTCTTACAAAAATATGTTAGTCAGAATAAATTAAAGATCAAAGCTTACAAAGAGTATGGATGGCAGTATGTAAATTTATAAAGAAGGAGTCAGTAAAGAATATGAGACTTACATTGAAAAAAATGATCGCAAGTATCTTGTGCATCAGCATGATCCCATCTATGATGACAGGATGCAAAAAGGAATCGACATCATACAGCCATACAGATTTTGCAATGGGAACTGTAACGAACATTACACTCTATGGAACAAGCGATGATCTGGAACAGACAGAACAAAAGATCATCGACATGGAAAAGAAACTTGAAAAACAACAATTGTCATGGAGATTAACAAGTTCCCAGGTTTCAAAAATCAATCAGGAATTAGAACAAAACAACGGAAAAACAAAAGTCACAGGGAATCTTAAAAACTGGTTACAGCAAGCGATTAAGATCAGCCAGGACTCCTATGCAGACGGAAGAAACACCGTAGACCCAACGATCGGAGCATTAACAAAACTCTGGGACTTCGAATCAAGTGATCCTAAAGTACCAGATGCAAATAAGATCAAGAAAGCGATCAGCGGAGATCTGTCAGAAAACAGTCAGCACGTCACAGTTAAAGACAACGGAGAAATCCTTGCATGCGACAAAAATACCAAGATAGACCTTGGAGCCTATGGAAAAGGAATCGGAACCGACGAAGCCATCAAGATGATCAAAAAAGACAAAGAAATCACAGGAGCCATGGTAGCTCTAGGAGGAAGCATTGCAGTTTACGGAGAAAAATCTGACGGTTCCGACTGGAACGTAGGGATCCAAGACCCAAACGGCAAAGACGGAGAAGTCCTAGGAGGGATCAAAGTCAAAAGCGGCACAAGCATTTCAACATCTGGAGATTATGAAAAAACATTTACAGATAAAAAGACAGGCAAACGCTACTTCCATATCTTAGATTCCAAAACAGGATACAGTGTAAAAACAGACATCAGATCCTGCACGATCATCTGTAATTCAGGACTCAACGCAGACGGACTATCTACAGCATGTTTCAGTTTAGGAGTAAAGAAAAGCCAGAAATTGTTAAAAAAATATAATGCAAAGGCTGTTTTTGTAGATAAAAACAATAAAGTATATGTAAGCGATGGAGTGGAATTTACATTAACAGCAAAAAATTATAAAATTGTATGAGTTGAAGGTCGTCGAGTATTTAGAGAAAAAATAAAAGATAGCATGTGT
>OLQU01002335.1_pt1 | contig 10626 bp, 10 predicted proteins | sample 1672271 | NCBI WGS metagenome assembly OLQU01 (sample SAMEA3136666, study PRJEB25190) | human gut metagenome | biome: human gut; feature: human-associated habitat; material: faeces | place: Austria | collected 2013 | reverse complement strand
TTCATTTAATTTTGTATAATCTCCTGAAAATGTAATATATATTCCATATTCAGGAGATTATACAAAATTAAATGAAGGATATCTAATGAAAGGTCATTTTATAGAAAACCAAGTTATACCTGCCGAATATACAGCAGATGGAAAGGATATAGAAATTGAAAATCCATATGAAGATTATATTGTAAAATATAATAATGAAGGAAAAATACAATTAGTACTAGAGGGAGAACTTAGAAAAGTAGATAAAAATGATGATGGCTATACGCTGTTGTTAGAAGATTCTTCAGGATATACTAATTTAGTAAATATAGATAATAATTGGAATATATTAAATATAATAGAAGATTTTGTATTAAATACATCTGATGGGGGATATATTAAATATGAAAATTATCTAACGAATACTACTATAACTAAAGAGAATAATACTACTGGTAATGATATTTTTATCGAAAAAGGACTATATCTTGTAAAAATGAATTCAGAAAATAAAATTGAATGGTTATTAAAACAAGATAAAGTAGTAACCGAATTAGCAGAAATTAATGTAGATAAATATTTTGGTACATTTTGTCAAGTGAATGATGACGGAGGAATAAATTTAGGCTTTCTACAAATTTCACAAGAGACTGTGCAAGAGCAGTTAGCAAACAAAGTTGTATTAAATGTAACAAATGAATCTGATGTAGGAAAAGTAGTTGTAAAATATGTAGACAGGGAAACAAACCAAGAAATAGCTTCAAGTGAAGAATTTGAAGATAGAGTAGGAGTAGATTACGAAACAGAAGCAAAAAATATACAATATTATAAGTTAGAAGGAACACCAGAAAATGCAACAGGTACAGTAGCAAGTGGAACAACAGAAGTAATATACTATTATGATAAACAAGATTTTAATATAAAAACAGATAAAACAATTTCTGAATTATATGTAAATGGTGATAAACAAGATATTAAGAATAATAAAAATAATATTTTCCAAGTATCAGTACACAGAAAAGAACTAGAAAACACAGAATTAAAAATAAAATATATAATTAAAATAGAAAATACAGGAGAAATACCAGGAACTGCAGGAATAGTTACAGACCAAATACCAGAGGGCTTAGAATTCTATGCAGAAGATAATGCGGACTATTGGCAATTAAAAGATGGTGTAGCAATGACTGATAAATTAGATGGCGAATTAATCGAACCAGGAGAGTATAAAGAATTAGAGATTGTTTTAAGATGTACTAATTTAGGCGATAAAGTAGGAATACAGACTAATAAAGCTGTTGCAGAAAACATGAAAAATGATCCTAATTTTGAAGATTCAAATAGTGAAGACGATTTAGGTGAATGTGAGTTATTAATTTCAGTTGGATTAGGTGGACAAGATATTGTAAAAATATTATTAATCTCAATTGTTGCATTAATAGTAGTTGCAAAAATAATAAATAAACTTAGAAGAAGAAGCAAATAAAAATAGTAAGATAAAAGAGTTAAGATTTTATAATCTTAACTCTTTTAAAATGTTTTATAGACTTGCTAAATTTTATTCTTTATTTGTCATTTCTTCTAATTGTAATAATTCATTCCATCTCTTATCAACTATTCTTTGGAATTCTTCTATCATCCACTCATTTCCTGGTTTAAACATATGCCTAAAACGTTTTTGTGGTTTTAAGAATTCTTCTACTGGAAGTTTTTTAGCTGGTTTATATGTTATTTTATATTTACCATCTACAACTTCATATAATGGCCAATAACATGTATCTGCAGCTAATTTGTTAATTTGCATTAAGTCTTCTGTTGGGTATCCCCATCCTCTTGGGCAAGGAGCCATTACATTTAAGAATGTTGGTCCCTCTGTATATATTGCTTTTTCTGCTTTTTCATATAAATCTTTAAAATTAGTCATAGCAAGAGTTTGTGCAACATATGGTAAATGATGTGATACCATTATTTCTGTTAAGTCTTTTCTTTCTTGTGCTTTACCTGGGATAACTGTTCCAGCAGGTGAAGTTGTTGTATCTGCAAATTTAGGTGTTGCAGAAGAACGTTGAATACCTGTGTTCATATATGCACCATTATCGTAACATACATAAACCATATCATGACCTCTTTCCATAGCACCAGAAAGTGATTGTAAACCTATATCATAAGTTCCACCATCTCCACCGAATGCGATGAATTTTGTATGTGTATCTTCTTCTAATTTTCCTTGTTTCTTTAAAGATTTGTATGCAGCTTCAACACCAGATAATGTACTTCCAGCATTTTCGAAAGCTGTATGAATAAATGAATCTGTCCAAGATGTATATGGGTATGTAAATGTAGAAACTTCCATACATCCAGTAGCTGTAGCAATTACAGCATGATCTTCTGGTTTTAATGCACGTAAAACCATTCTAGCAACTGTTGGAGCTCCACAACCTGCACACATTTTATGTCCTTCAGAAAATCTTGAAGGCTTATTTGCGACTACTTCTTTTAAATTATATGGCATTATTTTTCAGCTCCTTTCGTTCTTAATCCTAAATGTCTATAAGGATTATCAATTTTTCCTGTTTCTACGATTTCTAATAAATCATTATAAACTTTTTCTATGTCATCAGATTTTGTATCTCTACCACCAATTCCATAGATATAACTTACTGTAGGTACATGGATATTATTTACATACATACCAGATGTAACATCTGTAAATAATGCACCACCTGCAGCATTTAAAGAATCTGCTTTATCTAATACTGCAACTGCTTTTACATTTGCTAAAGCTTTAGCAATTTCTTCTGCAGGGAATGGTCTAAATACACGAACCTTTAATAATCCGGCTTTAACACCTTTACTACGTAAATCATCTACTACGAATTTTGCAGTACCTGCTGTAGAGTTCATACAAACAATAGCAACATCTGCATCTTCTAATTTATATTCTTCGAATAAACCATATTTTCTACCTGTTAATTTTTCAAATTCTTCTGCTACTTCTAAAATAACTTTTTTAGCATTTTTCATAGCTTGAGATTGTTGAGCTTTATGCTCGAATAAATATCCTTGTAAATCTAAAGGTCCCATAGAAATAGGTTCTTTACTATTTAATAAGTAATGTTCTGGTTTATATGTACCAACAAACTCTTTTACTTTATCATCTTCTACTAAATCTATTGTTTCTATAGAATGTGATGTAATAAATCCATCTTGGCAAACCATTAATGGTAATAAAACATCTTTATGTTCTGCAATTCTATGAGCCATTAATAAGTTATCATATGCTTCTTGATTACTTTCTGAGAATAACATTATCCATCCAGCATCACGAACACCCATTGCATCAGAGTGATCATTGTGGATATTTAATGGTCCAGATACAGCACGATTTACAAGTGACATTACTATAGGTAAACGTAATGATGAAGCTATATATATCATTTCCCACATGAAAGATAATCCGTTTGAAGATGTAGCTGTCATAGCTCTAGCACCTGCGGCTTCTGCACCAACACAGGCACTCATTGCACTATGTTCACTTTCTACTGCTACGAATTCTGTATCAACGGCACCATTGCTAACAAAAGTAGAAAAATATTGTGGTATTTCTGTTGATGGTGTAATAGGGAAGGCAGCAACAACGTCTGGATTTATTTGTTTCATAGCTGTAGCTGCAGCTTCATTACCACTTAAACGTTCTCTAATACTCATTATTCAACTCCCTCCTCTTCCATTGAGATTGCTTTGAAAGGACAAACTTTGGCACAAACGCCACATCCTTTACAATATTCATAATTAAAATCTGTTCTTTTCATATCTTTTCCAACTGGAATTGCATTTTCTGGACAAACAGGGAAGCATAATCCACATTGTTTACATTTTTCACTATCAAATATAGGTTTCATGCTTCTCCAATCTCCAGTTTTAACTTCGCGAGAATTTCCAGCATTATATATTGTTCCTCCAATTGTCATATCTTCCATTGGAGTTGAGTTATTTATATTTGTCTTATCCATTTTAAAACTCCTTTCTTTTGAACTTTAGGGACGGGGCTTAAAGTTCATTCGTATACATAATATAGAACTCTAAGTGAAATTTTATACAGGGAAAAAAGGAACGTCCCCAAATCCCTATTGTATTTCTACGACTCTTTGTAATGCTATTTCTAATGCTTTCATATTTCCACCTATAACTTCTGGTTTCTTTGCAAATTTGTGTTTAAAAGAACCTTCCATATCTTGTAAGAATTCTTTTTCAGGAATAATTCCTGTTACTTTAACAACTGCAGCAAGCATAGGAGTATTTGGAAAATACTTTCCTAAAGCTTCGATAGAAACAGTTCTTGCATCTATTGTATATATGTGTCCTTTATATCCTTTTAATAATCTTTTTAGTGTTTCACCGTCTTTTGTAGTATTAATAATAATTGCTCCAGATTCTTTTAAACCTGCAGTAACATCTACAGAATTTAATAAAGTGTCATCAACAACTACTACATAATCTGGATTGTAAATATTACAATGTATTCTAATAGGTGTTGTACTAATTCTGTTATAAGCAGTTATTGGCGCACCCATTCTTTCAGCTCCGTATTCAGGAAATCCTTGGATATATTTTCCTGTGTTAAATGCTGCATCAGCTAATAACAAAGAAGCTGTTTTTGCACCTTGACCACCTCTACCATGCCATCTAATTTCAATTAAATCGTTCATTGGTTTGAAATTACCTCCTTTTAGTAAATTTACGTATAAATATACACTTAAAGTATATTCTTAAAAGCCGTAAGTGTCAAGGCAATTTGTTAGAATAAATGGTCATAAAAAAATAAAAAACTTAAGTAGACATAATATTAAAAAAGTGATATACTATAAAGGCTAAAAGCAAGTTGAAAAGATTAAAGGAGGATTATTATGCTTATTAAAACAAAATTAAGACCCAAGGAGCAAAATGAATTTAATCGGTATTTTGGAGATTTAAAACACTCCATTACACCGATTGAGGGAACTAGTAGACAAATCCAAGAGCGGATTGAAGACGAGAAAGTAAGTTCACAAATAATCTTATCAAGTGAAAAGTTGTTTATTCAAGATATTAAAGGAGAAGCTGTAGGTAGAATACACAAAAATTTGCTTACAAATATTTATAGGGATATGAATAATGTCCAACGTTTTATGCTAAGAGCTTTTGTTGAATTGGAAAAAAATACGCTCCCAATTGTTTCAAATTCTCAAGTTGGAGATTTTATACAGGGGTTAGAAGATGATGAAAAAGTAATGATTTACAATCAACTTTTAGACTTCTTCAAGTATTTTAAAGACAGAGAGTCTACCGGAGATACAGAAGTTTGTGTACTAGCGGCAGATAGCACGTCAATTTGTGGAGCAATTACACAAAGCACCGATTTGCGCTTCATTAAACTTCCTAAGCAAATTCAAGAAAAGGTATATTTATTAGAACTAGTAGAAGGGCAGATAAATATACTAAAATATTATTACTTGATGGTGCTAGATATTATCTTACATCCTTTCTTCGAAAATACTATATATGCAATAGAACAAGACAGACCATTATATTGGTGTATAGTTAGCTTGTTAAAAAAATTGGATGAACATATTAGTGATTTTTGGAGAGAAAGAGCAAGGGTTATATTAGAGAAGTATTTTGATTATATTGAAGGAGCAGAAGTGCTTTACAATGAACTTTTTGAAGGTGACAAAGGACATGGAAAGGAACTACTGAAGGAGAATTATTACTTTAATATAGCGACAGGAGTTCTAATGAACAGTGATATTCAAATACGATTTTTCTATGAAATGAATAAAGAGGAAAAGAATATTGTAATAAACCAAGCTGTTTCCTTCGCAAGAAGAATAAATACCTTATTAGTTAAAGATTTAGAGAGAATCTCACCAGAGGTGTTTTATCATCCAAGAGAACATGAGACAGAGCTGGAAGAAATTTTTACCTACCTTAAGATGTTCAGATTTACTCATAGAACCTTAGAAGAAGTAATGTTAAAAAAGGGAATGAGTAAAAAAGAATGGATTTATGTAAAAAATTTGTTAAGGACAGTATATGAAGAGGAACATATGCAAAGAATTGAGGAACAATGTTTACATCATGTGAATAATTACTATACTATCATTAGTAACATTGCTTTAAATTATTCGTTGCAGTCGGCAAGTTCTGTAAATGCAAATTTATTAGAACTTTGTAAATATGAGCTAGCATATAAACTAGCTATTCAAGAAAAGACAGAAGAGGAAAAAGCAGCGTTAAAAGACATTGAACTCTTATATAAGCTGATGGATGTTCCTTTTAAAGCGTATCTGGATAAGGATCTAATGATAGAAGCCCAGCGAAAAAAAGGGATATCAGAATGGATGATAAATCTATTTGTATTTATTTGTGAAGATGAGTAGAAAAAAGGATGAAGCAGGATGTTATCCTGCTTTTTTCCTGTCTAAAAATATGGACTAAGAAAACGTATAAATCTTACGCAAATAAGGTTTCTAACATTGACTTTTTATACTTTTTCATATATTATAGTAATGTCAAATTTTATGTATAAATGAGATATAAAAGCACTAGCTTAAGGAGGAAGATTTATGGGAGAAGTAATAGTTATAACATCTGGTAAAGGAGGAGTAGGAAAAACGACTACAACAGCTAACTTAGGTTCTGCCCTAGCATTAGAAGGAAAAAAAGTAGTATTAGTAGATACAGATATAGGACTTCGTAACTTAGATGTCGTAATGGGGTTAGAAAATAGAATTGTTTACGATATCGTAGATGTTGTAGAAGAAAAATGTAAATTAAGACAAGCATTAATAAAGGACAAGCGTTTTCAAGAATTATTCCTATTACCTGCTGCCCAAACAAGAGATAAAAGTGCAATAACAGAAGAACAAATGAGAGATTTAATAAAACAGCTAAAAGAAGAATTTGACTATATTTTAATAGACTGTCCAGCTGGAATAGAACAAGGTTTTAAAAATGCAATCGTAGGGGCAGATAAGGCAATAGTTGTAACAATGCCAGAAATTTCAGCGATAAGAGATGCTGATAGAATAATAGGATTATTAGAATCATCAGAAATCAAGAATCCGCAATTAATTATAAATAAATTAAGACCAGAAATGGTTAGAAAAGGTAAAATGATGGATGTTGATGATATAGTAGATTTATTATCAATAGAACTTTTAGGAGTAGTACCAGATGATGAATATGTAATTACTCAAACAAATAAGGGGGAACCTGTTATATCTAACAGAAAAGCACCTTCAGGTAAAGCATATATGGAAACTGCTAAGCGTATTCTAGGGGAAGATATAGAAGTAACAATACCAGGAAGAGAAAAAGGATTCTTGGCAGCTTTAAAAAGATTTTTTAAAAGAAAATAATTAGCATTGGAGGTAAAATATGTTCGAAAATATAGTAGGTTTCTTCAAAAAATTATTAAAAAAAGAAGAGGAAGAAGAAAACAATAAAGATATGGCAAAAGAAAGATTACATCTAGTTTTAATGCAAGATAGGGCAAATGTTTCAGCAGACTTTTTAGAAATGATGAAACAAGAAATTATAGATGTAATTAAAAAATATATAGATGTAGATGAAAAAGAAATTGATGTTCATTTAACAAGTAAGACTAACGAAGATGGTACATCAGCACCAGCATTATATGCAAATATTCCGATTGTTAGTATTAAACATACAGGGGAAATGGATGACGAAGTAGTAGAAAAAGTTCAAGAACAAGAGATAGAAGAGAAAAAAGATAATAATCAAGAGACTCAAAATGCAAAAACAGATAAAGAAACAGCTAATAAAACAGAAATCAAAAAAGAAGAAAATAAGGAAGAAACTGTATTAGAAGCTAAAAAAGAAGAGGTAAAAGTAGAAGAGATAAAAACAGAAAAAGAGTCTAAAGAAAAGGAAAAAACTAAAAAGGATGAAGAAGTAAAAACTGAAAAAGAAAAAACAGTTAAACAAGAAGAGAATGTTTCAAATGAAGAAGAGAAAGCTACTACAGATGTAAAAGATGATGATAAAAAAGATACAGAGCCTAAAGAAACAAATAATGAGCAAGTAAATGCAGGAGTAAAAGAAAATAATATAAGTACAAAACAAGAAAACAAAAATATAATAACAAATTCACAAGTAAAACAAGAACCTGTGATACATAATAATAGAAAAAGAAGAAATAAAAGAAGAAAAGGAAGAAGATAAACAAGGGATGTATAACAAATAAAAATAAATTACGTAAAGGATGAAAAATGAAAAAGAAAATTTTAAAAAATATCGACTGGGGAATTTTTATATGTTGTATTTTATTGTCAATAATAGGAATGATAGCCTTGTTCTCTGCAACTTATGATTCTGAAGATACAAGTTTGCAAAGACAATTAATATGGTTTGTTATTTGTATTCCGGTAGTCTTTATTATAATATTCATAGACTACGAAGCAATAGCAAAAATATCGCCGATTCTGTATGGAATTGTTTTAATACTGTTGGTTATAGTATTATTTACAGATCCGGTTAATGGAGCTACAAGCTGGTTTAATTTAGGATTTCTTTCTATTCAACCAGCGGAATTTGCTAAAATAGCTGTAATTTTGTTTTTAGCTCTAGTCTTGTGTAAAATACAAGAAAAGGGTAAAAATGAGATAAATAGACCTACAAAATTATTAATAGCTTTAGCAGTAGTAGCAATTCCAGTACTTTTAATAATAAAACAACCAGATTATGGTACAGCTGCAGCATTTTTAGTAGCAACAGTAATGATATTATTTACAGCTGGAATAAATAAAAAATACATTATAGGAACTATTTTATTAGTAGTTATAGCAGTTCCTTTATTATACTTTTTTGTATTACCAGAACATGCAAAAGACAGAATCGAAGTATTTTTAAATCCAGAGTCAGACCCACGTGGTTCAGGATACAATTTAACACAATCAAAACTTGCAATAGGAGCAGGTCAATTAACAGGAATGGGATTACTAAAAGGAAATCAAACACAGCTAGGTTTCTTATATCCAAAAACAACAGACTTTATATTTTCTGTTATTGGCGAAGAGATGGGCTTTATAGTTGCAGGTAGTGTAATAATAATATATGTAATACTAATAACAAAATCAATCTATGTGGCTAAGACTGCAAAAGATGACCTTGGCACATATATTGCAATAGGAATAGCTGGAATATTCTTATTCCACATGGTAGAAAATATAGGAATGACAATGGGATTATTACCAATAACAGGTGTTCCATTACCATTTGTAAGTTATGGAGGAAGTTCATTATTAACTAACTTTATTTTAATAGCATTACTGTTAAATATAAGTGGTAGAAGACAAAAAGCAATATTTATAGAATAAAAAAGCAAATACAAGATTTTTTACACATTAGTAAATGTTAGGAAATCTAGCATCTGCCATAAGTATCTAGTACAGAAAGTTGAAAGTAAAAGCTTTCAACTTTTGCAGTTAAACATAAATTAGAATTAAGGAGAGAAAAAATTTGTATTTAAAAAGTATAAAGATTGGAAATTTAGAATTAGACAATAATGTGTTTTTAGCACCTATGGCAGGAATTACAGATAAATCATTTAGAATTTTATGCAAAGAAATGGGTGTAGGACTTACTACAACAGAAATGGTAAGTGCAAAAGCAATTTATTATCATGATAATAAAACTAAAAAATTATACAATTTAGATGGAGAAGAAAGACCAATTAGTATTCAATTATTTGGGAGTGATATAGAAGCGATAAAATATGCTACACAAGAGGTGGATAAGCTTGCTGATATTATAGATTTTAATATGGGATGTCCAGCTCCAAAGATAGTAAAAAATGGAGACGGAAGTAATCTACTATTGCACTTAGATTTATTAGAGAAAATAGTTGGTGCAATAAGAGAAAATACAGATAAACCAATTACTTTTAAAATAAGAAAAGGCTGGGATGAAAATAGTGTTGTTGCTGTAGAAACTGCACAAATAATCGAAAGAGCTGGAGGAGATGCTATTACAATCCATGGTAGAACTAGAAAAGAGTTTTATTCTGGAAAAGCTGATTGGGATATTATAAAAAAAGTAAAAGAAAGCGTAAATATTCCAGTAATAGGTAATGGAGATATAGTAGATGAAGAAACAGCAGAAGCAATGTTTAAATATACAAATGTAGATGGAATAATGATTGGGAGAGCAGCTTTTGGGAACCCATGGATTTTTAGAGAGATAATACATTATTTAAAAACTGGGGAGAAATTAGAAAAACCAACTTTAGATGAAAGATATAGCACAATGGTAAGACATATAAATATGGAAATAGAAGAAAGAGGAGAAGAAGTTGCAATAAAAGAGATGAGAAAGCAATTAAGTTGGTACATAAAAAATTTAAAAGATTCAAGTCAAATGAGAGATAAAATAAATAAAATAATAGATAAAGAACAATTGCTAAATGAAATAAAAGCATATTTCGAATATCTAAAAAATAATTGAATAAAATTAGAGAAAGAATAGTATATATACTATTCTTTTTTTGATATAAGAATTTAATTTGGGAGGAATTTATGAAAAAAAATAAATTAATTATTTTCTTTATTTTATCAATAATTATTGTTTTTACAATTATTTTTTATT
>OLQU01002327.1_pt1 | contig 10656 bp, 8 predicted proteins | sample 1672271 | NCBI WGS metagenome assembly OLQU01 (sample SAMEA3136666, study PRJEB25190) | human gut metagenome | biome: human gut; feature: human-associated habitat; material: faeces | place: Austria | collected 2013 | reverse complement strand
ATGGAGCTCGAAAAGCAGCGCGGCATCTCCATCACGTCGTCGGTCATGCAGTTTGAATACGAGGGCTATTGCATCAACATCCTCGACACGCCGGGCCACCAGGACTTCTCGGAGGACACGTACCGCACGCTCATGGCGGCGGACAGCGCCGTCATGGTCATCGACGCGGCCAAGGGCATCGAGCCGCAGACGCGCAAGCTCTTCAAGATCTGCGCCATGCGCCACATCCCGATCTTTACGTTCATCAATAAGCTCGACCGCGAGGCCCGCGACCCGTTCGAGCTCATGGAGCAGTTGGAAAACGAGTTCGGCATCGGCACCTATCCGGTCAATTGGCCCATCGGCTGCGGGCACGACTTCAAGGGCGTGTTCGACCGCGACCGCCGCGAGATTCTCGCGTTTCAGGAGTTTCACCGCGGCCAGAATAAGATCCGTCCCATCGAGTGCGAGCTTACGGACGTTGACCGGCTCGACGAGCTGATCGGGCCGCGCCAGCGCGAAAAGCTGACCGAGGACATTGAGCTGCTCGACGGCGCGGGCTATGCCTTCGATCTCGACGAGGTACGTGCCGGCCGGCTCAGTCCGGTGTTCTTCGGCTCCGCGCTGACGAATTTCGGCGTCGAGCCGTTTCTGGAAAACTTCCTGCATATGACGATGCCGCCGCTGCCGCGCACGACGGCCGACGGCGTGGTCGACCCGATGCAGCCGGCGTTTTCCGCGTTCGTGTTCAAGATCCAGGCGAACATGAACAAGGCCCACCGCGACCGCATCGCCTTCATGCGCATCTGCTCGGGCAAGTTCGAGCGCGACCATGAGTACCTGCACGTGCAGGGCGGCAAGACGCTCAAGCTCGCGCAGCCGCAGCAGCTCATGGCGCAGGAGCGCGCGATCATCAACGAGGCCTACGCCGGCGACATCATCGGCGTGTTCGACCCCGGCATCTTCTCCATCGGCGATACGATCTGCGACCCGAAGATGCGTGTGCGCTTTGAGGGCATCCCGACGTTTGCGCCGGAGCACTTCTCCGTCATCTCGCAGGTGGACACCATGAAGCGCAAGCAGTTTGTCAAGGGCGTCACCCAGATCGCGCAGGAGGGCGCCATCCAGATCTTCCACGAGCCGAACAGCGGCATGGAAGAGGTCATTGTCGGCGCGGTCGGCGTGCTGCAGTTCGAGGTGCTGGAGTACCGGCTCAAGAACGAGTACAACATCGACATCCGCCGCCACGACCTGTCGTATTCTTATATCCGCTGGATCACGAGCGAGGGCACCGACCCTACGGCGCTCAACCTCGCTTCCGACACGAAGTGGGTGCAGGATTTCCGCGGCCACAACCTGCTCATTTTCAACAATGAGTGGAGCATCCGCTGGGCGGAGCAGAAAAACCCCGGCCTGACGCTGGCGGAGTTCAGCACAAATCAGGACGACGAGGCGTAATATCCAACAGGGCCATCCGAACGGATGGCCCTGTTTTTTCGCGGTGCATCGCGCTGCCCTGAATGCGTAAAAATCCCCCGGCGCGGGTTCACTCCGCGCCGGGGGGGCTCCTTGTCTCCGCAAAGTTTTCTGTCCGCCGTCAGGATGCGACGGCTTTTTTTGCGGCGGTTGTGTATACTGGTGTCAAACGAAAGCAAAGGAGGATGGATCCGTGAAGAAACTCCGCTTTGTGATCTTTGTCATGCTCATCATGCTGCTGCTGTGTTCGGCTGCGCGTGCGGTCCGGGCGGCGCCCGCCGCGTGGCCTGTGCAAATGCAAAAACCTCCTGCACAGCAGGAGGTTTTTGCATATGTATCAGTGCTCAGAACAGATCCTCGACCACTTTCTCGGGCGGGACTTCCAGCAGCGCCGGGTTGTGCATATACATCTTCATGTACTTGAACGAGGAGGCGTAATAATACCCGTCGCACACGCGCTCGTCCATGACGGCCATGAAGTCGATGTACTTGCGCTCGACCGGCTTGCCCTCGCGATCGAGCTCGACCGCCTTGCGCTTGGCGCCGAAGGCGATGAACATCGGCAGGTTGCCGAAGTTGTACAGGTGATGATAGATCGGCGGGATGCCGAGCGAGCCCATGTCGGTGATGATCATCGAGCCGTGGAAGGGGCTGGCGTCGAGCAGCTTCTGCGGGATGATGCCGAAGTAATCCATCACGCGCAGGCAGCCGACGGCGAAGCGCAGCAGGAAACGCGGCAGCTTCAGCAGCGCGCCGGCGACCTGCTCGGTGTTGTTGTCCTCGCCGCCGAACTTGATCTCGTCGATCTTCTCGTTCATCTTGCGGTAGACGTCAAAGATCGTGTCCGTCGGGGCAAAGACGGCCTTGATGGTCGTCTCATTCGAGGTGGTGGACATGCTGCGGCGCACGGTCAGCACGACCTCGATGTTGTTGCGTGCATAGATGCGCCGGCCGGCCACGAAGCGGTTGATGCCGGGGCGGAGGGAGACCATGCGGATGTAGGCCGCGATGAACAGGTGCAGGTAGCCGAGACCCTTGTAGCCCTCGAGGCGCTTCTGCCGCAGCCAGCGGTCGGTGTTCGTGATCTCGATGCAGTCCTCAAACTGATTGCAGGCGTCGTTTTTCGTGGGCATGATGTAGGGCATGAACTTGTAAAACGGCGCGAGAGACTGGATCAGGCGGCCGTCCTTGCGGTCGCCGAAACGGCGTTTGCTCTCCATTGAAAGTACCTCCGAATATGCGAATATAGTTCAAACTTTTTAACTTTAGCAAAAACATTATAGGCTATTTCCGGCACAATAGCAAGGGAAAAAACATTTTAGATGTTGAAATCTTGCATTTTCCAACATTTCGTTCATTTTTTCATCAGAAATTATGAATGTTCCCATTGCGAGAAATCATGCAAATCCGATAACGTTAAATTTTCGTCAATGACGTGAAAAACCTAGCAGGATCAATAGTTTTTTAACACATAGGTGTTTGAATTTTGACAGACAATTTTGGGCAATTTCACTTGATTAACAGCGGTGAATAAGGTAAAATACCTACATTATGTAGAAACAGTTCGTGAAAGCGGGCGTTGCGCGGCATAATAACAGTTTGATTCGTAGGGAGGTGTACGGATGTCATTTGAGGCGATAACAACGATCAGTGACGCAGAAAACCGGGCCAGGCAGATCAAAGCCGACGCGCAGGCAGCCGCTGCGGCGGCAGTGGAAGCGGCCCAGGCCGAGGGAAAGGCAGTGATAGAGGCTGCCGTCGGCAAGGCGCAGCAGGAACTGCAGACGCTGCGGGCCAAATCGGATGAAAAGGCAAAGGCGGATGCGGAAACGCTGGCGGCGGAGACCAAGAACAAGGAAGCTGCCATGCGCATCAAGGCCAAGACCAATCTGGATCGGGCTGCATCACTCATCGTGGAAAGGATTGTGAACGGCTGATGGCCATTGTACACATGAAAAAGCTGCGGCTCATGGTCGTTCGCCGGCAGAAAGATGAGCTGCTCCGGGATCTGATGCTGCTTGGCTGCGTGCAGATCTCGGAACCGGACGCCTTGCTTGCGGACGCGGAAGCTGCCGCGGTCCTGCGTCAGGAGAGCGGCAATGTGACGGAGGTGCGCAGTGAACTCACGCGCCTGACCGCCGCACTCAAGCTGCTCGACAAGTATGCGCCGGTCAAGTCCAAGCTGCTCAGCTCCCGGCCGGAGGTCACGGAGAACGACTTCCTGAACGACGGTGCGTACCGGCAGGAGCTCGATGCGGTCGCCCAGCTCGAGGAGCTGGAGGCGGCTGTGCGCCGGCTCAACGGCGAGGAGGCCAAGCTCCGCAGCAACATGGAGGCCCTGCGCCCATGGCAGACGCTTGACCTGCCGCTGAATCTGGGCGAAACCGTAAGGACCCGCATTTCTCTCGGCATGCTGCCCGCGGCAGTGGACCTTGCCGAGACCGCCAAAGCGCTGGCGGACGCTGCGCCCGAGTCGCAGCTATATGAGATCTCTTCGGACAAGGAACAGCACTATGTGCTGCTCATTTGTTTGAAGGAGGAGCTGACGGAAGCCATCACGGCGCTGCGCGCGTCCGGCTTCACGCTGGCGAACCTCAGCGGCACGCCGGGCACGGCAAAGCAGAACATCGAGGACGCACAAATGCAGATCGCGGACATCATCCGCAAGCGCGAGCAGGCGCAGACGGACATCGCCGCCTTTGCCCCGCACCGGGATGCGTTCAAGCTCTGCATCGACCGCGCGAGCGTGAAGCTCGGCCGCGCGGAGGCGGAAGAGCGTCTCGTCGGCACCGAGAGCGTCGTGTGCATGCGCGGCTGGCTCACGGCGCCGGAGGAGGACGAGCTCACCGCGGTGCTTGCAAAGTATGACTGCGCCTGGGATCTGGCCGATCCCACGGAGGACGAATACCCCGAGGTGCCGGTCAAACTCAAAAACAACAAATTTACCGAGCCGCTGAACATGGTCACGAACATGTACAGCCTGCCGGCCTACGGCACGGTGGATCCGAACCCGCTCATGGCACCGTTTTTCATTTTGTTCTACGGCATCATGATGGCGGACATGGGCTACGGCCTTGTGATGATGATCGCGGCACTCGTCGCGCTCGGCAAGATGAAGCCGAAACGTGGCAGCAAGTATTTCTGCGAGCTGCTGCTTGCCTGCGGCGTGTCGACGTTCCTGCTCGGCATCGTGACGGGCGGCTTCTTCGGCAACGCCGTGCCGACGATCGTGAACATGTTCGGTCACGACGTCAAGCTCGGCATCCTGACGAGTCCGCTGCTCGACCCGCTGACCGATACGACGACGATCCTCATCGGCGCTATGGTGCTCGGCTTTATCCAGCTCGTGACCGGCATGATCGTGAACATGGTCATGGAGTGCCGTCAGGGCAAGATCGGCGACGCGATCTTCAACGAGGGCACATGGCTGGTCCTGTTTGCGGGACTTGCGCTGTATGTGCTCAAGATCGGCAACATCGCCGGTGTCCCGGTCGTGCTGTGCATCGGCGGTCTGATGCTGATCTACGGCTCCGGTCGTGAGGCCAAGGGCTTCGGCAAGGTCACGGCTGTGTTCGGCGCGCTCTACAACGGGCTGACCGGCTGGTTCGGCGACATTCTCTCGTATTCCCGACTCATGGCTCTGATGCTGGCCGGCAGCGTCATCGCGCAGGTGTTCAACACCCTCGCCGCGATGCCGTCGAGCGGCGGCGTGACGGTCGTGTCGATGTTGATCTTCATCATCATCTTCCTGTTGGGCCATCTGCTCAACTTCGGCCTGAACCTGCTCGGCTGCTTCGTGCATGACCTGCGTCTGCAGTGCCTGGAGTTCTTCGGCAAGTTCTATGTCGACGGCGGCAAACCGTTCCGCCCGCTCGAGATCAACACGCGCTATGTCGACGTGGAAAATCATAATTTCTAAACATTCGTATTCAAGAGATATTTAAGGAGGAAAATGAAAATGGCATTTCTCGAATCCATCGGTGGTCTGGCTCTCGGCCTTCTCGGCGCTGCGCTCGCAGCGGCTCTCGCGTGCATTGGCTCTGCAAAAGGCACCGGCATCGCCGGTGAGGCCGGCGCAGGTCTCGTTTCGGAAGATCCCAGCAAGTTCGGTAAAGCGATGATCATGCAGGTCATCCCCGGCACCCAGGGCCTGTACGGCTTCGTTATCTGGTTCCTGGCTCAGAGCCAGATCTTCGCTGCCAACGCTGCCGCTCCGCTGACCGTTGCTCAGGGCCTGCAGTACTTCGCAGCCTGCCTGCCGATCGCGCTCGGCGGTCTGATCTCCGCCATCGCGCAGGGCAAGGTTGCTGCCGCGTCCCTGAACATCCTGGCCAAGAAGCCCGACGACTGGTCCAAGGGCATGATCTTCTGCATCACGGTCGAGTTCTACGCCATCCTCTGCCTGCTGGCGTCCTTCCTGATGCTCAACGGCTTGAAGTAATCCCCATCCTCTTCCGACAGAAGGGAATAGAAATCTATGAATGGTATTGAAAAAATCACCGGCCGCATCGAGGCGGACGCGCAGGAGCAGGCGAAGGCCATCGCGGCCGAAGCCGAGGCCAAGTGCGCCGAGATCCGCGCCGATTATGACAAACAGGCGCAGGACCAGTACTGGGCCCGCGTCCGTGACGGTGTGAAAGCGTGCGAGGACCGCGTGCAGCGTATGGGCCGTCTGGCGGAAATGGAAGCCAGAAAGAGCGTCCTCGCCCTCAAGCAGGAGATGGTCGACGCGGCGTTTGCCGCCGCGCTCGACAAGATCTGCGCCATGCCGCAGGCGGATTACGTGGCGTATCTGGCCAAGCTCGCCGCGCAGGCCGCGACGACCGGCACCGAGACTCTGGTGTTCAACGCCAAGGATCGGGCCGCGTGCGGTCAGGCGGTCGTGGACGCTGCCAACGCGCTGCTCGCGCAGCAGGGCAAGCCCGGCCGGCTCACCATGAGCCAGGCCACGCGTGACCTGCGCGCCGGGTTTGTGCTCCAGCAGGGAGATATCGAGGTCAACTGCGCAGTGGAGACGATCGCAGAGCTCTGCCGCAGTGACCTGGCTGCTCAGGTTGCCGAGGTCTTGTTCGGCGCGTGACCTGCCCCGCCCCGCGCGGGGGAATGAATTATCCTATATGGGGCGCAGAGCGCTGCGCCGCATGAGGGAGGAACCGAATTGTCTAAAGTAAAAGATACGAATTACCTTGCGATTACGGCAATGCTGGCAGCCCGCGAGACCAAAATGCTCTCCGCTGAGCGTATGGAGCGTATGATCGATGCGCCCACGAACGACGAAGCGGCCAAGATCCTGGAGGAATGCGGCTACGGCGACCTGAGCGGCTTGTCCGCGAAGGCGGCCGCCGCTGCGCTCGAGGCGCACATCGCGGCGCTGTTCGATGAGGTCGAGGGCATGGTCCCGGAGGCGCAGCTCGTGCAGCTGTTCCGCCTCAAGTATGACTACCACAATGCCAAGGCGCTCATCAAGGCGCAGGCCATGGGTGTGGAGTGCGGCGCGATCCTGTCGCAGCGCGGCACCGTGGCGCCGCAGAAACTGCTCACGGCGTTTCTCGAGGAGGACTACCGCGACATCCCGCCCGTCCTGGCGCAGGCCATGGTCAGCGCCGCCGCGATCCTGGCGCGCACGGCCAATCCGCAGGCGGCGGACTTCGAGCTTGACCGCGCGTATTTCGCGCAGATGCTCGATCTGGCCAATGGCCTGAGCGACGGCGGCTTTGCCAGGGGCTATGTGCAGCTGCAGATCGACAGCGCGAACCTGCGCGCTGCCGTGCGCACGCGCCGCATGGCCAAGGACGCGGACTTTCTCAAGACCGCGCTCATCCCGGGCGGCACGATCGGCACGGACCGTGTGCTCGCGGCGTTCGACTCGGCCGAGGCGCTCACGGCGCTTTACGGCAACACGTGGCTGGGCAACGCGGCGGGTGCCGGCGCGGCGGCCATGAGCGGCGGCGCGCTGACGGCGTTTGAGCTGCTGTGCGACAACGCGCTCATGGACTACATCCGCGCGGCCAAGCTGCGCAGCTTCGGCGCAGCGCACGTGACCGCGTATCTCGCCGCCATGGAAAACGAGACCACGGCCGCCAGAATGATCCTGACGGGCAGACTCGCCGGGCTTCAGCCCGCGGTCATCCGGGAAAGGCTGCGTGAGACTTATGCTTAAAATTGCAGTTGTCGGCGGTGCGGAGACCGTCATGGGCTTCAAGGCGCTCGGCCTCGAGGCCTGCCCGGTCGCCAATGCCGAGGAGGCGCGCGAGACGCTGCGCCGCCTGACGAAAGACTCTGAGGACTACGCCATCATCTATGTCGAAGAGAATCTGGCGCAGGAGCTTCAGCATGAGATCGACAAATTCAAAGATGTTCCCAAGCCGGCCATCATCCTGATCCCCGGCAGGGAAGGCCCCCTCGGCCTCGGCCAGACCGCGCTCAAGGCGGCCGTCGAGCGAGCGGTTGGCTCCGATATCCTTTAAGGAAAGGAAGAATGAAATTGAGCGGAACCATTACAAAAGTTTCCGGCCCGCTGGTCGTGGCGAACGGCCTTGCCGATGCCAACGTCTCCGACGTTGTGCGTGTCGGTGAGCAGCGCCTGATCGGCGAGATCCTGAATATGACCGGCGACAGCGCGTCCATCCAGGTCTACGAGGAGACCTCGGGCCTTGGCCCCGGCGCGAAAGTCGAGACGACCGGTATGCCGCTGTCCGTGGAGCTTGGCCCCGGCATGCTGGAGAATATCTATGACGGTATCCAGCGCCCGCTGCCTGAGATCCGCGACCTGACCGGCTCCAACATCACCCGCGGCATCGAGGTGCCCGCGCTCAACCGCGAGCGCATCTGGCACTTTGATCCCGTTGTGCAGCCCGGCACCGCCGTCACCGGCGGCGACGTGATCGGCACCGTCCAGGAGACGACGGCCATCCTGCACAAGATCATGGTGCCCCCGCAGATGAAGGGCACGATCAAGAGCATCACCGGCGGCGACTTCACGGTCGACCAGACCGTCGCCGTGCTCACCGATGCCAACGGCGTCGACCATGAGCTGAACATGATCCAGCGCTGGCCGGTGCGTATCGCGCGCCCCTATGCGCAGAAGTTCGCTCCGAACAAGCCCATGAACAGCGGCCAGCGTATCATCGATACGCTCTTCCCGATCGCCAAGGGCGGCACGGCCGCCGTGCCCGGCCCGTTCGGCAGCGGCAAGACCGTCGTGCAGCACCAGCTCGCCAAGTGGTCGGACGTGGACGTCGTCGTCTACATCGGCTGCGGCGAACGCGGCAACGAGATGACCGACGTTCTCATGGAGTTCCCGGAGCTGACCGACCCGCGCAACGGCGAGCCGCTGATGAAGCGCACCGTGCTCATCGCCAACACCTCCGATATGCCCGTGGCGGCGCGTGAGGCGTCCATCTACACCGGCATCACCATCGCCGAATACTTCCGCGACATGGGCTATGACGTCGCCGTTCTGGCCGACTCCACCTCCCGCTGGGCCGAGGCGCTGCGTGAGATGTCCGGCCGTCTGGAGGAGATGCCCGGCGAAGAGGGCTACCCGGCCTACCTTGCATCCCGCATCGCGCAGTTCTACGAGCGCGCCGGCTGCATCCGCTGCATCGGCAGCGAGGGCGACCGCCGCGGCTCCGTTACTGCCATCGGCGCTGTCTCGCCTCCGGGCGGCGACATTTCCGAGCCGGTCTCTCAGGCCACCATGCGTATCGTCAAGGTGTTCTGGGCGCTTGACTCGAGCCTGGCGTATGCCCGCCACTTCCCGGCCATCAACTGGCTGACTTCTTACTCGCTGTATGTTGACTCGCTCAAGCCGTGGTATGAGGCCACGTTCGGCGAGGAATATATGGCCAACCGCGACAAGGCCATGAGCATCCTGCAGCAGGAATCCGAACTGCAGGAGATCGTCCGCCTCGTTGGTCAGGACGCACTGTCCCCGGCTGACCGCCTGACGATGGAGACTGCCAAGATGATCCGTGAGGACTTCCTGCAGCAGAACGCCTTCGTCGATATCGACAGCTACTCCGAGTACCGCCGTCAGTTCCTGCTGCTCGGCCTCATCCTGCACTATGACGCCGAGTGCCGCGACGCGCTCGAGAAGAACGCGCCGATGCAGAAGCTCTTTGCCATCCCCGCCCGCGTCGATATCGGCCGCGCCAAGAGCGTGCCGAGCGACGAGTACGAGCAGGTCTATGCCAGGATCGCCGCGGACATGACCGCGCAGATCAAAGAGATTATCGCCGGAGGTGAGGAGCAGTGATTAAAGAGTATAAAACAATCCAGGAGATCGCCAGCCCTCTGATGATCGTCAAGAACGTCGAAGGCGTGACCTACGACGAGCTGGCCGAGATCGAGCTTCCGAACGGTGAAGTCCGCCGCTGCAAGGTCCTCGAGGTCGAGGACGACCACGCGGTCGTGCAGCTCTTTGAGAGCGCGCAGGGCATCAACCTTGCGCAGTCGAAGGTCCGCTTCCTCGGCCACCCGCTGCAGCTGGGCGTGAGCGAGGATATGCTCGGCCGCGTCTTCAACGGCATGGGTGAGCCCATCGACGGCGGCCCGGCGATCCTCGCCGAGGAGCACCGCGACATCAACGGTCTGCCGATGAACCCGGCAGCCCGCGCCTACCCGGCAGAGTTCATCCAGACCGGCGTTTCCACCATCGACGGCCTGAACACCCTCGTCCGCGGCCAGAAGCTGCCGATCTTCTCGGCGTCCGGCCTGCCGCACGCCGCGCTGGCCGCGCAGATCGCGCGTCAGGCGAAGGTGCTGGGCGACAACGAGAACTTCGCCGTCGTCTTTGCCGCCATCGGCATCACGTTCGAGGAGTCTGAGTACTTCATTCAGGAGTTCCGCCGCACCGGCGCCATCGACCGCACGGTCGTGTTCTCGAACCTCGCCAACGACCCCGCCGTCGAGCGTATCGCCACCCCGCGTATGGCACTGACCGCGGCCGAGTATCTGGCATTCGAGAAGGATATGCAGGTGCTGGTCATCCTGACCGATATCACCAACTACGCCGAGGCGCTGCGGGAGGTATCCGCCGCCCGGAAGGAGGTTCCCGGCCGCCGTGGCTACCCCGGCTACCTGTATACGGACCTTGCCACCATGTATGAGCGGGCGGGCCGCCAGCTGGGCTGCCCCGGTTCCGTGACCATGATCCCCATTCTGACCATGCCGGAGGACGACAAAACCCAGCCTCTTTTC
>OLQU01002325.1_pt1 | contig 10665 bp, 6 predicted proteins | sample 1672271 | NCBI WGS metagenome assembly OLQU01 (sample SAMEA3136666, study PRJEB25190) | human gut metagenome | biome: human gut; feature: human-associated habitat; material: faeces | place: Austria | collected 2013 | reverse complement strand
GCGGACGGGCGCCCAGCAGCGGGTCGAAGCCCTTCTGTGCGAGCAGATCCTTGGCCGCGTCGGTCAGTTCGAGCGACATGTGACGGTCGAACAGACGGTCGTTGAGCTGCTTGACATCCAAGTCGACGATCTGGCGCACCTGCGGTTCGGTGAGCTGCTTGAACACGATGATGTCATCCAGACGGTTCAGGAACTCCGGACGGAACTGCTGCTTGAGTTCGGCGGAGACCTGTTCCTTCATGCGCTGGTAGCTCGATTCGGTGTTCGTGCCCAGGTTGAAACCGGTGTTGGCGGCCTTGGCGATGTCACGAGTGCCGAGGTTGGTGGTCAGGATGATGATGGTGTTCTTGAAGTCCACCTTGCGTCCCTGGCCGTCGGTCAGATGGCCATCGTCCAGCACCTGCAACAGCGTGTTGAAAATGTCCGGATGGGCTTTTTCGATTTCGTCGAACAACACCACGGAGAACGGCTTGCGACGCACCTTTTCGGTAAGTTCGCCGCCTTCTTCGTAGCCGACGTATCCCGGAGGCGCACCGAACAGGCGCGACGCGGCGTACTTTTCGGAGAATTCCGACATGTCCACGCGGATCAGCGCATCCTCATCGTCGAACAGGAATTCGGCGAGGGCCTTGGCCAGCTCGGTCTTACCAACGCCGGTCGGGCCAGCGAAGATGAACGAACCAGCCGGACGCTTCGGATCCTTCAATCCGACGCGTGCGCGACGGATGGAACGGCTCAATGCTGACACAGCCTCATCCTGACCGATGATGCGCTTGTGCAGTTCGCTCTCCATGCCCATGAGCTTCTTGGACTCGGCCTGGGTGAGCTTGAACACCGGAATGCCGGTGGTCTGGGAAATCACCTCAGCGATGACGTCCTCATCCACCACCATCTTCACATCGGACTCGCCCTCACGCCAAGCGGATTCCTTCTCCTTGCGCTCGGACTCGATCTTCTCCTGCTTGTCACGCAGCTCGGCGGCCTTCTCAAAGTCCTGGTCCTTGATGGCCTGGTCCTTCTCCTCGGCCAGCTTGGCAGCCTTGGCGTCCAATTCCTTGAGCTCCGGCGGAGCGGTGAGCCTGCGGATACGCAGTCGGGCGCCGGCCTCATCGATCAGATCGATGGCCTTGTCGGGCAGGTGGCGGTCCTGAATGTAGCGGCTGGAAAGTTCCGCCGCGGCCTGCAGCGCGCCATCGGTGATCGTCACATGATGGTGGTTCTCGTAACGCTCACGCAAGCCCTTCAGAATTTCAATGGTCTCGGCGATGGTCGGCTCGTGCACCTGGATCGGCTGGAAACGACGTTCCAGCGCGGCATCCTTCTCGATGTACTTGCGGTACTCGTCGGTGGTGGTCGCGCCGATGGTCTGCAGTTCGCCACGGGCCAGCATCGGCTTCAACATATCGGAAGCGCCCAAGGCGCCATCCGCGGAGCCTGCGCCCACGATGGTGTGAATCTCATCGATGAACAGCACGATGTCGCCGCGGGTCTTGATCTCCTTCAAAACCTTCTTCAGGCGTTCCTCGAAATCGCCACGGTAGCGGGAACCAGCAACCATGGAACCGAGGTCCAAGGAGTAGACCTGCTTGCCTTTCAGCGTTTCCGGCACATCACCGGCGTTGATCTTCTGCGCGAGTCCTTCGACCACCGCGGTCTTGCCTACGCCAGGCTCACCGATCAGCACCGGGTTGTTCTTGGTGCGGCGGCTCAACACCACCATCACACGCTCGATCTCGTTGGATCGTCCGATCACCGGATCGAGCTTCCCAGCGGCAGCCTCAGCCGTAAGGTTGCGGCCGAACTGGTCGAGAATCGCGGAACCGGTCTGATTGCGACGGTCCTGCACGCCACCGGCATTGGCGAGTTCGCCCTTGCCATCGTTCTTGCCGTCGCTGGAATTGCCTCGGATCAAATCGATGGTGGCGCTACGCAGTTCACCAAGGTTGACATCCATCTTGATCAGCACCTGTGTGCCGACGCCTTCGCCCTCATGAATCAGACCGAGCAGGATATGCTCGGTGCCGATATAGCTGTGCCCCAGCTGCAACGCCTCACGTAGCGACAGCTCCAACACCTGCCTGGCATGCGGGGTGAAGGGAATGTGGCCGTTCGGCGACGCATTTCCCTTGCCGATCATCTCTTCGACCTGCTTGCGGGTGTCGTCCAAGGTCACGCCCTTCGAGGCCAATGCCTTGGCGGCAACGCCTTCACCCTCACGAATCAGGCCCAGCAGCAGATGCTCGGTGCCAATGTAGTTGTGCTGGAGGGTCCGAGCTTCTTCCTGCGCCAACACAATCACGCGTCGCGCACGGTCGGTAAACCGTTCGAACATGCTTGTCCTTCCACTCTTGTTAGTCCTTCAACACTCTACCGATTCGCGGTGACGTTTATTCCGCCGGCGCGTAAATTGCGCTATGGACGCAAAGGAACGGATATGCTTGACTTATGGCAACGACCAAGGAGGTCACCAAATGAGCGACACCATCCTGCAATCGAATGATGTGATGGATTCCCACCGAGGCGACATCGTCGTCGGCGTCGACGGGTCCGATGAATCCTTCGCAGCCCTGCGTTGGGCTCTTGGCGAAGCATCGCTGACCGGACAGCAGGTGAATGCGGTCTACGCATGGACCCATTCATGGGATATGGGATCCCAGCCGGAAGATGAGGAGCAATGGGCGCAGATGCGTCATGATATCGCCCGTCGGCTGCGCGAATGGGTGGCCCAGGCCTCGCAAGGCATGACGATTGACGAGAACCGCGTCAAACTCACCTCCGTCAAAGCCACCGGAACGGCAGCGCTTCTGGAAATCGGCAAGGACGCCCAACAGATCGTCGTCGGACGTCGTTCGCTTGGACGCGTGGCACGATGGTTTCTGGGATCGCTTTCCGCTTCTCTTGCAGAGGAGGCGAAGGTGCCCGTCACCGTGGTGCGTATCCTCGATGATGAAGAGGCATCCGTGCAGGACGCCATCGCCAATGCGCTTACGCCGACCGAGGAAACGGTCTCCTACACGATGCCAGGTTCTCCCCTGCCTCGGAACCAGCGTCCGGTGGTTGTAGGCGTTGATGGTTCGGAGACCTCCAAACACGCTTTGCGTTTCGCCATCGATTTCGCGGCCTTGCATCACGCTCCCCTGCAGGTCATGTTCTGTTGGCAGCTGAAAGATTTGGGCGTGGTCAAAGGGTATGAGAACGCCGTCGCTCCCATCTCCGTCGGCCAGGCGCAGGCGGAACGCATGCTTGATGAATTGCTCGATTCGGTTCAGGTTTCATCAGCGAACATTCCCGACGATTTCCAAATCGAATCGCACGCTTTCCATATTCCCGCCTCGAAGGGGCTTATCGCGGCTTCCCGCTACGCACGTCATCTAGTGGTCGGTTCGCGCGGCTTGTCCGGTCTGGACGCGCATTTCCTTGGATCGGTTTCCAAGCAGATCATCAACTTCGCAGACTGCACCGTCACCGTCGTGCACTGACCGCATAAAAAAGAAAACAAGATATGAGAGGGCCACGTACACATTCAGGTACGTGGCCCTCTCATATACGATGACGATTATTCGTCGGATTCGGCTTGAGCCGACGAATCAGCTTCCGTCATTTCGCTTTCCGTTGTTTCAGCCGCCGCCGGTTCGGTTTCCGCCGACTCGGCTTCTGTTGACTCGGTTTCCGCCGATTCGTCTTCCATCGATTTGTTTTCCGTTTGCTCGGTGGTTTCAGCAGTCGGCTCAACTACCGTCTCATCCATCTGTTCAACCGGCTCAACCGACCCGGCGGAATTGACGGAATCGGCGGAATCAACCTGTTCAGTCTGTTCGACTGGCTCGTCCGATTCAGTCGGCTCAGCCGTATCAGCCGATTCGGTATCGTCCGACGTTTCCGGCTTATTCTCGTCGACCACGGTGACGGTGGTCTCTACTTCAGGCGCATCGTCGGAGGCCACATGCTCAAGCACATCCTCTTGGCTGGCGTCGTCGTCGATGGTGTTGGCTTCGATGTCCGCGTCCGAACCTTCCTCATCCTCATTCGGATTATGGTCGTCATCGGACGAAAGCTGTTCGATCAGCTCCACGGAGCCCCGCTCGTCACGCGGCGCCTGGGCGATGATATCGATATGCATGTCGTCGAACGCCGGCTTCGACTGCACCCACAGATGCGACGGCTCCGGTGGATCGATTTCGGAATGCTCTCCGCAGCCATGATCGATGGACACGACCCTGCCGTCATCCGGGCTCCACTTGTTGGCGCACACGCCGAACAGCAGGTTCAACTCACCCTTCAGCGGAATGAAGAATCCGCATGTGGAGCAAGGATTGCCGTCGGCCGTCTTGGTGGATAGCGATTTTGGCCCATGTGGGCCTTCGTACCAACGTTTCGCGGTCTGCGACCGGCCAAGCGGAGTCAACACGTGCCTGCGGGACAGGTCGAATTCCTCGACCGCCTCTTCGACATCCTCTTCGGACGTCACAGGCTGTTCGGAATCCTCCGAAACGTCCGTCTTCTCAGACTCATCCGAAGCGTTTCCATCCATCGCCGGTTCCTGTACGGTTTCATCCGCGACTGACGGTTTGTCGTCCGTATCGTCCGATGTTTCGGCATCCTGCGTCTTGCGGAAGCCCTCTTCCATGCGGGGGTCATCGGGATCGGTGCCGATTGAATCGGTCACCGCCAAATCGCCCGGCTCGAGACGGTCCTTCCAAGGAATCCATTTTGGCGGACGCAGGGCCTTGTCGGTCGGAACCAGGGATGATTCGTTGACCGTCCAATGGTCCAGTTCGACATCATGGTATAACGTGACCGACCATTGCCAGCCTTCGTAGCCGCGTACTCGGGATTCGAAGCGGAAATCGGTGACGTTGTCTCCCAGGTCGATGGCTTCCACGAAGTCGCCGACCTGACCGTCCTCGTCGGACACTGTGACAGCGACCGCTTGGGCGATTGCCTTGGGACCCATTGTGGTATCGGACATGAAACTCTATTCCTGTACGTCGAAATTGTCGGCGACCGCGCGCAGAAGCGTGGCGAGCTTCTTGCTTTCAGCCGGTGAAGGATAGCGATGTCGACGAAGCTGATTGCCCGCGGAGTCAAGCAGCTTGATCAGATCCTCCACGATGGCGGCCATATCGTCCGGCTTCGGACGGGTGGCTTTAACCAGCGACGGGGCCGAGGCAACCAGCGTCACTCCCATCGCCTGCGGCCCACGACGACCATCAATGACGGAATACTCGACCTTGGCGCCCTTACGCAGCGTCTTCACGCCCTCGGGAAGGGCGGCAGCGGGCAGGAACACATCATCCGTGCTCTCACCCGTCTGAATGAAACCATAGCCTTTGTTCGCATCAAACCAACGAACACGTCCGCTCGGCATTGTCACCTCACATTTTGCTGATCAGATACCTTCACGCGAATAGGTAAAACCATTCGCCCATTTTCAAACCAAAGATACAGTTTAGCGCAAGAGGTGGGCCGCACCCATCCTTCCGCGCCGATAGCGTCTGCTTTCCCGACGGAAAAGAGCGTTATTTCTTTGATTTGCGATTCTTTTTTTCGTTTTTTCGATTCTCGCTCGCCGTAATCGGCTGCGGCTTGGGTTCGACCGGGGCGATCGGCAGCACCACCGTCAGGGTCAGTCCCGTTCCTTCGCTGCCGGATGCGCAGATGAATCCACGATGCGCCTTGACCACGGATTGCGCGATTGCCATGCCGAGTCCCGTACCGCCCTTCTGACGCGCACGCGACGGGTCGGCGGTGTAGAAACGTTCGAAGATCTTCGACCGTGCCTCCGGCGGCACGCCGGGACCGTGGTCGCTGAATCGCACAATCGCGTAGTTCATACCCACTTGCATGGACTGCCCCACTTCGATGGCTTCGACCAGATGGCGAAGCGACTGCTCGTTGGACGGCATACGGGATAGGGATTCGGGACTGATCGACGCGGGGAGCACACCCATGGAGATCTCCACAGGCGAGTCCGCCGGCGTATACCGGTGGATATTGCCCACGATGTTGGTGACCACTTGACGCAGTCTCGAAGCATCACCCTTCAACTCAATCTGGGGCATCTGGCCATTTTGGAAGGCGAATTGGGCGGGATGGTCCATATCAGTACCTGGTTGGAGCACGACCTGTCCGCAGGAAATGCCGCGGTCGGGGTCGAGCGCATGCAGGTCATCGGCTGCGTCGCACACCACGGAGGTCAGCTTCACCTGCTGCGTGATGTCGATGCCACGTCCTTCGTCCAAACGAGCCAAAGACAGCAGGTCCTCCACCAGAACCGTCATACGCGCGCTGGATGCCTCGATATGTTCGATGGATTCGTCAGCCCTCTCCAAAGCCCCAGGCATGTCGCGCTGCATTTTGTACAGCTCGGCGTACCCGTGAATGGCGGCGAGCGGCGTACGCAATTCGTGACTGGCGTCCGAGACGAACCGCTTCATTTTTTCGGTGGTCTCTTCCTGCGCGTGGAAGCTCTCCTCGATGCGTGTCAGCATGGTGTTCAGCGACATGGACAGAGAGCCGACCTCCGTGCTTTCCGGCAGGTCTGGCACACGTTGGCTGAGATCTCCCGCGGCGATTTTCGCGGCGGTTTTTTCAATCCGCTTCAAGGGCGCGAGCGTGCTTTGCACCAGAATGGTGCCGAGTATCGCGCCGATCAACACCACCGCGATGCCCACCATCGCGCAGAATCGCGTCAATGTGTTGGCCGTGTCGATCTGATCGCTCAGCGACAGGCCGATGAACACGACGCCACTGTCCTTGACTTGCCCGGTCCGTGTCTTCTCGTTCCAAGGCAACGCGACAACACGCCATGGCGACTGCGCGGCCTGCATGATGGAATGATCCGGGGTGCGGCTTGTGGTGATGTGCACCACCGCACGTGTCGTGAATGGCTGTCCAAGAGTGACGCCGTCGATGCTGCCGTCGGCCGGCAGGCTTGGTTCCGAAACCACTCCGTCACGGAGCATGGGCACCGATCCGGCACCCGTGCTTCTGTATTCGCTGTCGCGCACCTCCACGTAATACGTGTTCATGAGGCTGCGCCCGTCATCGCCGGTGTCGCTGCTGAGCGAGTCCATGCTGTTGAAAATCAGCTGGGCTTGGTTGATCAGCTGCGTATCGGTCTTCTGCAGCAGATAATTGCCCACCAACGTACGTATGGAAAAGGAGATGCCGATGGTGCCGATGGTCAGCAGCACGATGATGCAGGTGACCAGTTTCGTGCTCAGCGGAATCGCTTGAATCCTGCGGGTGAAACGGCTCCATACCTTGTTCTGCTTCGGCAGCGACCGGGGAGGCTGTATGGGGGCCGGAATGGCCGAAGGATTGGAGGCGTGGCCCGTGGACGGCGAATTGGGATTCTTGCTCATGGCTGAATCTAGTTCTTGGGAGCGCGAATCATATAGCCAATGCCGCGCTTGGTTTCGATCAGCGGCGTTACCTTGTGCTTGTCGCCGTTCTCATCCTCGATGACGATGCCATCGACCTTCTTGCGAAGATAGGAGATGTACGATTCGACAATGGCCGCGTCCCCGCCCCAATCGTATTGCCACACGTGATCGAGAATCTGCGCCTTGGACAGCACGCGGCCTTCATTGTCCATGAGGTAGCGAAGAAGCTTGTATTCGGTGGGGCTCAGGTCGATTGGCCGTCCGGCTCGGGACACGTCGTGCGAGTCCTCGTTGATTTCGAGATCGCCCACACGGATGATCGGATCGTCCTCCACCTGCTGCTGGGTGCGACGCAGGATGGCGCGGATTCGGGCCACGACCTCTTCGAGGCTGAACGGCTTGGTCACATAGTCGTCGCCTCCCACGGTAAGCCCCATGACCTTGTCTTGGGTGTCATCGCGAGCGGTCAGGTACAGCACCGGCGTGGTGATGCCTTCCTGCCTGATGCGTCGGGTCACCGTGAACCCATCGATGTCCGGAAGCATCACATCAAGCACGATCAGATCCGGCTGCAGCCTTTCGATGACCTCGATGGCTTCGGATCCCGAAGCGGCCGTGTTCACTTCGAAACCGGCGAAATGCAGGGATGCCACCAGCAGCTCTCGGATGGACGGCTCGTCATCGACAACGACAATGGATGCTTCAATAGGCTTGCTCATGGCTTAAGCATCGCTCCCTTCACTGGATGTTTCCTGAACGGATTCTGAATCTTGCGTTGAAGCGGTATCCGGATTGACATAATCCTCGTTTTCCGATTCGGCGCCCCACTCTTTGACCGGTTGAATACGTTCGGCGACCGCACCATGACGGCCGCTATGGCGGCCCTTACGCCGATGCCCGATCACGCCCTTCTTGCGCAGGATATGGAACACCACCAGAATCACCACCAGAAGCAGCAGCGCGCCGGCGAATCCTCCCACGCCAATCCATATGGTCCGCGACGAAGTCGAGGTCTTTTTCTGCACCGAAATCTGATTCATCATGTCGGTCGCGGACTTCGCCCAGTCCGGATCGCTTTCCATCAACGGTTTTTGCGCGGCATCGGACAGCGCGTCGACGGTCGACTTCTTCTTCAGCCATTCCTCCGAGTTCGAAGACACGGCCACCACCAGATTGCCGTCATTCGAGGCAACCGCCAACATCACGGTATTCGGTTTCGGGTTCAACGATTCCAGCAGCGCGCTCACCCATTTATCCGGCTTGCCCTTGGCGTTGAAACTGTCCAGATACACCAAACGGACGGTGACGCCGGTCTCCTTTTTCGTCTGGTTGATGGCGTCCGTGATCTCCGAGACATTCGAACCGAGCAGATTCTGCGTGTCGGTGATGTCGTCCGTGGCTGTAATGCCCAATCCGGCACTGTCATCCGCATGGACCGGCGGAGTTATCCACAGCATCAAACACAAACCCAGCACGCTCGCCAGCAACATGCAAATCGCGATATTCCAACCTTTTGCCGTTCTGCCGCCGTTTCGCAACACGCCGACGGAACCCAAATGCATATGTTCTCCGACCACAGCTCCGTTTTTTTCGTTGCACACGCTCACTGATGACATAGCATCCACTGTACCGTCCGGTTGCGCCAACCGCGATCGCATGGAGAAACACACCAATCATCATTGAAAGGACCGGCACATGCCACAGTATCAAGTCGACAGCGAGCAGATTCAGTCCTCGAGCGCCGCCGTCAACGCCTCCATCCAATCCATCCGACAGGCCGTGCAGGGCATGTACGGCAATCTCAACAATCTGCAGAGCGTTTGGCGCGGCGGGGCTGCGACGCAGTTCACAGCGGTCGCCGAACAGTGGCGTGCCGCGCAGCAGCAGATGGAGCAGTCGCTTGAATCAATCCAGCGCGCATTGATGCAGGCCTCCACGTTGTATTCGGAGACCGAAATGCAGGCGTCGCGTTTGTTCGCGCAGTAGAAAGCGCGCGTAAGGCGCCTTCCAGATAAGCAAAGGCCCGCTCCCCATCGGGAAGCGGGCCTCATATCAGCTATTTGAGCCTATGGAAGCTTCCGGTCTTTCGATCAGTAGCCCATGTCGGCGCCAGCTGCCGGAGCGGCTGCCGGCGGTTCCGGCTTGTTGGCCACCACGGCTTCGGTGGTCAGGAACAGTCCAGCGATGGAAGCTGCGTTCTGCAGAGCGGAACGAGTCACCTTGACCGGGTCGGTGACGCCTGCGGCCAGCAGGTCCTCGTACTCGTTGGTGGCCGCGTTCAGGCCCTGGCCGTCAGGCAGGGAGCGGACCTTGTCGATCACCACGTCGCCGGACAGGCCAGCGTTTTCGGCGATCTGCTTGATCGGGGCTTCGACGGCACGGAACACGATCGCGGCACCGGTGGCCTCGTCGCCTTCGAGCTTGACGTCGTCCTTGGCCTTGGCGGCAGCCTGGATCAGGGCGACACCGCCGCCCGGCAGCAGACCTTCCTCGATAGCGGCCTTGGCGTTGCGCACGGCATCCTCGATGCGGTGCTTGCGTTCCTTGGCCTCAACCTCGGTGGCAGCGCCGACCTTGATGACGGCGACACCGCCGGCCAGCTTGGCCAGGCGCTCCTGCAGCTTCTCGCGATCGTAATCGGAATCGGTGTTGGCGATCTCGCCACGGATCTGAGCGACGCGAGCGGCCACGTCCTCCTTGGAGCCGCCACCGGACACGATGGTGGTCTCATCCTTGGAGACGATGACCTTCTTGGCGGTGCCAAGCACGGACATGTCGACGGAGTCGAGCTTCAGGCCCAGCTCATCGGACACCACCTGGGCACCGGTCAGGATGGCCATATCCTGCAGCATGGCCTTACGGCGGTCGCCGAAGCCCGGAGCCTTGACGGCGCAGGACTTGAAGGTGCCGCGGATGTTGTTCAGAATCAGGGTCGGCAGAGCCTCGCCGTCAACGTCCTCAGCGATGATCAGCAGCGGCTTGCCGGTCTTCATAACCAACTCGGCGATGTGGACGACATCCTGCTGGGAGCTCAGCTTGCCGGAGGTCAGGAGGATGTACGGATCCTCGAGAACGGCGGTCTGGTCCTCGGCGTTGGTCACGAAGTACGGAGCGATGTAGCCCTTGTCGAAGCGCATGCCCTCGGTGAAGTCAAGGTCAAGACCGAAGCGGTTGTTGTCCTCGACGGTCACGACGCCATCCTGGCCGACCTTGTCCAGAGCTTCGGCGATCTTCTCGCCGACTTCCGGATCAGCGGCGGAGATCGTTGCGGTGGCAG
>OLQU01002323.1_pt1 | contig 10677 bp, 6 predicted proteins | sample 1672271 | NCBI WGS metagenome assembly OLQU01 (sample SAMEA3136666, study PRJEB25190) | human gut metagenome | biome: human gut; feature: human-associated habitat; material: faeces | place: Austria | collected 2013 | reverse complement strand
TGGGGTTGTTGTAGTGGCTGCCGATGCGCGGCTCCAGGCACACGCCGTCGATGACTTCGCGGGTGTTGAGGCCGCGGACCTTGCAGTAGGTGTCGAGCTCGTTGAAGTAGATCACGCAGAGGACAAGGTAGGTGTTGGCCCATCAATTTAATGGACAGTTACTCAATATTGAATTGGTCAATTTCAAATCTTGTGTAGTCGTCCACTTTGTTCGAAAAAGTTTAAGTTCAGCGCCAATATTGATATTTCCGTATTGGTCAAAACCAATTTCATCAAGCAAATTGCGTTCTTTTAGCATTGTTATTAGCGACAAAGGGACTCCAGCTTGAATTAACTTAACGCTTTCCTTGTCGGACGTCCCGTATAAGAACATGTAGTACTGCTCCGGATCGATATGACCCGTCTTAAACAGAACACGAACGAATCTAGACAAAGTAAACCCGAGATAATCGTCCTCCGTCTTATATTTTGCCAAGAAAAGTGCTGGTAGCTCGGCATTATTTTTTTGTCTAATATCAACATAGCTACATTCGCCATCGATAAGACCTTGGTAATTGATCTCTCCAAAGCTACGGCCAACATAAAGATAGTCATGCGTGGTCTCAGCCTTCCTTTTCCATAAAGAAATGTCGGAAGCAAGTCGTTGGCTAAGTGATTTTGATGACTTGTCTCTAAGATAATTTTCGTAAAAAGGCAGTTGTCTACGCAATTTTCCAACTCTTAGATATGGAGTAGAGAAAACAAAACCATCATCAATAAAATACCTACATATTAGTTCGAGAACGCTAATCTCAGAGTATGCCTCAAACGTGTTCAGCCTCTTAACTATCTCAACTTTTGCATCATCCCAATTTTCATACATAGAACGAAGACCGGAACGATCTAACAGTATTTCGAGATCATCATTCGGCCGATTTGAGCTTTGGATCAAGCTGTCTTCGAAATCAAGACGCTTATTTTCTTTATCGCTTAGTGACTTGCCTTTGGATTTTTTTATTCGTAGATTGTCCCCACGGTCCTTAAACCCAACGCTGTGCAATTCAGCGATAGCGTTTGTCATTGTCGGCTTCGATCTCGTCCATTTTGATTCCACAAAGATTACTTGTGGGCTCAGTCTTTTGAGATGAGGCCTATCGCCGAAAACGTAATTTAGCCGTGACGCACGACCGATTAAGTTAATTAATGCTGAGCGCCTTTTTGTGCGCAGCTCGAGGATAAATACAGAGTCAAATGGAAGATTAATACCTTCCATGATGACTTCGTTTGCAAATATGAATCGAATGGAATCCAACTTCGCAGCACGGTTAAGTAGATAATTTTTGATTCCGTCCGGCATCTGCCCATGCAGGTATACAACGCCGTGTCGCAAACACAGTATTTCGTCATATAAAGGGCTCACATGTTCGGTCAAGGCAGAAATGACCCTAGCTAGTTCGGGCGCGACTGGGTCATCTGGCAAACTACTCGCTAAATCCAAGGCCGCTTCGCGGACCTTTTTAGGGGAAGACAAGAATACTAGATTTTTAGCAGTCGCCTTATTCTTCAGGCAATCCCAACTATCATTGAAGGAAGTAACCTGGCAAAAGCTATTAAAGAACCTGTTATATGCATGCAAGGCTCCCCCTTTGTCGAGTAGATAATAACGAGGCTCTTTCATGCTTTTATTAACCTTGCATCCCTCAACCTTGAAGCCCGAGATAGCAGACAGAAGGTTAATATCGTCGATAACAGGACTAAAGTAGTAGAACCTTGTCGAGGGATCGCGGAATTTGGACTCACGAATGAGGCGTGAAATCAATAAAGCGCGATCGTCGACTTCAAAAGCATTGTGCGCCTCATCTAAAAACACACTCGAAAAGGATAGAGTAGGATTCGCTTCTAATAAACGTATCGCTCTCTCTTGAGTAAGGATTGCGATGAACGAATTCTCACGCTGGTACATTTCATCATGAGTAATTACTTTTGTTCTAGGATGGCGCTTAAATACATCATCGCGTGTTTGGGCGAGAAGTGATTTTGTCGGCACAATTACACAAGGTCGGGATCCGCTCTTATCGTCAAGTACAGCATCAACCAAGCGCTCAGTCTTACAAAACGAGGTCGGTGCAATATAGGCGAACCCTTCTCCCGAGTAAGAAGAGAAAGAACTGTCAGACAACTTTTGTTCGAGGGTAAGAGTTACACCTTCGGTAAAGTCCTCTTTGATTTCATCTAGAGCAATAAAGTCCTTCAGAGTATCAAAGCGCCTTTCATCAAGGTCAACAATTGATTTGGACAATGGGTAGAGGCCCAATTCAAATGAAATATCGTACAGAGGCTTGAGATTTCCCGTGCTCAATGAATAGTTAAGAATAATCCAATACGCAAACTCGAGACTTCGTGTTCGATTCTTATCTTTTAGTGCATACCTTAACAAGGCAATAACGGCAGAAAGAAGGAGCGTGGACTCTCTATTCGTAAGCTCCTTGCCTAAAAGCAGTTTATCGACAGCCGACTTAAAGGGGCTGTTATTTTTTAATCTTGTAATGGAGCCAGTGTCACTCATCTGCGTACTCCAAGTTCAAATATCGAAGAAAGCCAACCAATGCAGAATGTGAGACACAAACTATATGGAGGGCTAAATAATCCTTATTTTCGAAATACAGCGAGAGAGCATTTGACAACTTCTCGACTTCATCGATAGTCAGAACGCTGCCGATAAACACAGTGCCACAAGGGATCATGTTAAACTCACTGAGATCATGGACACGCTCTAAGGTAAAATCATCCGCCAACATTCTGATCTGATTCTGGATGGACCCCTCGACCCCCGCCACTACAGCGTGATTTAGAGCATTTTCCCACGGGTCGTTTCCTTCAAAATCATTTAACTTGTTACAGAGGTCTTGATAAGCTTCTTCAGCCTTTTGATGATGAGGTATTTTTCCATAGATAGATGATTTGCTTTCCATCAGCCAGTATTCATTATCTTTCAAGTAAAATCCGTCAAATCCTTTTTTGATCGAACCCTCTTCGAGGTTCGATCCAAGGCATGCCTGTTGATATCCGCTATATCCCAAGTAAGCATGTAAGAAGATTTCAGCGCATGAACCGCAAATCAACGACCGATTCTTTAGTTTTGTGGAAAAGTACTTTGCGATTTTCGCTTTTGTGATGCCTATAGAACGCGTGTCTTTCGGGCCAAACCAAATAGACGGTAGGCATTGATTTAAGCATTCGTCAAAGTCGTCATTTTCGATGACATCAAAGTAAGTAAGGTGAATGCGATCGGAAAGCTCCTTTTCAATAATTCCTGAGAATAGCATTCGATAATCACCTGCCCCCTAGTAATTTTAACCAGTGAGCATCCAGTTCGCTTCTAGAACCTCATACAATTGTTCTAGGGTATGAGGATCTTTAAGTGTAAACGATACGCCCCATCTTTCTCACTTAAGCCGGATGCGGTCTCGGCACTCTGGAATTTAGCTCTCGACTAATCACGCCTCTTATCAAACTCCGCGTAACTGGTGATGCGATAGTTTGAGATAGCGAGGTCACGACAAAAATCATCGATATCATATTCTTTATCCTCGTTGGACTCGTGCTCGCAAAAGACCCATTTGGCATCGCGGTAGCGTGGAGCCAGAACGTCGCGGTAGTACGGCATATCGACTTTGTCGCACGAATTGCCCATGATAATAACTGTATTGACATTGGCAAGGGTGTCCAAGAAATGGTTTAGGGCGTCGTAGTTGCCCTCGATGTTCTTCCATGTATCTGCGCAGCGATCGCATGCGACACTTACACCCTGCTGAATAGTCGCACCGTAAAAATCATCCATTCCATATTTGTCTTCAAGCATCTTCTGAAGCTCGAAAGGATTATTGTCGGGAGAGCCAAATTGAAGAAGCTCGTTTTTATCCAAGACGCAACCATGGATATGGAGGATCCTGTCTGGACGAACACCGTAGACATACTCCAACGTTGGAGTGTAATTAAAGGTAATGAACGAAGCTGTGTCTGGTAAATCAAGTACAGGCTTTACATTAGACACATCGATAGACTCTACCCATTCCCGAAAGTGATCCCTGGTGAGCTTCTTCAAGTATTCAAGACGCACCTGCAGTTCGATCCAGAAATCGTCCCATCCTGGATTGTCTTCGGATAGATCTGGATACGTGTGATCGAGAGTTTCATAACAAAGGTCGTCCCATTCAATGCCGAGTGATTCTTCAAGAGAGCACCATCGAGGATTGTCTTCCCTGGCGGAACCGCGCGTGCAGTCAAGGCTATTCTCAAAATCGGAGCATTCCACCGCATAGACAAACGAATCAAAGTCTTTAACCACTTGCTTATCATGGACTTTCAGCCATTTGTGATAATCCGAATAACTAGTTGCTAAGCCATGATGAAGATCGAATCCGTTTCCTATTATCAAGATCGACATCGCAGTATCAAAGCCTGCGCCAATGCAACGCTCCCGCTCCATATTGCTCATCATTGCAGACCCTCCTTAAATACAGGCGCTATATCGATTCTAAGCCAGAGCGAATTTTACCGATTGCATGCTTTCGGTCTATAAATGTGCTAAGGCGCCGAGCTCTCATTGAACCCGGCGCCGCCTAACCATATTTAGTCTGTCTCCCAATGGCTACAACAATGAAGGGTTAGTGCTAAAATCTACTTCGCGCTAGCTTTGTTATTGATCATCCGTTTGCGATTCTCCTCATGCCAGCGTTTACCTCGGTTTCCGAAGGAAGATCCGACGAAGTCACGAATGAGGCCGCTCGTGCGATTCTGATTTTGCTCGCGATTGTACAGATCTTTCTCGAGCCTCACGAGGTTTTTGTAACCAGGCTGCTTCTTGGATTCCTTCGGAATTGTGGAGCAGGTTTGCTGAAGCTCAACTCGAGCCCTATGAAGTGAATTGGCTACCACAACAGACATACGGTAAGCCGCTATACATTGCTCGAAGCTCTTCCCTTTCAAGCAGGAAACATCTTTGATTGCAACGGATTCCTGCAATGCGCAAGCTTTTGATTTCAGCTCCATTGCCGAAGCAGGGTTCCCATAAGCGCACTTCGCACCATAGTCGATGAACTTTTGGCTGTTGTAGTATACAGTATCAAAATACCGTCTATCGGATTGATTGAGCTCAGACCTAAGATTCCGATCCGACACGCTGTAGTTTGGAACCACGTTAATCGCAGGATTAACACTCGTACTACAGCTATTCCCAGTCGAGCTAGAGCATGAGCTCGACTCATTTCTCTCTATTTGCTTTTCATCAGAGGAGCCTATAAAATGATGCAAGCATAGTAAGATTCCAATGGCAGCGACACACCAATGCCAGTTTTCTCTTACAAAGCCTACGAACCCCATAAACCATGAAGCGTCCATCTTAACCACCTTACAACGATAAATCGTCATACCCGCCTTGTGGTCCCCCAGCAAGATGTACATGCATTCGAGTATGCTCTATTGAATTGTTTGCTTACTCCGATCGCTCTTTGCTTGAAGCTTCTATGGACCTCGTATTACCATGATGCCCCTTTCGATTCCCCGGTCTATTAATTTGAAGTCATTTTAGAGGAATAGAAAGGCCGCAGGCTGTATGCAGCGACGGATGGCGCCATACGGGCGCAGACGGTTTTACATTTGCTCAAGTTTGAGCATCAAGGCCCTAGCATTCTCTGGAATATCAGTTAATAGAATCAAAGCATTTCCAGAGGTATCAGCAAGAATGGGGACGGTATCAGGCAAATCATAGAAACGAATCGTTTGAATCCCAGTAGAAAAGGCAAACGGAAGCCGAGCGCTTATTTCATTCGTAAAACTATCTAAAGCAGTCTTTAGCAAATCAATAAGAAGCTCATTGCCGGACTCCTCGTCAAGGGTGTCGACAACCTCACTAATTTGCTCCTTAGAAAAAGCAAAACAATTGGCAAGAACTGTACACAGCCCATCAACAGCTTGATCCTTAGTAGCACGTGATGCATCGGAGAGAACGGAGTCGAACAATTCAATCAATCGCTTTGAAGCAAACTCGTTGATGGATCGCTTATAAGAGCATCTATCGTTCAAATATCCGCGCGGGATATCATGCCTTTTAGCAATATCTAATACCTCGCCGGACAAGGTTCTCATCCCAAAGGATTTGACCAACAAGTCACTAAGGAAATCGGTCGCAAGATAATAATTCATGGCAGTTGATACGGGGGTTTATTCGTCAGACTTCTCTTGTTCTTCGTGTGCTTCCTTGTTATTCAGCAACACTAAATAACGCTCGAGGTCAGAAAGAGGGCCACGATATTTTTCAAACCTACGAGAATCATAAAAATAGGTAACGAACTAGTTGTTGTCATCCAAAAAGCCCACTCGTAAATCAAGGGGCTCGTGGAAGTACTGGCTTCCAGCATTCTGCGATTCATCAAAAATCGGGTACTGTAACTTTTCAATTACAATGGGTGCCTGTAGTTTGGCAGCGTACATTTTCGCATACCAGTCTTCCGAGACACAACGTCACCTGTGGATAACGATTCATTCGAAATGTATGCCTCGTAGGACCTCTTCAGCACCTGTATGGAAGTGTCATCGTCAGCAGTCATATCTAAGAAGTTAATAGCTATAGGAGAGCTTTTACGTACCCTCATATATAGCTAATTAAGAAGTTCAACATCTTCCATAACGATCGTCTCGCCGTACTGAATCTCGATTACATGCAGATCTCCTTTAAGCGCCCGTGCTGAATGCGGCGTTGCAGCAGGGATCTGCACGACGGAGCCGGCGCGCACCTGAAGCACCAGACCGTCCAGCACGACCTCGCCGGTGCCTGAGATGACCGTCCAGACCTCGCCTCGGTGCATATGGCGCTGGTAGTCGAGCTGGCCGCCCTCGCGGATGATGAGCTCCTTCGTGAGCGCCTTCGCCCCGTCGGGGAAGACGCTGCTGTCGATGACGCGGTACTCGCCCCAGGAGCGCTGCTCGTACATGGGGCGGCTCTCGGCGACGGCGTTGACCTCGGACTTGATGTTGGCCGACGCCTCCTTGCCGGAGACGAGGATGCCGTCGGGCGTCGCCACCACGACGGAGTCCGTGATGCCAGCGACCACCATCGGAAAACCGGTCTCGTTGATCACGTGGACGTTCTCGCACGTCTTGGTATCGACCACGACGCGACCGGAGGTGTACTCGGCCATCTCGTCGGTCAGCGTGTTCCAGGTGCCCAGGTCCTTCCACTCGCCCGCGTAGGAGACCGCGCCGATGGACGACGCCCTCTCCACGACCTCGTAGTCGAAGGAGTTCTTCGGCAGCTCGGCGTAGCGGGAGCGGAACTCATCGAAGGTGCCGCAGGACAGGTACCTGGCGGTGAGGCCGGTGAGCCAGCCGAGCCTGAACGCGAACACGCCGCAGTTCCAGAGGGCCCCTTGGGAGATGAGCTCCCGCGCGGTCCCCTCGTCGGGCTTCTCGGTGAAGCGCTCGACCCGGCGGGGCCAGCCCTCCCCCGCCGCGGGCACGATGTAGCCGTACTTGCCGCTGGGGTAGGTGGGCTCCACGCCCATGAGGACCAGCTCGGCGAAATCCGACTGGACGGCCTCGTCGAGCCTCACGACGCTGTCGTAGTAGGCCTGGTCCGCGTAGCTGTCGATGGGCATGACGATGACGGTGTCGCCCTCGCCCGCGCCCTGCTCGAGCGCGAGGTGCGCGCACGCGAGCATGATGGCCGGGGCGGTGTCGCGGCGCTCGGGCTCGAGGACGAGCGCATACTCGCCCTTCACCTGGCGGCGGATGGACTCCTCCTGGCTCGCGCAGGTGGCGATGGTTATGTCGATGTCGGCGTCGACGGCGCCGATCTGGCCGAAGACGCGCTGGACCATGGAGACGTGGTTGCCGTCCGCGTCGCGCAGGACCTTGAGGAACTGCTTGGAGCGGGTGCTGTTGGAGAGCGGCCACAGGCGCGTGCCCGAGCCGCCGGAGAGCAGGACGAGGTGGATCATTAAAGGGTCCCTCCCAGGATCGACTTGGCGTCCGCGGCCAGCGCGGCGAGCCTGGTCTCGGACTCGGAGCGGTCGGAGCCCTTCGCGAACACGTAGGCCTTCGCCTTGGGCTCGGTGCCGCTGGGACGGAACAGGACGCGCGAGCCGTCGGCGAGCCTGAACTCGAGGACGTCCGCCTCGGGCAGGCGCTGGGGCTCATCGGACGCGTTGACGACGGGCATCGGCGCGCCCTTGGCGTAGTCGGTGCACTGCGCGACGGCGGTGCCGCCGATCTGCTCCGGAGCGCGATCTCTGAGGCCGGACATCATCGCGGACATGTCGGACGCCCCCTCGGGGCCCTCGTATGCCTGGCCGAGAAGTGCGCTAGACCAATAGCCGTATTCCTTGTAGAGGCGCTCCATGGCCTCGTAGAGGTCCAGCCCCAGCTTCTTCCAATGTGCGGCGAGCTCGCAGATGAGCATGGAGGCGACAACGGCGTCCTTGTCGCGGACGGAGGTGCCGGCGAGGTAGCCGTAGGACTCCTCGAAGCCCATGAGGAAATCGCCCTCGCGCCCCTCGGACTCCAGCATGCCGACCTGCTCGCCGATGAACTTGAAGCCGGTGAGCGTGCGGCGCAGCTCGAGGCCGCGGGCGCGGGAGATGTCGTCGGCCATGGGCGCGGACACGATGGTGGTGCAGGCGACCTCGCGGGCCATGTCGGCACCGGAATCGCTCGCCTTGGAGGCGAGGAAGTCGAGCAGGAGCAGGCCCACCTCGTTACCGGTGAGCAATTTGTACTCGCCTGCATGCGGGACGGCGATGCCGACGCGGTCGGCGTCCGGGTCGGTCGCCAGGAGCAGGTCGGGCCTCACCCTGTCGCAGTACTCGAGCCCGAGTTCCAGCGCCTCGCGCACCTCGGGGTTGGGGTACGGGCAGGTCGGGAAGTCGCCGTCCTGGACGCACTGCTCCTCGACGGTCGCGACCTCAGCGACGCCGATACCCTCGAGGACACGAGACACGCACTCGAGGCCGACGCCGTGGAGCGGGGTGTAGACGATGCGGAGCGCCGAGCAGTCCTCGCCCGTGGAGACCTCAAGCGTCTCCTCCATGTAACGGTCAAGAACCCTCTCGGGAACCCACTGCACCAGCCCCTCTTCCAGGGCCCTATCGAACGCCACCGCCTTTGCGCCATCGAAGCAGTCGACGGGGTCGATGGCCGCCTGAATGGCCTCCGCCGCCTCGACGGTAATCTGGCAGCCGTCGGGGCCGTAGACCTTATAGCCGTTGTATGCCGCGGGATTGTGCGAAGCGGTGATGTTGACGCCGGCCGAGCACTTCAACTCGCGGACGGCAAAACTCAATGCGGGCGTGGGCTCGACGCGCTCGAACAGATAGGATTTGATGCCGTTGCCCGCGAGCACCTCAGCCACCCGACGCACAAACTCCTCGGAACCGTGACGGGTATCGCGGCAGAGCGCGACGGTCGGGTTCTCAAAGGTGCTATTCAGGTAATCCGCCAAGCCCTGCGTAGCCTTGCCGACGGTATAGACGTTCAGACGGTTGGACCCGAGACCGATTTTGCCGCGCAATCCACCGGTGCCAAAGGATAATTCACGATAAAAGGCCTCGTTGATCTGATTTATATCAAGGCTAATGAGTCTATACCGATCACGATTACTGCAGCAGTTTATCCATCTTGCATAGTTTTTGAAAATATCGTCTAAATTCAAGGGAATTACCTAAATTCAAGAGGTTTGATAGGGGTTTAGAAGAGCGCAAATAAATCAATCAACATGCGCTCAAGGTGTAATGCGCATCAACTATCTCTTGTTCAAATAGAGATAGTCATGATTCTCCGATTGTCAAAGTGCGGGTTTGAAGCCTTGACCATAGTCAGTGCTTCAAACTAAAGAGCCTTCCTCCATACCATCTTGTCCACCACGCCGGTGTAGCTCTGGATGATCTTGACCACCTTGGTGGACACGGTCTCGTCGGCGTAGTCGGGAACGGGCGCCTCGGGCAGCGATCCCTCCGCGTCGAGCTCGACGGCGGTGCGGACGGCCTGCAGCAGTCCCCTCTCGCTGATGCCCGCCAGCGTGAAGCACGCCTTGTCCAGGGCCTCGGGGCGCTCGGTGGAGGTGCGGATGCAGACCGCGGGGAAGGGGTGCCCGACGCTGGTGAAGAAGCTGGATTCCTCAGGCAGCGTGCCGCTGTCGCTAACGACGCAGAAGGCGTTCATCTGCAAACAGTTGTAATCGTGGAAGCCCAGCGGTTCATGCTGAATGACCCGCTTGTCCAGCTGGAACCCGCTCTGCTCCAGTCGCTTGCGGCTGCGCGGATGGCAGGAGTAGAGAATCGGCATATCGTACTTTTCGGCCATCTTGTTGATGGCGGTGAACAGCGAGGTAAAGTTTTTCTCGGTGTCGATATTTTCCTCGCGGTGGGCGGAAAGCAGGATGTACTTGCCTTTCTCAAGCCCCAGACGCGCGTGAATGTCCGACGCCTCAATTTTCTCGAGATTCTGGTGCAGCACCTCAGCCATGGGGGAACCGGTCACATAGGTGCGCTCCTTCGGCAGGCCGGTGTCGGCCAGATAGCGGCGGGCGTGCTCGGAGTAAGCCATGTTCACGTCGGAGATGATATCCACGATGCGGCGGTTCGTTTCTTCGGGCAGGCACTCGTCCTTGCAGCGGTTGCCGGCTTCCATGAGATCGGAAGAGCA
>OLQU01002320.1_pt1 | contig 10692 bp, 10 predicted proteins | sample 1672271 | NCBI WGS metagenome assembly OLQU01 (sample SAMEA3136666, study PRJEB25190) | human gut metagenome | biome: human gut; feature: human-associated habitat; material: faeces | place: Austria | collected 2013 | reverse complement strand
TAGATGAGATTTATCGTAGTTTACGTACAAATATAGAGTTTAGTCAAATGGATGAGGAAATCCAAGTAATCAGTGTGGCAAGTACGATTCCAAATGAAGGGAAGAGTTCAGTTGCTTGTAACTTGGCTCGTATTATGGCTGCTAAATATAAAAATGTATTATTAGTGGATTGTGATTTAAGAAATGCGTCGGTTCATAAGATGTGTAAAATTTCGAATCAATCTGGTCTTACAAATATTATTGCACAATTTCAAGATGGTTTAAGCATTCATTCTTATGATGGTGTACAAGAAATTCAATTTGAAGGTGGTCAGACACTGACTGTTATAACATCAGGTCACAAAGTACCAAATCCTAGTGAAGTATTAGGTTCTAAAAGAATGGGACGCTTTTTAGAACAAGCTCGTAAAGAATTTGGATATATTATTATAGACTCACCTCCTGTATTATTAGCTTCGGATACTATCCCATTATGTAACTTGAGTGATGGAGTTCTTTATGTAGTAGATGCTAAGAATGCAGATAAACGTAAGGTAAAGGCTGCTATCAATGACTTAAAACGTAATGGTGGTCATGTGATTGGAGTTGTATTAAACAAAGTGGATATGAGTGATGAGAAGCGTTATGGTTATGGCTATGGCTATGGTTATGGAGGAGACGATGATGGTAAAAAGAAATAGTTTAATATTCCTTACAGCTTTTGGTCTACTTCTAACGGGTTGTAGTAAATCTGGCTTAGAAATCACGAAAGATGATATTCTAGAAGTAGCTAGAGATGATGCGAATGCCACTAAAAAAGAATGTGAAAATGTATCAATCAAAGAACAAAAAAGTTCTTATATTGTTTCATTTACTACAAATGGTGGATTTTATGAGTATAAGATTGGTAAAGATGGTATTATACAAGAAAGAAATTATAAAAGAAGTAGTAGTGAAGAAAAAGAAGAAGTTTCTAGTACTGAGTCTGTAGAGGAAAAGAAGGAAGAAACTAAAAAAACTGAAAAAGGAGATAAATCAAAAACCTCATTTGATGAAAATCAACAAGCAGCTATTGATGCATCATTGGCTAATGCAGGACTTGGACAAGAAGATGTAACAGATATTGGTTGTACTTTAGATGAGGCAACACAACAATATACAGTTACGTTTACATTCCAGGATATCAAAAATACTTGTATAGTGGATGTGGCTACATTTACTGTATTGTCATCAGTACAAGCATAATATACAGACATAACAAAAAGAATTGTTGTTCTTTTTGTTTTTTTTTAGTAGAATGAATTGAGTTAAAGTGAAAGGGTTATATTATGTCAAAAATTGGAACTTTAAAAATTACGATTGAATTTGTATTTTTTATGTGTATTATACAATTTTCTGGATACGATTTGGAAACGTGTTGGAAATTATGTATATTATATTTTTTAATGCAACTATTGATTGGAAGATATCAAGGAAGAGTTTTATTAATGTACGATGAAATTCGTTTGATTATATTAAGTCATATTGGTTTTTTCATTGGAAGTTTTCTTGTTTTCACAATTAGTACTTGGACGATTAAGAAATTCTTCGGATTCGTTTTATTAACTTGTGTTTTATTTGTTTTTGCAGGATGTAACTCTAGATATTCTCATAAAATATTTAGAAAATGGTTTAAACATAATACGCTGATTGTTGGTATTGGTCATACAGCTGAGCAATTAGAATATGTATGTAGAGGTAATGGATATTCGTTGTTAGATGTGATCGGCTTTGTGAATTGTAATAAATCAAACAGAATTAAGTATGTTCAACAAGAGCAAATAGTAGATGTAAATAAAACATATGATTTAGATTCAATTTGTTCCGTAATTAAAGAAAAAGATATTGATACAGTATTGATTGCCATTCCTGAATTGGATAGAGATGATTTGGATGCGATATTTGAAGTGTTTAAAAATAAAGTTGCAGTGATTAAATATTTACCTCAAGTTAATGGCTTAGTAACTTTTGATACAAAGGTAGAAGATTTTGATGGAATCTTAATGATATCAAATTCTCGAGGATTAGAACATTTCTTATCTTATGCATTAAAACGAATTATGGATATTTGTGCTGGACTATGTGGTTTATTATTATTAATACCATTAACAATCTTTGTCTTCATTAAAAACCGAAAAGAAGGAGATAAGGCTCCTATTTTCTTTACGCAGAACCGTATTGGTAAAAATGGTAAAGAATTTAAAATGTTTAAATATCGTACTATGGTATTAGGCGCGGATAAGATTCTTGAAGAGTTAATGGAAAAGGATCCTGCAATCAGAGAGGAATATACAAAGAATAAAAAATTAGTGAATGATCCACGTATTACAAGTGCAGGAAAATTCTTGCGTGAAAAGAGTTTGGATGAGTTTCCACAATTTATTAATGTATTGTTAGGTCAAATGTCTTTAATTGGACCTCGTCCATATTTACCAAGAGAAAAAGAGGATATGGGAGACTATTATTATGATGTCATCGCATGTAAACCTGGTATTACTGGAATGTGGCAAAGTCATGGAAGAAGTGAGATAGATTTTGATCACCGTTTATTATTAGATGAATATTATTATCGTAACTGGTCATTCTGGTTGGATATTACTTTATTATTTAAAACAGTGAAACAAGTTCTTTATGGAAAGGGTGTCATGTAATTCAAAACTTGAGAGCTTTTTATATTTGTAGTATTATATTTAACGTATAGGAGATTTTTATTATGAAAAAAAATAAAAAACAAAGTAATATAGGAAGAGTATTTGGGGTTATTTTTTCAATTGTAATGATTGCTGCGACAATGTATTTGTTGTTTAACATTATTAAATTGAATGTATTGCCTACAAAACTATTATTCCTAATTACAATTGTATTTGTATTATTAGATTTAATCTTCATCTTATTGTTGTGCTTTGCAACAAAGGGTGTTGTATCTAAAATCATTTGTATTGTTTTTTCCTTAGCTATTTCTTTGGGATCATGTCTTGGTGGATATTACATGTCTAAAACTGAAGGGATGCTATCTAGTATGACGAATGTCGCTAAACATTCTAAAAATACAGTAAGTGTAATTGTAAAACAATCAAGTGATATGAAAAAGAAAACGGATCTTGCAGGTCATAGCGTTGGTACTTTGGCAAATATTAATACCGTTGGATCTAAGAAAGTTTTAAAAGAGTTAAATAAATCTGGTATTCAAATGGAACAAAAAGAATTTGGAAGTTTAACTGAAATGTTAGAATCATTCTATAATGGGGATGTGGATTCAATAATTATTAATGAATCAAATCGAAGTCAAATATTAGATATAGAATCATATTCTGATTTTGATAACAACACTCGTGTCGTATATCAAACATCTTACAAAGTAGAAAATACAGATAAGGCCAATGCAGTAAGTAATATTACTACAACACCATTTAATGTGTTGATTTCAGGATCAGATACTCGTGGTGGATTTGACGAAAATGGTCGTAGTGATGTAATTATGGTAGCTACAGTAAATCCTAAAACCGGAACAATTTTATTAACATCAGTTCCACGTGATTTCTATGTAACGACGGCTTGTGATGCGGCAGATGGATGTCAACAGGGTGCTTTAGATAAGATTACTCATACGGGTATTCATGGTACAAATACAACAAAGCGTACAGTGGAACAATTATTAGGTATAGAAATTAACTATACGTTTAAAGTTGGATTTGATACTGTAACAGATATTGTTGATGCTGTAGGTGGTATTGATGTAAATGTAGAACCAGGTTATGAATGTAACAATTTTTTGAATTTGCCTGGATTTAGTGTACATGAAGGTGTGAATCATTTAAATGGTGAACAAGCATTGGCTTACGCTCGTGAGCGATATGCATATAGTGAAGGGGATCGTCAGCGTACGAAGAACCAACAACAAGTACTAATGGGAATTGTTGATAAGATTACAAGTCCAGCAGTTGTAACTAACTATGCATCTATTATGGATAGTATGTCAGACACATTCTCAACTACAATGTCAAGTCAAGAAATCTCTGATTTAATTAAATATCAATTAAATAGCAATCCAAAATGGAAAATGGAACAATATATGGTTAATGGTACTGGTGATACATTAATGTGTGCTGAGCTTGGTAATGCGGCTTATGTAATGGTACCAGATCAAAGTACAGTAACAACGGCTAAGAATAAAATTAATGCTGTTCTTGCTGGTAAATCAGCGGATGATGTAGAGTAAGGATATATTCCTTGCTCTTTTTTTGTTTTGTAGGTGTATAATTTCATTGTGAGGTGTTGTTTATTATGGAAACTGCAGATTATATACAAAATAGAATTCATACGAATGTTCGTAAGTTTGAAGAACTAAGCAAGAAGTATCATAGATGTCATATAGGATTGCTTGTTTCTACTTTTAGTTGTTTTACTTGTGTTCTTATCTTGAATGTTATTTATTTGATTGTTCCAGTAATATGGTTGATTCTTTCTGCCTGTGTGTTAGTGTTGGCAGGACTATTTTTATTATTCTTTGATGTATTAAATGATTATTCATCTAAGTCATTGGAATATAAATATAAAGCTAATTTATTGAACTATGAAAAGAACTTATATGAAGCAAAACAGGGTGGATTTAAAGGCTTTGCATTTCGTTGTGAAAGGTTCATGTAATCTCGCACTCTTTGTGTGAATTTGCCAACTCATGGTCATTTATTATATAATATGTAATTGTGAGCTACAAAAGAGTTTATAGGAGATTTTGTTATGTCTAAAAAGGATGTAAAACTTTCGCAAAATGTGAAAAAGAAAAAAAAGAAAAATAAGCGTCCTATCAGCAAGTTTTTAACTGTATTTATGTTTATTGCGTTGGGTGCATTTATTTTTCAAATGATCCGTTTGGATTTGTTACCTTTTAAATTAATAATATTAGTTTCATTAGTGTTTATACTATTAGCTCTAATTCTGACTATTTTAATGAGGTTTAAGGCAAAGAAGTTCTTTAGTCGTTTTATATTGGGGATTATTTCTTTATGTATGTGCATTGGACTTGCGTATGGAAATTATTTCTTATTTAAGACAAAGGATACGTTTGATGTCGTAACAAGTCTTGCGGATAGTAAGGCAACAACTACTTCGATTGTTGTTAAGAAAGCTTCTTCAATCAAGAACGAGAATAATTTGAAGAAAAAGACAATTGGTACAATGTTGAGTGTGGATAAGAAAGCGACTCAGCGTATGTTGGATTCTTTAGATAAGAAGAAGATATCTTATAAGACAAAGGATTATGATTCATTAGATGATTTAATGACGGCTTTCTATGATGATAAAGTCGATGCGATTTGTTTAAATGAAAAGTATCGTGATATTCTACATGAGAGTGAGGCGTATTTTAGTTTTCAAACGGATTCGAAAACAATTTACCAAAATGTAGAATATACAAAAGTAGACAAGACAGATAACCCGAGTGATCCTGTTAAAAATATTACTAAAGATGCGTTTACTATTTTAGTGAGTGGCAATGATTCTTATGGATCTTTACAGGATAGTAATACGCGTAGTGATGCGAATATGTTGTTGACGGTGAATCCTAAAACAGGTCGTATTTTAATGACGAGTATTCCTCGAGACTATTATGTAGACTTGGTATGTGATGAAACAGGGGATAATGCTTGTCCTGAAGATAGTAAAGATAAATTAACGCATTCTGGTTTAATGGGTGTGAAGTGTACGGAAAGAACGATTGAAAAAGCATTGGGTATAAAAATCAATTATAATATTCGTATTAACTTTTCGAGTGTAGTAAACTTAGTGGATGCACTAGATGGAATTGATTTGGATATTCAAAAGGGTGAAGAAGTTGATATTCTATACGCGAATGGACAGCCTGGTTTAAGTGTCGGTCAACATCATGTGGATGGTGAAACAGCTTTAGCCTTTGCACGTGAAAGACATGCCTATTTGGATGGTGACAATCAGCGTGTGCGTAACCAACAAAAAGTATTTAAAGCTATTTTCAAACGTATAGTTTCTCCTAAGATGATTACGAACTATGGTAAGTTTATGGATGCATTGGCTGTAGCTTTTGATACAAACTTATCGAATGATGAAATCAGTGATTTTATCAAATATGAATTGAATAATATGCCGGATTGGAAATTTGAATCATATTCACTTGTAGGTGATTCAGATTCTAGGTTCTGTTATGCTTCTTCAGGTTATGCTTCAGTCATTGTTCAAAATGAAGAAATGAATGAAATCGCAAGAAGGAAGATTCAAGCTATCTTGGATGGTAAAAAGGCATCTTCTGTAAAAGATACTTCTGGTTTTTCTCAAAAACCGAGTGAAGATAATTCAGTAGGTAATGCTCAAGAGTTTGCTGAGATGAACAACAATAGTGAAGAAACAGATGAAGATTATTATACGTATGAAGAACCTTCTTATGAGGAAAATGATGAATATTACTATCAGCCAGAAGAACCTGCAGAATATGATTATTCTGAGGATTATGCAGGATAGAATACCACTAGCCATTTCGTAAAGAGATGGCTTTTTTACTTTTTATATGTTTTAAGTTATAATAAAGAATTGTAAAAGAGGTTTTTAACTTATGAATAGTTTATATAAATCAAATATTTATCAAAAATATAGAGGAATTCTAATATCACTCATTGATGTATGTATTGTCATGTTTTCTTATTTAGTGGCATACATGATCCAGAATAATTTCTTTATTAATGAGAAAACAATCGCTCTGACAAAGATGTTAAGTCTTGGATTAATATTCATGTTGCTTCTACACTTTATTGTTCTACGATTGTTTAAAACACAAATGTCATTATGGACATATACAGGGCCAAATGAAATTATACGTACATTTTTAAGTTGTTTAGTATGTTTTCTTGTAATGTCCTACTTTGTATTAAAAGTTAATCTATTTAGTATTGAATTAATCGCGTTAGCTGAGTTGCTATGTTTTATATTCCTTTTAGGAGCAAGAATGCTATATAGAATGGCAAGACGCTATATAGTCGATGTGGATAGAGTGGATAATTGTTTGATTGTGGGTGCTGGTAATGGTGGATATTTATTGATGAATGAAATTTATCATAATATGGCCTATCCATATAACGTAATTGGTTTCTTGGATGATTTTAAGAAAAAGGGAACTATGCTAAGTGGTAAACCAGTACTTGGAACAATTTCTGAAGTAGAGCGTATTTGTCAAGAGAACAATGTTCATTGTATCTTTATTACCATTTCTTCTGTAAGTGACGAAAGAAAACAAGAGATCTTAGATTTATGTACATCCACTTCTATTCCAACAAAAATCATGCATATCTTTGTTGGAAATGATGAGAGTAATCATATTTCATTTGAAGATATTGATATTAAGGATTTATTAAACCGCCCTAGCATTGACTTAAAAGTTGATCAGATTGGTTCTTATCTTACGAATAAAGTGGTTTGTGTTACCGGAGCCGGTGGATCTATTGGTTCTGAATTGTGTCGTCAAATTATTCATTTCAATCCATCCAAATTGATTATGGTGGATATTAATGAAAATGCACTATATATGCTTAAACAAGAATTCTTAGTCATGAAACGAAAGAAACAAATGAATGATTCTATTCAACTAGAATCTTTGATTGTTTCCATTCGTGAAAGAGAAGAAATCTATAAGCTAATGAGAAACTATAAACCAGACGTTGTTTATCATGCGGCAGCACATAAACACGTACCTTTAATGGAAGACCGTCCTACAGAAGCTATTAGAAATAATATCTTTGGAACAAAGAATGTGATAGATGCTTGTTGCGACTGTGGTATATCTCGTTTTATTATGATTTCAACAGACAAGGCGGTAAATCCAACAAACGTAATGGGTGCTACTAAGCGTATGACAGAAATGTATATGCAATCAAGAAATACTAAGGGTGGTATTCATATGGCAGCTGTACGCTTTGGTAATGTATTAGGATCGAATGGCTCTGTTATTCCAATCTTTAAAGAACAAATTAAAAATGGCGGTCCAGTCACTGTAACACACAAAGACATTAAACGTTATTTTATGACTATTCCAGAAGCAGCTCAATTAGTGCTACAAGCAGGATTCTATGCGAATGAAAGAGAAATCTTTGTACTAGATATGGGAAAACCAGTCAGAATCTGGGATTTAGCTGACAAAATGATTCGATTGGCAGGACTCGTACCAGGAAGAGATATTGAAATTCAAGAAATTGGATTGCGTCCTGGAGAAAAGATGTTTGAAGAATTAGCTCTAGAAATGGAAGAATGTCATAAGACAGACAACAATCTAATCTTTGTACACGAAAAGATGGATATTGATTCAAAAGAAGTAGATTCTAAATTAAATAAGCTAAAAGAATTAATGAATCAAACAGATGACAAACTTCAAATCAAAGAAGTCTTAATGGACATGATCAAAGAATAATTATTCAAGCTGGGGATAATCCTAGCTTGTTTTTGAATCTTAAGTTTTTCTTAAGTAGTTGTGTTAAGAAAGTATTCATTTTATAATTGAATCAATCGAGAGAGGAAGATTGAATATGTTTTGTAAAAATTGTGGGCACGAAATAAGTGATGATGCTAAGTTTTGTTCAAACTGTGGAACAAAGGTAGAAGTCGATGAAGATATTGTTGTACCTGTTGCAGTCGTGGATAAGATTGAAGAAGAAGTTAATGAATCTGAAGTTGAAACAAATAATGAAGCATTAGTAAATGAGAATGAATCAACTACACCAGTCAAAGAATGGTACTATGTATCGAACAATGACTCTAAAGGATCATTCAGTATAGATGAGATGAAGGCTAAGATTACTTCTGGTGAAATCAATGGTAGTACTCTAGTATGGAAGGCAAGTATGAAAGACTGGGAAAGACTAGAGAATACGGAATTAAATGAATTTATTTCTACATCGTCTTCAAATGATTGGTATTATGTAGAGAATAATGATTCTAAAGGACCTTTTAGTGAATCAGACATGAAGGGATTTATTGAAAGTGGTGTATTAACTGGAAATAGTTTTGTATGGAAAACAGGCATGAAAGATTGGCAAAGATTAAAGAATACCGAGCTTGCAGGTAACGAAACAGTGCATGTAGAACCAAGTTTTTCATTTACTACTGGAGTTGTAAAAGAAAAGAGTATTGGACTATGTGTAGTATTAAGTCTAGTTACTTGTGGCATTTATAGTATTTATTGGCTATATACAATCGCACATGACTTAAATGATCTATGTGAAAGTCAAAACCAAGAAAAAGGCGCTGAACCAGGACTTGTTGTTGTATTAAGCATTGTGACATGTGGAATCTACTTACTATACTACTTATGGAAGGCTGGTAAAATGGTATCTAGTCTTACAAGAAGTAATGGACATCATCCAAGTGATGATAGTATTGTATTAATGGTATTATCTATACTACAATTATCATTAGTATCCTATTGCATCCTTCAGAGTCATATTAATGGTTTCGCAAAAGACTAAATATTTAGGAATAGTTCTCATACTATTCCTTCTTTTATTATTCTATAAATGCCCCTTTCAATTCATGACAGGCTTGCCATGTCCAGGATGCAACATGAAAACAAGCCTGTATTATCTTCTGAAAGGAAATATTCAATTATCTTTGTATTATCATGCTCTATTAATACCAACACTAATTTGTGGCGTTCTATGCTTGTTAAAACCCGAGAAAACAAAAATGATATTAATCATTTGGTGTGCACTCATGATAGTGTATTACACATATCGTATGATTCTTTATTTTCCAAATAGTCCAATGATCTATTCAAAAAATAATTTAATTTATTTACTATTTAGACACTCATAATGTAAATTAATGTTGTAACTTAAAATTAAAAAGGAGGACATACTCATGTCAAACATTTATTTTACAGTTACAGGATTAAATCATTATTATGGAGATTCATTTCTAGAAAAAGAAATGATCGTTTATTTAAAGAAAGAAAAAGATAATGAATATGATAAAGAAGCCATTAGTGTAAACCTTCCAGGTCTAGGAAAGATTGGATATGTTGCCAATAGTCCTTATACAGTACTTGGAGAAAGCTATAGTGCAGGAAGATTGTATGATAAGATCAGTGAAGAGGCTAGTGGTAAGGCTATATTCATATTAGATAGAGGAGTTATTTGTGAGCTTATTGAGCAGTGATTTATTCTATGCATTGAATGTTACCTAATCCATTAATTAGGAATATACATACCTTCAATTGTAAGATGTATTTGTAGAAAGTTAAATTCTATTAATTTTGCGAATTGAAGGCTTTTTTATATGTGATTGATAATGGATTATTGATTACTTGGTCAATGATCGTTTTTAATGTGTAATAAAAGTCACTTCGAAAAGCGAATATGCAAATAATTTAGTACATAAAGAAAACTTTTCTTATATAAATACATTATATTGACAATAAAATACACGGATGATATTATAATGATGTCATGACAACATTACCTATAGAAGGAGGGTGAATATGGAAAATATTAAATTAAACAATGGAATATTAATGCCTGGTATTGGATTCGGAACATGGAAGATTAAAGACTACAATCAAGTAATAGATGTTGTAAAAAAAGCTATAGAAGTTGGTTATAGAGGCACAATAAATTTGGATGGGGTTAGGTGAATTTGCTCTCCAAGAATTTAAGGGGCGGC
>OLQU01002318.1_pt1 | contig 10701 bp, 3 predicted proteins | sample 1672271 | NCBI WGS metagenome assembly OLQU01 (sample SAMEA3136666, study PRJEB25190) | human gut metagenome | biome: human gut; feature: human-associated habitat; material: faeces | place: Austria | collected 2013 | reverse complement strand
CCCCTCAAGATTGAGGGGTAGGGGAGTTGAAGTGTCGAAGACACTTTTTTATTTCCTGCTATTTGGTGGCATTTTTATAGGACAGCTTATCCCGTATTCTATCCACATCAGAACAAGAAAGAGGTGGATCGCAATGAAAGGATACAATACTGCAGACGGTTATATGGGATATGTAGACGGAGAATACCTGTTGTTCGCCAGCGAGACGGATTACCGGGAGTGGCTGGAAAGCTAGAACTTGTGATATACTGTCTTTATAAAGGGAAAGGAGGATCCCGCCATGCCCAAGGGAACCAATCAGAAGTTCAAGCTTTACCGCCTGGTCCAGATCATGCTGGAGCGCACAGACGACGACCACTACATCACCATGCCGGAGATCATCGCGGCCCTGGGAGAGTATGAGATCACCGCCGACCGCAAGAGCATTTACTCCGACCTCAAGGACCTGGAAGTACTGGGGATCGAGGTGGAGGGAGAGCCGGCGGGGAAGGGCTATCATTACCACGTGGTCTCCCGGCCTTTTGAACTGCCGGAGTTGAAGCTTCTGGTGGACGCCATTCAGTCTTCCAAGTTTATCACGGAGAAGAAGACCAATACCCTGATCCGGAAGCTGGAGAAGCTGGTCAGCCGCTATGAAGCCATGAAGCTGCAGCGCCAGGTCTACGTCTCCGGGCGGATCAAGACTATGAATGAGAGCATCTACTATACGGTGGACGCCATCCATAACGCCATCTCTGAGAATAAGAAGATCCGGTTCCAGTACTATCAGTGGAATGTGAAGAAGGAGATGGAGCTGCGCAGGGAGGGAGCTTACTACTGCGTCAGCCCCTGGGGGCTTTCCTGGGACGACGAGAATTATTATCTGGTGGGGTATGATTCCGAGGCCAGAGAGATCCGGCATTACCGGGTGGACAAGATGCTCCATATCCGGATGACGGAGGAGCCCCGGGAGGGGCGGGAGCATTTCCAGAAGCTGGATATGGCCGATTACGCCAAGAAGAGCTTTGGCATGTTCGGAGGGAAGGAAGAGAAGGTGAAACTTCTGGTGGACAACAGCCTGGCGGGTGTGATGATCGACCGGTTTGGCAAGGACATCATCATGGTTCCCGGCGATGGAGAGCATTTTACGGTAAATGTTACCGTTCATGTGAGCAGCCAGTTCCTTGGATGGATCTTCTCCCTGGGGGAGAAGGTGAAGATCCTGGGGCCGGAGGAAGTGATCCAGGCCATGCGCCGGGAAGGAGAACGGCTGACAGAACAATATCGGTAGACGGCAGGTCCTCTGCTTCTTTTATTCAGAATTGCATTTTCGCCGCTTTATGGCAATAATGAGAATACGAATAAAAGAAGGAGAGGATTTTTATGCAGAAGATAACTTTTTATGTGACAGAAGCGGATATGGAAGAATTCAGGTACTATCTGCAGGAGCGGGAAAACTCCACGGCAACCATCGGAAAATATTTGCATGATGTCAGAACTTTCCGGGATTTCCTGGGTGATGAGAAGTGGGCGGATAAGGAGAAGCTTCTGGAGTATAAAGAATGGCTGCTGAGCTGTTATGCGGTCAGCAGTGTGAATTCCATGCTGGTGGCGTTGAATCAGTATCTCATGTTCCGGGATCTGGGCAGGCTCCGGATGAAGCGGGTGAAGGTACAGCGCTCAGATCTGATGGGAGAGAAGAAAATGCTCACGAAGGAGGAATTCCGCAGGCTGGTGCGCACAGCGAGAGAGGAGGGGAAGGGACAGATCGCCATGATCATGGAAACCATGTGCGCTACAGGAATCCGCGTCAGTGAGCTGAAATACTTCCGGGCGGAAAATGTGCGAAGCGGGGTGGTGAAGGTCTGGAATAAGGGGAAATACCGGATGGTGATCCTTCCGGAGATCCTGAAGCAGAAACTACTTATATATATAAGTAAGAATCAGATTAAAAAGGGACCTGTCTTCTGCACCCGGACGGGGCGGGAAAAGAACCGGTCCAATATCTGGAAAGAGATGAAGGGCGTAGCCGCGGCCGCAGGCGTGAGCCTGAAGAAAGTATTCCCGCATAATCTGCGCCATCTCTTCGCGCGAACATTCTACCGGGAGACAAAGAACCTGGTGATCCTGGCTGATATCCTGGGGCATAGTAGTCTGCAGGTGACGAAGATTTACGCTGCGGATGGAATTAAAGAGTGGAAAAAAAGTCTTGAGAGTGTAGAACTAATAGAATTGACAACATAACACTTATTATGTAGTAAAAATGAAGTCGTTTTAGCAAAAATCCATTTAATCTCTTTGAGTTTATAACAAACGCCCAATAAAGTCAACAATTTGTGGACAAAGATATACGTATTTTCTATAAATCGTATGACAGTACAACTGAAGATCCGACAGAAGCATAGTTACACAGTAGTCCTGTTTTGTACTATGCTTATTTTTTTATGCTCTTTTTCATATGAGATAGAAAGAAAAATCTTTCTTTTCTAGATGCTTCTTCCTGGTTTTTCCTGTCAAAGAGGAACAGCAACATAATAAGTGTTATGTTGAAGGCTTCATTCCAAGAGGGGAATAAAGAATTAAGGCGCAGGGGATAGCAACATGCGCAGGAAAGGAAGAGGGTCTATGAGAAAAAGAAAGAAATTGATCATGGAAAGGAGAAGACGGCGGATACTGTCGGGCGTACTGGCAGTGCTGCTTGTCGTGGCGCTGGCTGTAGGCCTGATGCCAAATGAGCAGGTCTATGCGGCGGAGAAGACGTCGGACGGGAATACCACCGGTTCCTACGCGCAGAATCTTGGCGATAACTCATCGACAAGATATGCGGGAAGGGTATGGACCGATAAGACGGTGTATACAGAAGACGCCACATTCCCAGGCGATGTCGGAAATGTAACGGTTAAAAACGATTCCGACTTCCTTGTGGCATATTCGGCACTGGCCACATCAGAAAGTGTAACCGGCAAAAGCCAGGTTCCTGTTGATGTGGTGTTCGTTATTGATAACTCCGGCTCGATGGATTATGAGTATGGACTCGGCTTTAGCACGACATCGCTTGAGCAAACAGTAGGGGCTGTTAATCAATCCATTGAAACAATAATGGAGTCAAATCCGAATTCACGTGTTGCTGTAGTTGCTTATGATGGCGCACAGGGTAATACACCGGCGGCACAGGTGCTACTTCCATTAGATCACTATACTAAGACCGGAAATACCTACATTCAGGCAAATTACGGGCAGTTTATTGTCCGCTGGTTTGAAGATTTAAGTGTATCTAATGGCGTTACTGCTTCTAATGGTAGCGCATATAGCAATACAATCTACAGAGGCAGCGGTGGTACCAATATCCACGCAGGCATACAGACCGGTATGGATATCCTGAACAACGCCTCTTCAACAAGTGCTGGCGGAACAACTCATATGCCTGCCCTTATTCTTCTTTCCGATGGTGCTGCCACTTATTCTGGCAGTGGAAACTGGTGGGATTGTACAGGTCAGACAGGATCGGGTAGCGATACAAATTATGCACACACTATGAAGGTTGGCATGAATGCTCAGTACATGAAGCAGCAGGTTAATGAGCATTACGGCTTGAATGGAAATACCGATTACTCATGCAAAATCTATACCATAGGTATGGGATTTGATGACTTGGATAATTCTGACAGGCAGTATGCACAGATGGCGCTTAATCCGACAGGTGTGCTGAACGCAAATAACAATGTATCTAATGAAATAAGAGATGCATGGAATACTTACAGTTCGGGTAGAAATGTATCACTTGACGGATATACTTTCACTCATCCACAGAGTGGTGATATCGATACATTGCAATACAATGATGGCTATTACGAGGCAAATGAGGCCGAAGATGTAAACAATGTTTTTGAGGACATCACAAGCAGTATTATTGCGTCCGCACCTCAAGTTCCTACTCAGATTGAAGGGGATCCAACAACCAGTGGATACTTGACATATACTGATCCTATCGGAGAGTATATGGAAGTTAAGGATATTAAATCCATAATCTACGGTGGTAAGCAGTTTACTCAGAAGAGCTCATCCACTAGTGGAAACACAACTACATATACATTTTCAGGTGATAAGATTGAATCTCCTATATATGGAGAACTTGATGTTTCACTTATTGAAGTAAGCGTGACAAAGGATTCAGACGGTAACGAAACACTTACCGTAAAGATCCCTGCAGCCGCTATTCCATTGCGTGTTACTACCATTGAATTAGATTCTAATGGTAATGTTACCAGCAATACTCCAGGTGAAGCATATCCAGCACGTATTCTTTATACAGTAGGTGCTCGGGATGATATCAATCTGGATACACTGGAAGGTGTGAGCGATGATTATATCAGCGCTAATATGACTGAAGATGGACAGTATGTAAACTTCTACAGTAATAAGTATAGCGGCAATGTTAAGGATGGCGTAACAGTTGGAGATGCTAATGTAACCTTGACTCCTGCTGCGACAAATCCATTCTTCTATGTGCAGGAAGATACCCCACTGTATACAGCAGAGAATGGTTCGCCAGTAACAAATATTGCCAATGACGATACCAGATATTATTTTCAGATAAATTACTATCAGGGAAACAGTAAGCAGACTACATGGGTATCAAGACCGGGTTCATCTTTCTGGCATGATGGATCAACTGATACAACCATAACTGCTTTGGATAACGGTCAGCTTGCAATCAAGAAGGGAGCTCCGAGACTTGGATACCTTACTGACTTTGCACAGGAAAAGACTGTTAACACTACAAACACTGCAGAACAGGTATTCCATCCTGTATATGATGGCAATGGTCAGTTTACAGTATACCTTGGTAATAACGGTGTACTTAAGGCAGATGCTCCTAAGTCCCTGACAGTGGAAAAGGATGTAACTGCAGGTGAAGGGCTTACAGCACCTGACGCTGAGTTTACATTTGAAGTGACAGTGGCAACCAAGGCTGACACTACAGGGGATGCGATCCTGACAGATGCCGATGGTCAGAAAACCGATAAGGAACTGGCATTTGACGCAGACGGTAAGACAACAATCACTCTTAAGGATGGACAGTCTATGGAAATCCTTAATATAGGAGAGGGTGTTGATTACACAGTTAAAGAAATAAGTCTGCCGGCAGGATTTACTTCCGATCAGGCAGACAATACAAAGACAGGTACTGTATCAGGTACCGATGAAGACAATGTTGTTACATTCACTAATACATATAATGTAACAGAAGTGACAACAGAAGATCTGGGAATCACCTTAGGCGGTACAAAGAGCATTACAGGTCGTGATTTCCAGGCAAATGACAAATTTCGATTTAATATAGCAGCGGGTCAGAGAACACCTGATGCTCCGCTTCCTACTGAAGATATAGATCAGGACGGAAGTGCGACTACGGCAACGGTAAATCCGACATCAGGCGATGAGGTTTCATTCGAATTCGGAGCTGTAACCTTTGATGAGCCGGGTGAATACAGATATGTTATTACAGAAAATACCGGAACTCTTCCAGGCGTTGACTATGATGGAGCAACCTATCGTGTAAACATTATCGTTAAAGATAACGGCGATGGTACTCTGAGCCTTGCCAGCGTTGACGGCGGTCTCACAGGTATAGATAACTTGGATTATCCTGCTAATCCATTCTTCCAAGTTTGGGACGGAGAACAGCAAGGAGCAGTAGTTGGCGCTGTAGCATTTGAAAACAATTACAGTGCAACAAGTGCAGAAGCTACTATCCAGGGTATGAAGGTTCTCAACTCCACAAACAGTGACAGGAAACTTGCGGATAATGACTTCACGTTTACGATTGAAGCCCTCGGATACAACACAGACGGCGGAGACCAGTTCAATCAGGTACTTGCAGGAGACCCTGAGCAGCCAATGCCTACTAATACTGAAGTAAAGAACATGGCTAACGGTAACGTCAACTTTGCAGCTATGACATTTACTCAGGATATGATAGGCAATACATACGGCTATAAGATTACTGAAAAACTTCCACAGGGAGTGGATGAAAACAATCCAACCCTTAACGGTGTAACTTACGATACTTCTGAAAAGATAGTAAAGGTTACCGTAAATAGATCAGATGAAGGCGGAGAAGAACATGTTACTGCTACAGTGACACCTAATGACGGTACAGCTGAAGCGGCTAAGAACTTCACCTTCACAAATACATATGAACCTTCCTCTGTAACTATAGGCGAAGATACGGATGATGCCATAACTGTTCAGAAGACATTTACAGGCAGAACATGGAATGACAGCGATGAGTTTGAATACATGCTCATAGCTAAGGGTAGTGCACCTGAGCCTACTGATGGCACAACTCTGAAGATAGGTAAGCCTGCCAGCGGCAACAGCAATACGGCAACATTCGGAGACATCGAATTTGTTAAAGAAGGCGTATATGAATACGAAATAACCGAAACTAAAGGTGATCTCGGTGGTGTGGCTTACGATCAGCACACAGCAAAGGTAACTGTAACAGTAACTGAAGATACAGCAACAGGTACCCTCAGCGCGAAGGTTGAATACGACAACAGCGCAGCTGAAAATCACAGCGACAAGTCTGTACAGGATGCTGCAGCATTCACAAATATCTACAAGGCTGTATTTGATACAGACACTACCGTAAACCTGAACGGAACCAAGGAACTGACAGGTAAGACTCTTGCTGCAAGTGATTTCTACTTCTATGTAGATCCACAGGACGGAGCTCCTATGGGAGACTTTGCTCCTACTGGTGACAGTGCAGCACTGAATCCTAATCAGGCTGACGGTTCAATCCAGCTTCTGAAGAATGTAACATACACCGAAGCCGGTGACTATGTATACATCATCAAGGAGCAGATACCTTCCAATAAGGAAAAAGGTATGACTTACGATGAGTCAGAGTACCGCATAACTGTAACAGTTACAGATGACCAGCAGGGTAATCTGACGGCAAGTGAGCCAAAGATTGAAAAGAAGGCTGTCGGTGCAGCGGATTATACTGATGCAGACGCAGTTGTATTTGAAAACAACTACGAACCTCTTTCCGGAACTTATGCACCTAGAGAAATAACAAAGGTTCTTTCCGGTGATAGAAATACACCGCTTCAGGAAGGTGAATTCTCATTTGAGATGAGCGTAGTGAGCGCTGATCCTGAAGACGGTATAACACTTCCTCAGGAAACAACTGTATCTAATGATGCCAATGGTAAAGTCAAATTTGGTGATATTACATTCTCCAAAGTCGGCAAATATGTGGTACAGGTAAAGGAAGTTGAGCCTGCGGACGAAGCTGATAAGGTAGACGGCGTAACATACAGTACGAATGTTATAAAGACTACATTTGATGTAAGAGATGGAGACGGCCAGCTTAAAGCTTATGTAACCGGAACAGAGGGAAGTCTGACATTTACTAATACATACAAGACTACTGGCACTGTTGAAGGATCAACTGACCTTGAAGTAACTAAGAACTTCACAGGCAGAGAAAATGACCAGTGGCTCGATACAGATGAATTCACATTTGTTCTCGAAGCAGTGGGCGATGATACACAGCAGGCTGTAACAGACGGTAAAGTAGTGCTTCCTGACAATGCAGGTGAATTGAAGATTTCTGCAGATACAGCAGATCACAAGGCAGCATTTGGAGATATAACCTTCAATGCACCTGGTGAATACAGCTTTAAGATAACTGAAACTAAGGGAAGCGTACCGGGAGTTACCTATGATGGTCACGAAGCGACCTTTACAGTAACAGCAACAGATAAGGGCGACGGAACCCTTGATATCTCAACAGATATAAACAAAGGTGACCTGACATTCACCAATACCTATGACGGTGAAGATCTGGTGCTGACAGGAGATACAGCACTTAAAGTTAAGAAAGAGCTGACTGTACCTGAAGAAAGCCAGCAGGTTGTATCCCTTAAGGCGGGAGATTACGAATTTGAAGTAACCAGCGAAGCCCTCGACGGCTCTGATGCGGATGGCGTAGTTCTTCCGGAAAAGACAACGGTTTCTAATGGTGAAAACGGTGATGTAGTCTTTGGAGATATCAAGTTTACTAAGGCCGGCACATACAAGCTGACAGTTAAGGAAGTTGTTCCTGCTGATGACCAGAAGAAACCTGGCGTAATTTACGACACCCATGTTTACTCTGTAACCTATAAAGTTATTGAAGATTACACTAACGGTAAGCTTGTCATAGCAGAGAACGGCATGACTCCGGAGGGCGAAGCAACATTTAACAATGTTTACGGAGCCGAAGGATCCCTTGAGGGAAGCACAAAACTTGAAATCACAAAGGAGATTGTGGGCAGAGACTGGAACGATAATGACAGCTTCACCTTTACCCTCAAAGCTGACAAGGATTACGGCGATGCCGTTGAACTTGGAACTAATGAAGTAACCATAACCAAGGATTCTGCAGACCATAAAGCAGCCTTTGGAGATATCAAATTCACCAAGACAGGCACTTATAACTTCACGATTAAAGAAGATGATCCTCAGATCGATAATATGACCTATGACAACCACGAAGTGAAGGTAAGTATTTTGGTTGAGGATAAAGACGGAAAGGGGACGCTTGCGGTATCGGAGACAATCAGCGGAGATATGATATTTACCAATACTCATAATCCTGACGATGCGACAGCTTCCATAGAAGGAACAAAGATCTTCACAGGCAGAGATATAAAGGATAGCGACAGCTTCACATTTGATATAGCCGTAGCTGATAATTCTGCAGAAGGTACTCCTTCACCTGCTACATCTTCAGTAACAGTTTCCGGTAAGGACTTTGCTAACGGTAAGGCGGCTGTAGATTTCGGTACTTTCTCCTTCGATAAGGAAGGTACATATATCTACACAATAACCGAAAAACAGGAAAATATCGGCGGAGTTACATACGATGGTGGTACTGTTACTGCAACAGTGGTTGTAACTTACGATAACGCTACAGGTACATTCGATACCGATGTAACATATTCCAAGGAAGGTGGAGTGAATCCTGGAAACGCATTTGAATTCACAAATGTTTACAAGGCTCTTCCTACAGATCCTGTAACAGGTGTGTTCAGCGCAACCAAGACTGTAACACCTTCCGAGGGCAACAGTTACGATATGGAAGGCGGAGAATTTGAATTCACTCTGACTCCGTCAGCAAGCAACCCTGAAGCTGACCCTGTTGAGGCTGCAACAGTTAAAAACGATGCTACCGGTGCTGTATCCTTTATAAACAGCGCAACATACACTGAACCTGGAAATTATGTTTACACGATAGAAGAAGTACAGGGCGGTGTAGGCGGCATCACATACGATGACAGCACTTACACAGTAACCGTTGACGTTACAGACGACGGTTCCGGTAAGCTGACAGCTGAAACATCCATAACAAAGGATGGAACAGCAGCAAATGCCATCGTCTTCGATAACTCCTACGATCCTGCAGAAACTGGTCTCTCCATCGGAGGAACTAAAGAACTGACAGGAAAGGATCTGGAAGCAGATATGTTCAGCTTCACACTGACAGGTATTGACGGAGCACCGATGCCTGTAGAGGGTCAGGCAACCGTAACAGTTAAGAACACTGCCGGCGGAGCCTTCGACTTCGGCAAAATCAAATACGACAAAGTCGGAGAATACAAGTACGAGGTAAGCGAAGTCAATGAAAAAGCTACTGGAGTAACTTACGACACAAATACCTACAATGTAACTGTTAAGGTTACAGATGAAGACGGAGCCCTTAAGGCAGTACCTTCCGTTGAAAATTCAGAGATCGTGTTCAAGAACTCCTATGCACCGATCCCGCTTGTTCTGGAGGGAGATGCTGCTATCGGAGGAAGCAAAGAGCTGACAGGCAGAGACCTTAAGGCGGAAGAATTTGTATTCCAGCTCAAAGACGGAGACAAAGTCATAGCAGAAGCAAAGAACACTGCAGACGGAACGTTTAAATTCGATAAGGTAAAAATCGATAAAGTCGGAACATACAACTACACCATATCTGAAAAGATCAATGGAATAGGTGGTATCGAGTATGACAAGAAGATCTATAACGTAAGGATCGATGCTTCCGATGTCGATGGATACATCAAGGCAGATGTAACTTACTCTGTGAACGGTGAACCGGCAGACAAGGTGGTATTTACCAATGAATACTCCGCGGATCCGACAAGCGTCCAGTTTGGAGCAGTCAAGAGGCTGGAAGGCCGTGCCATGAAAGCCGGAGAGTTCTCCTTCCGACTGGAAGACGGGGAAGGCAATCTCATAAGCGAGGCAGTGAATGATGAGACCGGAAAGATCGTATTTGACAAGATCGACTATGATCAGGTGGGAACCTTCCACTATGTGATTTCCGAGATTCCGGGAGATGTTCAGGGTATGACTTATGATGAGAAGGCTTACAATATCACCGTTAATGTAACTGATAGTTTGAAGGGATATCTGGAAGCCACCATCACCTACGAGGACAGCGACGGCGCACCGGTATTCGTCAACACCTATACCAAGCCGGAGAAGCCGGCAGATGACGGAGACGATGTGGGAATCTTCGGAGTCAAGACCGGTGATCCTGCGGAGACAGCCATCCTCCTTACCATTATGGGAGTTGCGCTGGCAGTGATCGTAGCCATGAGCATGATCCTGATCCGCAGACGCAGAAGATAACGGGAACTTGTAACAGCATAAGAGATTCATAGAGGCAGGCGGCCA
>OLQU01002316.1_pt1 | contig 10717 bp, 4 predicted proteins | sample 1672271 | NCBI WGS metagenome assembly OLQU01 (sample SAMEA3136666, study PRJEB25190) | human gut metagenome | biome: human gut; feature: human-associated habitat; material: faeces | place: Austria | collected 2013 | reverse complement strand
GAAATGTTGGAGGATTTGCAGTAAAGGCTTCTTGGAAAAATACTGCATCCGATGCGTCAGAAAATGATGTTCTTGGAGATGCAGGAGGATTTGCCGGAAAGATTTCTGGTGGACACATTCAGGACTCCAACGCAAATAACTTTTCTTATATCATTGGTCAGATTACAGCCGGTGGTTATGTGGGAGACTTGCAGCCAGGAAATGTGGCAAATGTTCTTGGAGATGCAACTATTTTAGGCGGACTTGTTGATGCAAAAAGTGCATTAGCATCTGTTGCTGAGGATTTTGTACCAACGATCAGAAACAGTTCCGCAACATGTATTCCTTGCGGTGGTGCAGTTCGTGCAGATGCGATTTCCACAACACAGGTACAACGAGGTATGGCCGGAGGTTATGCAGGACATAACGAAGGCGGACATATTTGGGGAAATAATACAAAGAAATGGAAAGGTAAAAAATATACCGGACCAACAAGTACTTGTAAAGCAGTAAGAATCCGTTCAGTATATGGAAAAGAAATTGCAGGTGGTTTCACAGGACTTATGGAGTCAGCTGATACGGCAAGTACCGGGAACCTGTCCTTGTTGTGGGGACTGGTAAAAGTAGATAACATCCTGGGAGCACTCAGTGTTGTCTATCCGACAGAAGAAAATACGGCAGTTTACGGGCCACTTGCCCTGATGGATTATAAAAACTGGAACGATTGGGTGGAATTCGTTGGTAAATACAAAGGTTATGGAAGTGATCTTGCTGAGCATGGAACAGTAAATAATCAGACAGAACTTGATGCGATTATTGGTAAATATGCTTACGGATACAATGTCGTTGCAGGAAGAGTAAACTACCGGGATGAGATAAAACTGGCAAATGGCGGAGCAGCCGGTGGCTATGTTGGATCGATGCAGACTGGAACCATTACAAATGGACAGGCTTATCAGGCGAAGACAATCAAAGGAATCCGATGTGCCGGAGGTTTTGCAGGAGAAATGATAAACGGCGGAGCAGCAAAGCTTGGAGGAGTTGATATCCTTGGTCTTAATCTGCAATTAGGACAAATGATACAGGTGCTTAATGTCTTTGTGCCAGTAATCAAGAAATCTTCGGTAGAGGGTTATCAGAGTGGACTTAGAGTTCAGTCAAATGGTACTTCTAAAAATGAGGCTTGCGGTTATGCCGGAGGTTATGTCGGAAAACTGATTGGAGGACAGATCTGGGGCGAAAAAGATGCACGCTGCAAGGTTACAAAGCTAAGACGAGTTGACGGAAGGAGCTATGTCGGTGGATTTGTCGGAAGCTCAAGACCAGGAAGTGTGGCAACACTGAATCCTACTGCAGGAGAAGGATTACTCAGCCAGCTTCTAAATAAACTGCTAAGCAAACCTGCAGACTTAATAAAAGTATTGAATGCGACAGTAGCAACAATCCGTTATGCAGATGTTATTTCCTGGGATGACTGGGGATTCATCGTAAACGGTGCTTATGCAACGGGAGCAGAGAATACTTCTTATGCAAAAACTGCTGGAGGTTTTGCAGGAATGTTGGAAGGAACAGTACTTGGTGAGAAGGATACGAAAGAGGCAGGAATTTCTGCTCAGAATATCCGTTCTGTAATCGCAGGTGAATATGCCGGAGGCTGCTTTGGAGTTGCGGACGTAGCCGGAGTTGCCAATATCAGTGCAGGAAATGAAACCTCGCTACTTGATAAATTATTAAAGCTTGGAAGAACCGATGTGCTGGATGCGTTTAGAAGCTATGTATATTACGGAACTGTAAGCGGAAGTAAGGATGCGGGACTTAGTGTCAGTGCAAATGAAGCAAAGAAATCTGGTCAGAACAATCAAGTTACATATAGTGGAACAGCCGGCGGATTTGGTGGTTCCCTCTTAAATGGTTCTGTGAAAAACAGTACAGTAACACAATTAAGTAATGTAAGAGGCTTAAACAGCGTTGGAGGCTTTGTAGGTTATTCTGGCAAGAGTGGCGTTGTGAAAGCAGACAAAATTGATGTTCTTGGAGATAATACTGGACAGCTCCTTGGTGGGGCACTTGGTGTTATGGACATATTTGGTTCGCACATTGATGAGTGTACAGTTACAGGAACCGATGACGGTTACACAGTGCAGAGTGCAAATGGTGAAGAACAGATCGCCGGAGGATTTATCGGATATGCAAACCTTGCAAGGATGTCGAAGTGTACAGCAGGCGATGCGACGAACCAGAAAGTTGGACTAAAACAGGTAGCATCGGGAGGAACAGCTGGCGGATTTGCCGGACGAACAAGCTTTGCATATCTTGCGGATTTGAAGCTGGATTCTGGACCAGTAAATGTTATATTCTCACTTGTTAATAAACTTATAAAGGCATTGTATCTGGATAAAATCCAGGACTCCAATCTTTTGAAGATTAATCTTGGAATTATTAAAGTGGATGCACTGTATGATGGCAAACTGCTTCACGTAAATCTGCTTGGATTGGATATCTCTGTAGGACTTTCGAAGAAGTCAACAGATAACAACCAGGAGACAGATCTTGCAATTATTACAATCGGAGATTCATCTATTAAGCTTCCATGTAATGAGAATGGATTATTAAATGATAATGATGCAAAATCCAATATCAGTGTGAGTCTGATCAAGGCGAATCGAACAAGAATTACAGATAGCAATGTTTACGGTGTGAGCTATGGATACGATGTCTATGCCGGTGGAGCCGGAAATAATAATGACGGTACTGCAAAAGACGGTCGAAGTGGTGGTTTTGTCGGATTCAATGACGAAGGGCTTTTAAAGAACAACAACATGTATTACTGTGATGTGGTTCGTGGAACAAAAGATCTTGTCGGACCATTTAGCGGAAAAAGTGAACTGGATACGGTATATGATTTTAATAGCCAGGAAAAGGTGGAAGGCGAAAAGAACAATTACCGGATTTATAGAAAATTGGATCAATCTTTAGATCAAATTAAAAAGAATAACAGTATCTTGAACAGCAGTCATGAAAAGGATGATACAAGCGAATGGGATATTTATACAATTGGACATATGAATCCGGTAAAGACCTTTGAGACTTTAAAGGATGCTGTTCTGGCAAGTAAGAGTGACTCAGTGAAAGTAGAACTTAATGCTTATGAATCACCGGCAAAAGCAGTATTGATGTTAGATATCAAGACAACATTGAATACAGGAGAAAGTGATACACCGGAACCATCCGAGTCACAGGATCCATGTGATGAGCACATCAAGCTTACAATCAATAAAGTCTGGAAGGATTTCAACAATCTGGATAAAAAACGTCCGGATAATATTACAGTAACAATCTCCCGTACATGGACAGATGCAGCAGGAAAAGAACAGACAGAAACTGTTCCAGGATATGGGGACTATATTATAAGTGGTTCTAGTGATAAATCTACCTGGCAGAAAGTAATCAAAGGACTTCCAGCATATACGACGGATGAAAATAAAAACATTCACTATTACACATATTCCGTTACAGAAACGGAAATAAACAGATATACAACTACAATAAAAAGCTCTGATGATGGATTTACCTTCACGATTGTCAACAAGAATTTTGCCCTGCTTCCGGATACCGGTGGCAAAGGCATTATGATGTTTATCATAGCAGGTGGCCTGTTGTTAGCGTTCCTGCTTTATACCGGACGTAGAAGGAAACGGAAACAGACGATGTAGGAAGGGGGGGAGAAAAGTCATGAGAGAGGTATGGCTGCGTAGGGATCTTCCACCGTAAAAGCTGAAAGAATCCCCAGAGAACCAATAAAAAATCAAAAGAAAGTGAGAAAAGGAACATGAAGAAATTAGTATCAAGATTAATGGCAGTTCTGATGGCAATGACCATGATACTGACCATGAGCATGACTGCATTTGCAGCAGAAGCTTCAAAAGGAACCCTGACAGTCAACAATACAGTGGCAGGAAAGACTCTGGATCTGTATCAGATTTTTACAGCAACAAAAAACGGCAATAATGTAGCATATACACTGAACAGTGCATATGAAGGATTCTTCCAGAGCAAAATTACTGATGCTTCTACATTAAAAGGTGAAGCATTAAGTGAAAAAGCTTATGAATATGTTAAAGATCAGGTCGGAACAGATGGAAGTAATGGCGCAGCGTTTGCAAAAGATATCATGGGATGGATTCTTAGTGCATCAGGTGAAACCAAAACAGCTGTAGAATCTACTCATAGTACTACAACTACAGCAGACACAAAGACAGTAATTGAAAATCTGATATATGGATACTATGTAGTGTATCCATTAGGTGCAACAGATACATCTACAGCACCTGGAAATGAGACAGTAAAATCCGTAGCATCTTTAGTCAACGTTACAGGTGATGCTTCAATTAACATGAAGAGCAATTACCCGACAGTAGACAAGAAAATCATTCCGGCACAGAGTGGAAGCGGAATTAAAGTGGATGCTATTGTGGATGGCTCATGGGAAGGCACCCATGATATGGTGTTGGATGACGAGAATGATTCTGAGGACACCATCGCACCACGTGGCGCAGCAGATGGAAAGAAAGCCGAAGATTTTGGGATTGGCGATACCGTCACTTACCAGCTGACTTCTAAAGTGCCGGATATGACAGGATATAATTCTTATACTTTTAAATTTAGCGATACTTTGTCCAAAGGACTGGACTTAAAAGAAGTACTGTCTGTAAAAGTTGGAAATACAACACTTAAAGCAGGAAAAACAGGAACAAATACATACGCACTTACATATGACAAAACTAGCCGTATTTTAACAGTTACTTTAAATGATTTCTATAATTCATATAAAAATCATACAGGCGAGACAATCACAGTTGTTTATACGGCAACCTTAAACAAAGATGCTGTTATCGGTATGAATCCAAATACCAACAAGGCGGTCGTTGAATACAGCAATAACCCGTCAACAGATAAAACAGGTACATCTGAGCCAAGTACTGTAGATGCACATACTTTTGATTTCACAATCTATAAATATTATTTAAAAGACCAGAATAATAAAGAAGATAAGATTGCACTTGAAAAGGCAGAATTTGAGCTTTACAAGGGAAACACAGAAGGTACTGCAGCAGATGAACAGGCGAAGGTTAATATTGTAGACGAAGGAAACGGCGTATACCGTCAGGCAACAGCCGATGAAGCTAAAGCAGCAGACTTTACTTCTGCAAAGATTGTATCTGATGCTGATGGTAAAGTTCTTGTAAAAGGTCTTGATGCCGGAATTTACTACTTAAGAGAGACAAAAGCTCCAGAAGGATACAATAAACTTCTCAGCGACATTAAGGTTGTGATTAAAGCAGACTATGATGTAAAAACTGGCAAACTGACAAGCTATTCAGTTGATTACACATACAATGGAAAGACTACAAATGGTACTGCAATCACAGACAAAGATAGCCATCCAGTAGTAGCTGTAGAAAACAAGACAGGGGCACAGCTTCCAAGTACAGGTGCAAGAACCGCTTTATTATTAACTCTTGCAGGTGTCGTATTATTTGCGTTCATGGCAGCAAGCAGCATTTATAGCAAAAGAAGAGAAGCTAGATAATATGCTTTAAAAATATGTAGACATCTTTCTGGCATTATGCCGGAAAGATCGTCTGCTTTTTCTGAAATATATAAAAAATAATGTTATATATTTCAGAAAGAACAGACAGAAAGTAGGACAGTATGAAAAAATTTTTTAAATTATTGCGAAAAATAGGATATCTGATTGCTTTCTCTTTGATTTTATATCCCGTAGTCAGTAATTATATCAATCAACAACATAGTAGTACGATCGCTACAGATTATGATCAGAAAGTTTCTCATCTTTCTGAAAAAGAAGAAGCTAAGATGATAAAAAAAGCTCGTGAATATAATAAAAGTCTAATAGGGATCAGCTCTTTTTTAGATCCTTTTTCACAGGAAGATGGAAATCAAACAGAAGATGATATATACAATAATTTATTAAAAATTGATGACACAGGAATGATGGGATATATTGATATTCCTAAAATTAATATATTACTTCCTGTTTATCATGGTACATCAGAAGAAGTCTTACAGTCAGGAATCGGACACTTAAAAAATACTTCCTTACCGGTTGGCGGGAAAAGCAGTCATGCAGTTTTATCAGGACATCGTGGGCTGGCTCATGCAAAAATGTTTACAGATTTAAACCGTATGGAAATAGGCGATGTTTTTTATATAAAAGTGCTGCATCATACATTTGCTTATGAAGTAGATCAGATTCTTACAGTAGAGCCACAGGATACAAAAGCATTGGCGATTGAAAAAGGGAAAGATTATGTGACTTTAGTAACTTGTACACCATATGCTATCAACACACATCGTCTTCTTGTGCGGGGAAAAAGAATCCCATATAAGGAAGCCAAAAAGAAGGAAGAAGCAAATGCTAAGAAAAACATTCCGATTTATATTATATTGCTCATTGGAGGGATCATTGCCATCCTTTTCATATATGCTGCTATAAGAATAAAGGAAGTTCGCCGAAGAAAAAGAAGAAAGAAGGGAAAATCATATGGAAAGAAAAAATAAAAGAAATATCATATATTTGTGTATGCTCTGTTTTCTTCTTGTTAGCCTGCAGAGATTAGAAGTCTTTGCACAGCCGTATGGAAGCGTTAACATTGTGGCTGCAGTCAGTAAGAATGAAGATGCTGTATATACATTGCCAGATACAACATTCACAATGTATAAAGTAGCTGCCTATGATAATGGTCAATGGGAATTAACAGAAGAGTTTAGTAAGATAAATGTTTCATTTGATTTTAGTAACCCGGATCTGCAGGATGACACAGCCGGGAAATTAAAGAGGTATGCACAAAGACAAGGAATCAATGGGAGAACTGGAAGTACAAATTCGGAAGGGAAACTTACGTTTGATGGATTAGAAGAAGGAGTATATCTTTTTATCCAGCCTGTGAAAACATATTTAGGAAAATCAGCTTATCAAAGTACCGCATTTATTATTCCTGTTCCGGAAAAAGATGAGATGGGAAATACTATGTGGAATATAACAGTGGAGCCTAAATTTAAAAATGAATCGCTGCCGGAAAAAAGTGCAACTTCCACAGAAACTACAGAACAACATATACCAGAAAGAAAAAAGAAAATAACAAAAGGTGGAAAAACAGGAGATAACACAAAGTTATATCAGTGGGCAGTCCTTCTTTTATTAAGTGTACTTGTAGGAGAAGTGATATGTTGTAGAAAAAACAGAGAAGATAAGCAAGAGTGATGGAATACAAGAAAAGGGCAAGAAACGGAAGGTTCTGTAAAAGAAAAGAGTCCTTGTGATGAATAAGAAAGATAAATAAATTGTGAAGGTTTAAGGAGAATGGGTTACAGAGTAAAAACTTTATATGAATCCGATAAATTTCCAGAGATGCAGCTGATATGCGGACAATCTGGAATTGATCGGGAAATCAGAGGTATCCGGATTATAGAAGTACCGGACATGGAAAGATTTGTGAGTGGAGGAGAACTTCTGCTGACAAGTATGAAGGCATATCAGAATATAAACGAACGGAAGTTTATGCGTTGCTTAGAAAAGCTAGATAAAAAGCAGATATCTGGATTTGTTGTAAAAAGAAATCAGACGACAGAACAACAGAAAAAATTATTTGAGATTTTGCTGCAGTTTGGTGAAGAATACCAGCTGCCTGTAATAGAAATCCCACAACATATGTATTTCTGGGAGATTATTAAGTATGTATTGACACAGATATGTGATAAAGAAACTGCAAAACTGGCATATTTTAAAATGACGCATGATAATCTGAGTAGTATTTTGCTGAACATATTTGATAAGAAAAAATTAATAGAGCGCTTACTTTTTGTAGTTGAAACAATGATTGGAAATCCAGTTGCTTTATATAACGATGATCTTGACTGCCTTTATGCAAGCAGTCCGAATCTATCTGCGTTTATAATAGAAAAAGATATTGAAGAATATACTCCCGATATTATTACAAGATCAAATTATTTGTGCCAAAAAAGGAAACATAAGGAGTATGTTAAAAAGGTAGATATTTTTGGGCAAAGGAAAATATACCTTGTTATTTCAGAGCAGAAGGAACCTTTGACCGTACTGGATTTTATAGCATTGGAAAATACATTTAGTATATTACAATATATTTTAATAAGAAGTACGATAGAAGAAGATATTGCCAAAAAATATCGTGGGGATCTGGAATATCGTTTGTTGAATGGATCTTTATCTGGTACGGAAGAAGATGAGGTGGCAAAGATTCTAGAGCTTAATGAAACAGATGAACTTCAGGTCATCACCTGCCGGCTTATACCAAAGGATAATGCTGCTAACTTTAACGATGGGCAGAGAAGAGATGTTGAGACAATAAAAAAAGAAATCCTGAAACTTTTACCAGAGGATTATGTTTACTCTAATACGAATCAGCTTATTTATATTCATAAAGAAGGCCAGGATAGGTATAAATTAGAATTTCGGAAAAAAGTGGAGGAGGTACAGCAAGATGTACAGAGATACCTTGTAGAAAAAGGAATGAATCTGGATTTTTTGGTTGGTATAGGAAAATGTGTTACGGGATATCATCATTTGAAAGAGTCTTTTGAGGATTCTAAGATGGCATTGGAATACATTAATATTATCAGAAAAATTATCGGAGACAAGAATAAGGCAGTTGTAGACTGTTCGAAACTGGGGATTTTTTACGCATTCATAAAAATGAAAGATAAAGAAGGTTTATGGACTTATATACCAGATTCAGTGTCCAGACTTTATCAGTATGATGTTAAAAATAAAGGAGAACTAATCAATACATTGGAATGCTTTTTGGACAACAATCAAAGTCTGAAAAAGACTTCACAGCAAATGTTTATTCATTATCGGACGGTTTCCTATCGTTTGCAGAGGATAATGGAAATATCAGGAATGGATTTTGAAAATGCATCGGAAATGCTGGTTGTCAGAAATGGATTGATAATATTAAGACTTGTTGAAGAAAGGTAATTAGCGGATTATGTCATAGTTAGGGCATGATCCGTTTTTTATGGAACACTTTTTGCAAGGGTAGGATCAAAAAGATTTCAAACTTTGTACATTATGTAAAATCGTACAAAGGTATATAATAAAATCTCAATGTAAGGAAGGTGAAGTTCCTGTAATTAAATATATGGCAGACAGGATATTTTTTTGATATAAACTAATCCCTTCATGGGTTGAGTTTGATAAGTGATGAAGGAATTCAGAAAGCAGATAATAGAGGAAGATAACAGAGCTGTTAGAACAGAAAATTAATTAGATGAGGAGGGAACAGTGTGAAAAGGAAAAAGATGTGGTTACAGTGGATAGCTGTGACACTTTTGGTGATTTTATGTATAAACAGCGTAGGAACAATAGCATTGTCAGCAGAGAGTCAGAAGGAAGGGAACATTTCAGAAACAGAGTTTCGGGAAGAGAAAAGTATTCCGAAAAAAGAGTTTAGAGAAGAAGAAAAGACTTTGGAAAAGGGCAATACTCCAGAAGAAGTTCAGGAAGAGAAAAGTATTCCAGAAGGAAAAAAATCTTTTAAGAAACAGAGATCACGAGAGGCATCACCAAAGGTTCAGGAGACTGCAGAAGGATTTGACATTGATTTTTTTGTCATCATTGATGGAAAAAGGATAAAACTCCGGCATAATGACATTACCGGCATTGCAACATGGAAAGACGGAAGAACTACCTACTATGGTGTTTCTATTGAGGACCTGCTCCTGATATATGAAGAATTTGGATTTGTGAAAAATGGTGAGAATCAGAATCTGGATGCAAAAAATAAGTTTGTATCTGCATACCGGGGAAAAAGCGGGATAGAATACGGAAAAGTTTATACAGACACAGAATCCGGAAAGACATATGTTTCTTACAATTATGGACAGAATAAACAAGGGGAAGCGATAGATGTTTACTACCTTCCAAATGGAAAAGGCCCTGCATTAAATTTAAATAATTCTGTAAAAAATGACAACTCGTTTTATTCCGTAGAGGTAAAGGGAGAAGGCCAGGATCAGATTCACTATGCTTTGACGGGAACGGATGTGTCAAAAACCGTATCTGATTTTAATCCTGTATTGCCGGAAAAAACGGATCAGATTGAATGGACCTGTATCGGAGCAGACGATCAAGTGATAGATGGAGTGCGAGATGCCAAAGACCAGACGAGCTTTTCAATCGAAAAGATCAGCCAGTCGTATGTGATACAAAGAGCTGATCAGACGGTATTTGACCTTCAGTTTTATGTATATGTAGATAATGAGGTCCGGAAGCTGCCATCCGATTCACTGAAAAAAGTATATAAATGGAACCGGAAGGGAAAATCGTATGTTTCTGTTAGTGATTTGGCCAGAATCTACAAAGAATTTGGCATGAATCAAGCTGAACCTCAGAATGGAAATTATTTCCCATATGCAGTTCGTGGCGAGAAGACATTAGCTCAGGCAGCTATGACAACTTATAAAGGAAAGAAATATATATCCTATAACTTGGATGATCAGAATACAACTGTTCCAACGGACATTTATTATATGCCAAAAGGAGCATCGGATGGCGAAAAAATTCCGGATAATTATTCAGACCAGATTAAGCAGAATAAGAACAGTTTCTATTCGGTTACAGTAATCAATCCGGATGGAAATCGAACTGTGAGTTACTATAAGAAAGATTCTGCGGTCA
>OLQU01002315.1_pt1 | contig 10722 bp, 3 predicted proteins | sample 1672271 | NCBI WGS metagenome assembly OLQU01 (sample SAMEA3136666, study PRJEB25190) | human gut metagenome | biome: human gut; feature: human-associated habitat; material: faeces | place: Austria | collected 2013 | reverse complement strand
ATCAGGATATGCATATTTGGCAATGCCTTTGCATTTACTGTAATATTTTTACTCAGGCAGGTAACAGGTTCTTCCCCTTTTCCATACAGCCTTTTAGCTGTCTTTGGTACATCTGCCCATTCTGCAACACCATGTTCTGCATCGGGATGAAAATTGCGGTAATAAGTGAGATAATAACAGACAAACATTGCCCATACAGTCAGGGCAATCCCTATAACGGCTGGTGTTTTTTCATTGAACCAGTTACGGAATGGATGCATCAATATGTAGGCTAATTTATCTTGATAATTCTGTATCGTCACATCATCTAGTTTGAACAATCCTGCTATATAATACGACACTGCCAATGCTAAAAACAACAGGATAAAAAACATCCCCCATGGTGGTTTTCGTTTTTGTATCATACATATTCTCCTATAATAAAATGAGCAGAAGAACGATTTTCTTCTGCCCATATAAAAAATAAAAACAGCTATGCCTGTTTATACATAACTGTTTTTAGTAACTGCTGGTCACCGTACTGAAATTCAGCACGTTTTATTTTGATCTGATTGGTGGATCCGGCATCTTTATCTTAAGGTCACTTAGATCTTTTCCCTTCTCTTTATATTTTTTTAATGATGTTACTTTACGTTCTGAAGGTCTGTCTACTTTATCAAAATATTGTTTCGCAAATTCTTCGCCCGTCAGTTTTCTCATCTCATGGTCTACCTGTTTTGTTCTGACATTAAATACAAATACCGGCTCTTCTTTATTTAGAAAAGCGATATACGAACCTTTTTGTGTCTCAAAGACCTGTGTTTCAGGTATCACAAGTTGTTTTTCATTCTTTCCATATGTCCCAGGAATACGGCAGGCAAACTGGTTATATCTATCTAATCCATCTTTATTGATCACTGAGGATTTCTCAACCAGAGTTTTTTTATCAATGCTGATCGGGATATAGGCAGGGTCATTTACATACCGCAAATATGCTGTCGAAGATTCTTTTCCCATAGTGTTATATTCGGCTGCTTCTATTTGGTGTTCGATCTCTCCCTTTTCTTTTCCCTCATATTTAGCATTAACAGCCTTTAATTCCGGGGAAGCTGTATCAATATATTCTGCTTCCGTCTGCTGTCCTGTCTGCATATAGTTATCCATCGACATTTTTTTCATATCCGGGACATCCGTTATGCCATCTTTCCGCAGATCATCCCGGTATAATTTATACCAAGATTCAACTTTTGGAAGATCTGCATTTGCTATAACAACCTGCAATTCACCATCTCCAACATGTAAATCAGGAAGTCGAGAATAATTAATTCCTAACTTTTCAAAATCCTCTCTAATTAATTCCTCTTCATCTTCCAGTGGAAAAGAAACTATCGTTGTTTTTCCGGAAGTAAGAGTCCTTAGTTCCTGTATGTCTTTTTCTCCCCCTGTCATACAGCTTAAGATATGCCGCTGATACCATGCCCCAAAATTTTCCCTGTCTGGCTGATAAACAGCAACCTGCAGCATTCCATCATTTTTTTCCAGATCAGGAAGTATCATATAATGGATGCCGAGGGTATTTAATTCTTCTGACAACTGTTCCTCCGGGATTTCCGGGACGTTCATAATATCATATTTTCCTTCCGTCATTCTTAAAAATTTCTGGAAGTCCGTAAATTCTGTTTCTTTTAATTTTCGTTCTTTGACCATACGGGCAAAATACTGCAGTAATAAGATAGTCCCCATTGCTGATAATTTAAAAAAAGGATCCATATACCTTGCTGCATTGGATATTGCCATGACAACTTCCCTGCTTTTTTCTTCCATGCGTATCTCCTCCTGTTCCGTACTGAAATTCAGCACATTTTCTATAATAACTTCGGTACAGATTCTTTCTGTATTTTGTTTGTAAAGATATGCCCTTGCTTCTGCATCCTCTCTGTACGTTCTCTTTCCGGCATATCCTTCCCTGGCAGTCCATATTTTTCCTGTATCTTTTCCATATCCACTCCGATCTGTTTATTCTCCTTTTGTATCCCTTCCAGATAGTCTATGGTCTCTTTCATAAGCTCCATTAATTCTGTCTGGGACACCCGGCAGTGGATCTCACCATTTAACAGGCTGTCTGCATGCACGTTTAGGATATAACCAAGCAAAGTGACGGTCATCTTGTCTGGTTCTTTTATACCATTTTCCATGCATTTTAATTCCTCTGGTGACAGCAGGATACGTCCTGCCAGTTCTTCTAAGCTCCACCCCCGTTCTTCTCTTAATTTCTGGATACATTTTCCCATTTTTGATACTCTTATTACAGGCATATTCTCTGTTCCTCCTGTCGATTCTTCCCATCTTTCTGTATTTTCTCTTCGTCTGATCCTACATCTAATTCCGCATTTACTTTGACCAGACGAGCCTGGATAAACTTCAGTTCTTCTTCTTTTTCAAATGGTTTCTGCACTTCTTCTTTTGCCTGCACAAGCTGCTGCCTTGCATCTTCCAGCCGTTCTTCGGCTGTCTTTTTTTGTCCGGGAAGGTTTCTCATTGCGGTAAGGATACGTTCGATGTTTCGTACAGGGTCTTTTTTAACTTCGACTATAAAAGAGGCTTCTCTCGTCAGTCTTACATAAAAGCTATTGTCAAACAAAGAATACGAGATTTTCATCTGAAACCCCCAAAAACTTCCGATATTTTCTGCATCGGCATGGGCTTTCTTCATCTGTGTACAGGCCTGTACGAGCATTTCCCCTGCAGCTTTTTCGTCATTATAGGTAACACCATGTATCTCCATCAAAAAAGGAGTGTTCAGGACGGTATCTATATGTTTTATATCGGAATCATATGCTGTGGTGAGTTCTTCATATTTTGCTATCTTTTCCGGGTACTCCACAGCGATCGCATCCTGCAGCCGAAACAGGTTGCTCTCATAATTGGCTTTCAGCATCTTTAATTTTGTCACCTGTACATCTAAATCCATCTTTTCTTTTATCTTGGGATTACCTGTTGCAAGTGCCTTGACTTCCGCATAAGATAATGCTGCTTCATCGACATCCTGGCAGGAACGGACAGGGGATTTGGATGTCATGATCTGCCCGATGAACTTCTGTTTATTTTCTATAAGCTGCCAGGAGTATGCGTCAAATGTATTTTCTGTGATATACCGGAATATCTTTACTTTTTTATTTTTATTTCCCTGTCTTAAGATACGTCCTTCCTGCTGTTCAATATCAGCAGGCCTCCAGGGTACATCTAAATGATGGAGGGCAATCAGTCTGTCCTGGACGTTAGTACCAGCACCCATTTTTGACGTGGAACCAAGTAAAAAACGGACCTGCCCGGAACGAACTTTAGAGAATAATCTTGCTTTTTGTACATCCGTATTGGCATCATGGATAAATGCGATCTCTTCTTCCGGGATTCCCTTTTTCATCAGTTTTTCTTTTAAGGCATCATATACATTAAAGGTTCCGTCTTTCTTTGGTGTAGAAGAATCACAGAATACTAACTGTGCTGCCTTCTGTCCTTTTGTTTCTTCCCAGATCGTAAAACATCGCTCTGCACAGGCAGAAACCTTATTATTTTCTGTATCCGGCAGCATATCATTGAGAAGTCTCTGGTCTAAAGCAAGTTTACGTCCATCCGTTGTTATCTTTAACATGTTGTCTTCACTTGGATCTACCGCACCATTCCGTACCAACTCTGCTCGTTCTGCCAGGGACTGCAGGATCTCTTTCTGCTCTTCACTTGCCAGCAGGACAATATTTTCATATTCAGCCTGTGGAACTGGAAGTTTTAACATATCGGCAGTTTGAATATCTGCTACTTCCTGAAAAACAGACATTAACTCCGGCAAGTTAAAAAAGTTTGCAAAACGAGTTTTCATGCGATAACTGCTACCCTCTGGAGATAACTCAAGAGCTGTGATTGTCTCTCCAAAAGTAGAGGCCCAGTTATCAAACATCCCTAGTTCCATTTCCTGCAGGCGGTCATACTGCAGGTATCTCTGAATAGTATACAGCTCTGTCATACTATTTGAGACTGGAGTCCCTGTCGCAAAAGTGATCCCTTTCCCTCCTGTGATCTCATCCATATAACGGCATTTATTGTACATATCCATCGCTTTCTGGGATTCTGTTTGTGCGACACCTGCTACATTTCTCATTTTTGTATACAAAAAAAGGTTCTTAAATGCGTGCGATTCGTCCACAAACAGCCTGTCAATGCCCAGTTCCTCAAATGTCACCACATCGTCTTTTTTCTTATCATTTAACTTTGCCAGCCGGACTTCCAAGTTCTTTCTGCTCTTTACCATCTGCTTGATCGTATAATTTTCTCCCTGTGCTTCTTTTGCAAGAGCGATTGCTTTTTCAATCTCATCAATCTGTTCTTCTAAAATATTACGCTGCCGTTCTGCTGACAGTGGGATCTTTTCATATTGTGAGTGGCCGATAATGACAGCATCATAGTCCCCTGTCGCGATCCTTGCACAGAACTTTTTACGGTTTGCTGGCTGGAAATCTTTTTTTGTTGCCACAAGGATGTTGGCGGCAGGATACAGGGTAAGGAATTCCGCACCCCACTGTTCCGTCAGGTGGTTTGGTACAACAAACAGTGATTTGTGGGTAAGCCCGATACGTTTTGCTTCCATTGCTGCAGCAGCCATTTCAAAGGTCTTCCCGGCTCCCACACAGTGTGCGAGTAAGGTATTATCACCATATAATTGGTGTGCGACAGCATTTTTCTGATGTGGCTTTAAGGTGATCTCCGGATTCATTCCGGGGAATTCCAAATGACTTCCGTCATACTGTCTTGGACGGATGGAGTTGAATCTTTCATTATAGATCGTGACCAGCATTTCCCGCCGTTCCCTGTCTTTGAATATCCAGTCCTTAAATTTTTCTTTGATCATATCCTGTTTCTGTCCTGCCAGTATCGTTTCTTTTTTATTTAATTCCCTGTGTTCCTTTCCCTCACTGTCAGTATAGGTATCAAAGATCTGTATATTTTTAAGGTTCAGGGAATTTTCTAGTAAACGGTATGCATTGGCTCTCTTCGTCCCATAGGTATTGGTCGCTAAAATGCTCCCATCTATATTTTTCCCCTGAATATTCCATTCCCCTGTATAAGAAGAATACTGTATCTTTATCGTGTGGTTTACGGCAATATATTTTGGCGGCTGAAATGTCTCTATCATAAATTGCTCATAAACTTCTAATGGTATCCACATAGAACCCAGCCGTACTTCGATCTCTGATGCTTCCAGCCGTTTTGGCTGCACATTTTTTAATGCCTCTACATTCCTTTTATACTCTGGAGTACTTTCCAAAAAATTTTCTGCAATGCGGAGTTTTTCCCGTACATTGCCTGACAGATAGCTGTCTGCTGTCTCCCATTCCTGTGTTACTGGATTTCTATAGATAACTCCTGCCAGTTCTTCTATTATCTTTTCCCCCGGCTTTCCACAAAGTCCCGACATAAAGGAAAGGTCAACTTTTCCATGTTCTGTCATAGACACAGCAAGAGCTTCGTTCGCAGTATTGACACGAGTGATACTTTCCTTTTGCCGGATAGTACGTTTGGAGAACATATCTGCTTTTCCGGCAAGATTCCCGTCTTCATCTAATCTTTCAAGGGAACATAACAGAGGATAGGAGGAATCTTCCGAAAAAGCCCTCTTGTTCGCTATGCTGTTTAAAAGTCCCCATTCTTCCGTATAAGAATCATACAGGGTATTCAATTTTCTCTGCTCTGCCTGGATCTTTGTTTCTGTATTTTCTGTTTCTTCTACCTGCAGCCGGATCAATTCCCGGACACAGTCCCGGATAGCAGCCATCCCGGTGATACGGCTTTTTGTTGTCTTTGTAACCCTTTGCTGTTTCAGTCCCGATTCATTTTTATAATAAATATCCCCAGCTTCTGATACGACATAGCTGTATATCCTGTTCTCTTCCCTGTCCGGCATATCTGTTACAGGTTCGGTCCCGTACTGAATTTCAGCACGTTCCTCCGGCATCCTTTCTGGTATATGTCCTGTGATATTGGCTATGGCATCCCGTAATTGTATTTCCAAAGAAACGCCTTCGTTTTCTATGCAGGCAGTCTCCACCCCATACGGTCCTGAGATTTCTTTCATTGTTCCCAGGATCATCTCCGGGTGTGCTGCAAAATAACTATTTACAGGGATTCCCTGTGCATCCTCTGTAACAGAGATCCATTCCGGATCAGCTATTTCTTTTTCCCTTTTTTGCAGGAACAAAATATCAGAAGTTACTTTTGTCCCTGCGTTTTTAAATGCAGTGTTTGGCAGCCGGACTGCTCCCAGAAGTTCTGCCCTCTTAAAAAGATATTGCCTTACTTTGGTATTTTCCTTATCCATCGTCCCTTTTGTTGTGATAAATGCAGCAACACCACCTGGACGCAGTTTATCCAGTGTCTTTGCAAAAAAATAGTCATGGATCAAAAATCCATGACGGTTATAAACAGGGTCATTTACCCGGTAATCCCCAAAGGGAACATTTCCGACAGCTATGTCAAAATATCCATCTGGATAATCTGTACGTTCAAACCCCGTATTCTCAATATTTACTTCCGGATAAAGATAACCAGCTATCTTTGCACTCATCTGGTCTAACTCCACACCATATAACGTAGACTTGTTCATGCTTTCTGGAAGAAGTCCGAAGAAATTCCCTGTCCCACAGGATGGTTCTAATATCCGTCCCTTTATAAATCCCAGGCCTGCCAATACCTGATACATGGCTTTAATGAGAACAGGCTGTGTATAATGGGCATTTAAAACAGACCCTACTGCCGAACGGTATTCTTCCAGAGTCAGTGCCGTCTGTATCCTCTCCCTTGCTTCCTGCCACTGTGGTTTCTTCTCATCAAAAACATCTGCGATCCCACCCCATCCAACATAATCTGCTAGTATGTTCTGTTCCTCTTTTGTTGCCTGCCGTTGTTCCTTTTCTAACTGTTTTACCGTTTCGATCGCAAGGATATTCTTCCAGCATTTTTCACGGATTGTTCCTGTTCCTAATTCCCCTTTTAAAATATGATAGTTATGGCTGTTCTCTTCTGAAGCAGGAGTGACAGCTATGTTATCTGTATCTAAGATTTCTTCCTGCAGTTCTGCTGCTGCAATGCTGTCTTTTCTTATCTCTGCCGCCCAACCTATCATCTCATCATATCGTATTTCCCTTATCTCGTCCGAATGATTTTTAATATAGCTCTTTGCTTCATTTTCACTATGAAAGAGCATCGTTTCTGAAAGATATGTTTCTAATCCATTATTACCCTTTCGTAATAGGCGGTAAAGAGGCTGTCTATTTCCATATGCATCAACTGCTGTAACAAAAGAAACCGTTGAATCTTCATAATCCTCGCTGCTTTCGACAGCTACTTCAATGAGATTCGATTCCTTTTGTTGTTTTTCTACCCATGCACTGGCTTCTTCTCTGTTTTTACAGAACTTACTACGTCCTGAGAAAATAAAATCATCATTTTCTCTTGTTAATTCCTGTACATGGAACGGAAAATCTATTCTTCCAGTATCAGCAATCTCATATTTTTTATCCTGTAAAACCTGCGGTTCCTCTTTCTGCATCAATTCATCAAGCTGTTTCTGTTCTGCAGGTGTTAAGCCTGTATGTTCTTCAAGATATGGCAAAAAGTTTTCACTATACTTTGTAATCTGTTCTATCTTTTCATCCAGCACACCATCCTGTTCCCAGTATTGTCTATACATACAGTCTGAAGAAGATAAACAGTAATCATAATATTCCCGGATGTGTTCTAAAAGGGATTTTCCTTCTGAACCTATGTCATATCTGCCCTTGAAAGAATATTCTTCTCCATCTATGACCGCATAAATAGAAAATGCTGTCTTATAATAAGAATATCCCTCTTCTTCATTCTCCTGCTTCTCCGCCTCTTGTTCATCCAATACTGTAAATAGTTTATTTGCTACAGCAAAAGACATTTTCCGAACAGTAAAATCACCTTTTTCTTTATCATAAGGGCTTATAACATCATGTTCTGAATAATCAATCTGGAACTGCAGGGTGTCCTTTTTTTTCTTCTCCTCCGTACTGAAATTCAGTACATTTTCTTTTTCCTTTGTGTGATCCTCCTTAACCGATTGTTCCTGCATTTCCTTATCCTTAACATAAGGATATTCTTTATTTTCTATCAGGATGCGGATTCGTTTTTCTGCTTCTTTCCATGTCAGTTTCTTTTCTGCCTTTCCCTTTTTTAAACGAAATCCTTTGGCATCATGCCACTCATCAGAATGGGAACTTCCTGATATAGAATGGGAATGTCCTCCGATACCATACTCTTCTTTTAGGAAAGCGATCGCTGCTTTTTTGTCTGGCATAGGTTCCTGCTGATAAAAAGACAGGATGCGTCTTTTCCCTCCCTGAACGATACCTCCTTCCTGCAGTAGTCTGTCGATCTCATCTTCTGTGATAAACGCTGTCTGTTGTGGTTCTTCTCCTTTCTGTGGGATAAGTACCGATGCATTTTCTAATTTCTGGAGTTTATCTGTTATATTCTTATATCTTTTTTGCTGCCATTGGGTCTTCAGATTTACATCCGTTCCATATGGCAGGATCTCCTGATAGATATTCTTTATGTTTTCCGGCTCTTTTAACTCTCCGGCAATCTTCTCGACAGCTTCACTGTAAACCACTCCCCACCGGGATTGTTTCATCTCTTCTCTGCAAAAAAAGCAGAGGAGACTTGCGGTTTCCTTTCGTACAAGATCTATTGCCTGCCCTGCCAATGTATTTGTAGTAAACTTCCCCTTCTTATAAAGTGTTTCGATCCGTTCTGCGGCTTCGTCCCACGATAATGTCTTTTCTGGATTCCTTCTTGCACCATTCCCCCGGCGAAAAAAGATCCCTTCCTCACTGTACCATACACTGACTTTTACTCCGTCTGGCATAAAAAGACCCTTTCCGCCTTTCCATGCCTCTTTCAGGTCTTTTCTAAGCAGTTCTCCTGGTTTTTTCTGCATCAGGTCAAGTAGCACATATTCTAAAGAATGGTCATCATTCCCGCCTGTCCGTAAGGCTTCGTCGATATAAGTTTCCGGGAACGCAAAAACAGCAGCCGGTGTATCACCTGCTGCTGTCCCATAATCCGCCTGTTCTTGTGGATTTTCCGGGAAAAGGCTTAATTGAATATAATCTCCTGTTTCACGATCTCTTCCGCCTGCTGTTTGCAGTTGTTCACCAGTCCGACCCATTTCATCTGATCGGCTGCTTTCAGTTCCTCCGTTACCCCTGCCGCCTTCATCAGCTCTGGCATCAGTTCGTCCATCCTCTCTTCTGCCTGCTTCTGGATCTCGATCAGATGTCCCTCGTAATCTTTCATCAGAAGGATCTGATATGTCGATCTGTCGTGTTCTTTCAGGTATCTTTCCCTCATCAGTCCGTATTTCCCGATGTGCCCCTCCGTCTTTGTTAGTCCCAGCTCTGGATACATCAGACCGTCTTCGCCTTTCGTATATGTTAATTTCATCTTGTTCCGCCTCCCTTTGTACTGGTATCTGTCTATCTTGATTATATTCTTTTGCCCTTCCTTCTACAATAGTTTCTGCCCGGTTTTTTTGTAAATTTTTCTGAAAGAGATAAAGGCCGATCTCTTTCAGTATTGATGCACAATGCTCGCTTATCGGAGATCCCAACCGCAGCAGCACCTCCTCATTATTAAAATCTGTGATCGACCGAAAATCCTCCAGATACATATATTCTCCAGGATCTATCCCACAACGGCTTAACAGCAGATACCATGCCGTAGATAAGAACAGTTCCCTGTACTCTAGCCGTATCGTATCTTGGTCTAAATCTTCTAAATAAGAATCCTGCCTGTCCCTCAGCAGTTTTGGCACTTCTTCTGCCATTGTGTCTTCTATGATCTCTTCTGTTAACTTTTTTAACATGGTAGCAAGGTCTGCCTCTTCTCCTTCAATATGGTATCTCCTTTGCAGATGATCGGACACATCTTTTTTATCCTCCTCGTCTATCTGCCAGAGGTATGGCTTCCTTACTTCTGTAACAGGGATTCCCCTCACAATACCGGTATCTTTATAATCATACACATACCTTAGTTTTTTCCGTCCATTTACCGTATGTATCAGTGCGATCCCTGCTGTCCCCTGCTTTACATAATGGTTTGTTTTCTTCCATGTCTGGAAACTCGTGCATCCTACCGCATTCGGACGCTGTGCGTAGATCATAAGCTGGTCGTCAAAACTATACTGATAGACACGGGATGCTGTGTTTAAAAAACGCAGCCATTCATCAGGTGATGAAGATACTTTTCTAATTGTTTCTTCAAGCATTTCCTCGGCTGTTAGTAATGTTGTTGCCATCTGTAATTTCTCCCTTCTTTTATTTTATAAATCTTTATTTTTTCAAGTAAGTTTTCTTATGGAGGTCCACGCATCATAATATTCACCCTTCTTTCTATATCAAAATTGGTAATTATGGAAATTAAAATGGTAGGTATATACAAATTTTATGTTGCAACATCTACTAACCCATCCATTTTGTACCGAATTTCAGTACAAAAAAAGCAGAAAGGATACGCCTTTCTGCTTTTCTACATCTAACATACTTTAAATTTTAATTCTTTATTACTATATTTTCTATTAACCATCCTTCATAATTCTCTGATGCATTATACATAATCTCCATATTTTTAAGTGCATCTTTCCGCAATCAATTGACATAATGCAGCTCT
>OLQU01002313.1_pt1 | contig 10733 bp, 10 predicted proteins | sample 1672271 | NCBI WGS metagenome assembly OLQU01 (sample SAMEA3136666, study PRJEB25190) | human gut metagenome | biome: human gut; feature: human-associated habitat; material: faeces | place: Austria | collected 2013 | reverse complement strand
CGCATCCGCGGCAGGGCCTGTTGCAGTTTTGCTGCGTTTGCGCTATACTGGCGGCAGCAACACCGGAAGGGGGCGGCTGCCATGCGCGAATCCGCAACGAAAAAAGTGCTCGCCGAGAGTCTCAAGGAGCTCATGCTCCGGCGCGACTTTACGGACATCACCGTGACCGACCTCTGCGCGGCCGCAGAGATCAACCGCCGCACGTTCTACCGGCACTTTACGGACAAGTATCAGCTTGTGACGTGGATCTACGACAAGGGCTTTCAAAAGGCGATCGGCGACGACGAGCCGGGCCTGTTCGATCTCTTCGGGCGCGTGTGCACGTATCTGTACGCCGACCGCGCGTTTTACGCCCGCGCGCTCACGTTCACGGGGCAGAATTCGTTCCACGACTTCCTCTGCGCCCGGCTGCGGCCGTACCTGCAGGCGGATTTCTCCGACCTCTTCCCTGATCCGCAGACCGAGGCGTTCATGTCCGGAAAGATGTCGGACGTGGTCATGGACATCATTCAAAACTGGCTCAGCCGGCCGGACTGCCCGCCGCCGGAGGTGTTTGCCCCCTGGGCGCTGCACCTGTGGAAGGACATCATGGGGCGGTGGAAGGAGCTCGGCGATGCGTGGGAGCACACATTGGACCACAAAAATGCATAAGTGAGGCAAAAAGCCACGAAACTGCGGTTCCGTGGCTTTCCTTGTGGCGCAATTTGTTCTATGCTGAATACACCCCCTCATTTGGAAGCGCGCGATCCCAGAGGTTTTGTTTCGATCTTTCATGGTACCTCTTCCTCCGTTGCGCGACGGCGGCTGCGCGCTTCCGATTTGTCCTTTTGGCAGAGCATGCCTTCCTTTGATATCGGACGCCCCGGACTGCACTTGCAGTCCGGGGCGTCTGTGGTTTTTGGGTGGTGTGGGCGAGCTGCCCGGGAGCCGCTGCACCGATTTCGATCCACGCGCCCGTGGGGGCGCGGCGGGGTCAGCGCAGGGCGTCCGGCAGGACGGTCTCTGTGCCGGACAGGATCCAGTTGTGCTTATCGCGTGCGTTCTGATTGTCGATCCGGTACCATTTGCCGGGGAAGTACTGGTTGCCGTTGTTCTTGGACGTGTCCCACTGATAGGACACGAAGGCGTAAAACGGGCGGTCATACTTGGCGTCCGCATTGATGGCGTTGCCGGTGAAGGGGTTCGTCGGGTTGTCGATCACGCCGGCCGTCGCCAGCGTCGGCACATCGGCCGTGGTCATGAATTCGTCCGAGAACGAGAAGCCCTTGGCGTTGAAGTCCTTGACCATCAGCAGGGGGAAGAAGAACTCCGTATCGGTGCCGTCGTCGAGGATGTAGTCCGGATCGTTGCACAGGTTGCGTCCGTGGTCGGCGACGAGAATGATGCGCGTGTTGTCATAGACGCCGTTTTTGCGCATGTAGTCAAACCACTTGCCGAGCTGCATCAGCGAGGCCATATTGGAGTCGTAGTGCGCGAACTGGTCGCCCTCCTCCATGACGATCGACTTGCCGTCGACGGTGAAGCGGTCCGCATGCTCGCTGTCATACTCCGTGTTGTCCACGGTGCCGGAGACGGAATAGTCCGGCGCCTGCAGCAGCACGGGGGAGTGCGTGGTGTCGTTGGTCATGAACAGGAACGTGTTGTCCCCGCTCTTGGTGGTCTGCGTGATCGTCGGGAGATGGGTCAGTGCATGGTAGCCCTTGAGAAACGTGGCGTCCATGCCGGTGGCGGTGTGGGGGCCGGTGATCGTCTGCTCGACGAAATTTTCCTCCTCCGTCTGCACGGTGCTGCGGTTGTAATTGCCGTTGTCGTAGAGGATGGACTGCATGGTGACGGGGCACGCCTTCATGAGACTGTAGCCGAAGAAGTTGCGCATGTTCGCGCTGATCCAGTTCTTCGGGATCATGTCCGATTCGAAGGCGCCGAAGGTGATATAGCGATGGATGTCCGGATAATCGGAAAAGACGGACAGGTCGGGCACCCACTGATAGTTGGCGTAGATGGGGTCAAAGACCGTGACGTCGAAGCCGTTCTGGTCGAAGAGGACCGGCATCATCTTGAGCGCCTCGTTGTGCTTGTCGACGAGTTTTTCATCCTTGCGCAGGTTGATCTGATCGATCGTGTACTCGTACCCGCCCATGAGCGCGGGGGTGCCGAAGTTGGTGTAGGCTCCGGTGGAGACAACATTCGTATAGGCGGTGAAGCCGTCGAACTGTGCCTGCAGCTCCGGCTTTTCATTGAAGATATACGGCAGGAACGCGCCCACGGCGCGGTCGAGCATGAGCACGATGACGTTTTGTCCGGTCTTGCTCATGGTGTATTCCGGCACACCGCCGCTCTCTTCCATCGTCTGGCGGATGCTCTTGATCTGCGAGTGGATGCTGCTGATATTGATCGGCAGCATGATGGCAATGGCCAGAACGAACGCGATCGCTGCCTTGAACACATGCTTGCTCCACCGCCGATAGACCAGATACATGACGGCGGCGACGGCTGCGGCCGCGAGCAGATTGCCCCAGAGCTCGGCCGGCGCAAACTGCATGCCGCCATCAAAGCTGAGCGTGGACGAGAGCACGCCGAGGCGCTTGCCGAAGAACATGAAGTCCACGATGGCGACGCCGACGAGCATCCACAAAACCTTCTCAAAGGCGACCTTGCCCTTCGGGCTTGCCAGCCAGTAGAAGATGCCGAACCAGATGACGAACGTGCCGACGGCGAGGCACAGGCTGTTGACGATGAACCAGACCGGGCTGTAGTACATCTGCACGTTCACGAATTCCTGCGCGGACGACGAGATGACGGACGCCGGGATATACCCGCCGATGAACAGCGCCAGGAACGCGGAGCAGCCGAAGAAGATCTTTGCGTTCGGCTTGGCGGCGGGCTTTTCGGCAGCGGGCTTTTTCCGGTGGATGAGCTCCAGGATCAGGGGCAGCAGCAGCGCCGCGCCCAGGAGCAGCAGCGTGGCCTTGACGACCGGCCGCGCGGAGAAGGAATAGCGCGCGAGACCGAGCACCAGCAGCGCCGCACCGGCGGCAGCGGCCAGGATCTTGAGCACCCGTCCCGGATGCTTGAGCTTATAAAAGACGGTCTTGATGAGGGAGAAGATGTTGTTGAGCGTCCAGTAAAACACCAGGCCGGCGGGGGATGTGTACAGGAAGAAGAGGAAGAACACCGCCATCGCGTACAGCTGGATCTTGGTCTTGGGCGTCGAGCCCTTCGTGAAGATGATGCATGAGACGAGGTTGACCGCCGTCATGATGATGGGCAGGAGGTTGATGTGTACCCCGGCGATGGCAATCAGCCCGTCGGCGGCGCCGAGGTCGGCGATCGGCCCGAAGGACACGCCCTGAAGGAGCTCCAGCCCGGACAGGAACCGGTAGGCGGAGATGAAAAACGGGATCTCCAGAAACAGCGACACCGCACTGCGCAGAACGTAGGTGGGCTTGTAGTGGTTCTGGCGGTAGTAGGTCTGCAGGATCATCATTTTCTCGTCGCCGCGGAACGTCTTTTTGATGTGCGTCACGCCGCGGTGCAGGCGGGCTTCCATGTCGCGCTCCTCTTCCTGCAGCGCGTCGGCCCGCATATAGAGCGGCAGCACCAGAAAGTTCATGACCAGGCTCAGCACAATGATGGACAGGCCGGGGTTGCCGATCACGCGGTTGGCGTTGACATAGATGACCTCAAACAAAAGCTGCAGCGGCTGAAACAGCAGCGAATCCAGTATCTGAAAAAATGTCACGGTTTTTTCTCCTCATGTGTCGCGGCGGCGGTGAGCTCGCGCACCTTCTGCTCGAGATAGTCTGCGGCGCGCACGGCGCCCTCGCCCGGGTAGACCCAGGTCTGCGCGCGGGCCGCGTCGCGCCCCTGTGCGTATTTCGGGTCGGTCAGGCACTGCTGCACCATGTCGCCGAGCGTGTCGAAGTTGTCCTCCGTGAGCTGCTGGCCGATCTGCGGCAGGATCTCGAACGTCCAGTACGGCGTGTCGAGCCACCAGCAGTCATAGAGGGGCTCTTGTCAAACTTCGTGTCTGCGTAGATGACGGGCTTGTCGAACACCAGCGTGAAGTCGAAGATCACGCCCGAGAAATCGGAGACGAGGATGTCCGCGCGCCGGAGCACGTCAAAGTTGTCGTTGTCGCGGTTCCACTCCAGGTCCTCCGTGTCCGGATAGGCGGCCATGAGCTTGTCGATCATGTCCTTTTCCGACTTGTACGACTGGGGGTGCGGGCGGATGATGACGTGGCAGCCGGCGGCGAGCAGCTTGTCGATGATCTTGCCGCCGTACTTGCTGAAGATCGCGCTCGGGCCCCAGGACGGCGCGATGAGTACCGTCGTCTTGTGCGGTGCAACGGGGCCGGAGGTGTCCAGCCGCCGCTTCATCTCGTCCATGTAGGGGATGCCGATCTTCACTGTCTCCTTGGCGGGCAGGCCGCGCAGCGCCTCGAGCGCGCGCAGGTCGCGGATCTGATAGTCGCCGGAGACGAAGATCGTGTCGTAGTAGTCAATGCCGAACATGCGGTAGCCGGCGACCTCGTTGGCCGCGTGCAGGATGTGCACATAGCAGTCCACGCCCGGCGAGCGCTTCCACTGGTAGACGTCCAGCCCCGGCGTGGAGGACAGCAGCACGTTTGCGCGCAGGAAGTTGAGCTTGGCAAAGGCCTTGTTGCCCTCGCCGAGAAACTCCGCGTGCACGTGCGCGTAGGGATTTTGCAGTGCCGGGTCGTCGGGCGACGCCGTCAGATACGCGATGTCCAGCCCGCGCCGGTCCAGTTCGCGGCACACGGGTTCCATTACGTTCCAGTAGCGCTTGTCGTCCACGAAGACGGCCAGCGGATGCTTTTCCTGATCGACGGCGGTCTTTTCCCCGCCGCTGAGCAGAAAGCGCAGCTTGATGATCCAGCCCCGCAGCGCAAAGTTCAGCGCGCCGATGATGCCGATCAAGATGGCAAAGAGCATACTGCCCGTGCCCGGATCAATATACAGTTTCATATTTTCAGTTCTCCTCTGCCCGTAGCATCCACAGCCCGGCGAGCACGCTGCAGGCGGCGCAGATCCCGGGCACGAGCAGCCCGGCGCCGCGAAGGTTATCGGCGGGGAAAAGGCCGCCGAAGAGGTTGATGAGCGCATGGATGCCCAGTGCCGGCACGACGGAGCGGTAGTAGGCGACCGTCCCGCACAGGGCGAAGCCCGTGCAGGCGGCGCACACCGCCTGAATGCCGACGGCGCCCGGCGCGCCCCCGATGAGGTTGACGGCGTGGAACACGCCGAACAGTGCGGCGTTGAGCCCGGCCGCCGTCAGCGGCCGGAGCCGCCGCGTATGCTCCCAAAGATAGCCGCGGAAGGCCAGCTCCTCCGCCATGCCGCACACGACGTACAGCCCGCAGGCGAAAAACCCGTCCGCGCCGGCGCTGCGGCCGCAGGCGGCCAGCACCAGATCGCCGGCCGGCCAGAGCAGCAGCAACAGCAGCCCCGGCCACCGCTTCCGCCCCCGGCGGCAGGCGCCGAGGCCGTATCTGCGCCGGTAAAGGATCAGCGCCGCCGCGAGAAAGACCGCCAGCCCCGCGAAGGTGACGCTGTGCGGCAGGCCGATCCTGCCGGAAACAAACTCGCCCAGTGCATAGACCAGGGCATATATCAGCACCAGATAGACCATAAAAAGCAAACGCATCCTTTACAGCATTTTTTCATTATATAATGTCGAAATCGGAAACACAAGGGAATCTGCATATGTTTCCGACATAGTTTTTACGTGCACTTGACAAAACGACAAAATAAGTTCACAATATGCATCGCATATCAAAAAAATGAACGCAAGGGAGCCTGACGATCTTGTTGACAAAAAATCAGTTTGCGCTGCTCAGCTACATTGCGGTCCGTCCCGCGGACGAGCCGGCGCTTTCGCAGCGCGCCATCGCGCAGGGCACCGGCAAAGCGCTCGGCACCGTGAACGGGCTGGTCAAGCAGCTGGACGCCATGGGCTATCTCGACGGGGCGAACCGCATCACGGATGCGGGCCGTGCAGCGCTCGCGCCGTACCGGGTGGACAACGCCGTTATCATGGCGGCGGGCATGAGCTCCCGCTTTGCGCCCCTGTCGTATGAAAAGCCGAAGGCCCTGCTGAAGGTGAAGGGCGAGGTGCTCATCGAGCGCGAGATCCGCCAGCTGCAGGCGGCGGGCATCGACGACATCACCGTCGTGGTCGGCTATATGAAGGAAAAGCTGTTTTACCTCGAGGACCGCTTCCATGTGAAGATCGTCATCAACGAGGATTATCACCGCTACAACAACCCCTCCACGCTCATGCTGGTCCGCGACCGGTTGAAAAATACCTTCATCTGCTCCTCGGACAACTACTTTGAGCAAAACCCGTTTGAGCCTTATGTGTATCAGGCGTATTACGCGTCGCTTTACAGCGTAGGCAAAACGGACGAGTACTGCATGGTCACGAACCGCAAGGGCCGCATCACAGGCGTGCAGGTCGGCGGGAGCGACGCGTGGTACATGATCGGACACGCCTATTTCGACCGCAGCTTCAGCGAGAAATTTACGCAGATCCTCGAGCGGGAGTATGACAGCCCGGTCACCCGGGCGGGGCTCTGGGAGGATCTGTACGCCCGGCACATCCGCGAGCTGGAGATGTACATCCGCAAGTATCCCGGCGGCATCCATGAGTTCGACTCGCTCGATGAGCTGCGGGTGTTTGACAGCGCCTATGTCACCAATACCGACTCGTATATTTTCGACAACATCTGCGCCGTGCTCCACTGCACACCGGACAGCATCCACGGCATCATCCCGATCAAGACGGGGCTGACGAACCTGTCGTTCAAGTTCTCGTGCGGCGGCCGGGACTATGTTTACCGGCACCCCGGCGCCGGCACGGAGGCCTACATCGACCGCCCGGCCGAGGCGCGGGCGCTGGAGGCGGCCAAGGCGCTGGGCCTTGACAATACGTTCATCTACATCGACGCGGCCAGGGGCTGGAAGATCTCGCGCTATATCGAGGACGCGGCCATCCTGGACTATCATAACGACGAACAGGTCGACACGGCGCTGCGCATGCTGCGCCGCCTGCACACGAGCGGCGTGCAGCTCGACGGCCGGTTTGATATCTGGGAGAAGATCAACGGCTTCCTCGACCGGCTGCAGGGGACGGACGTCTCCGACTTTACCGGCATGCAGGAGCTGCACGAGACGATGTGCGCCCTGCACGCGCGCCTGAAGGGCGACGTGGTCCCTCTGTGCGCCTGCCACTGCGACAGCTATAACCCGAACTTCCTGATCGATAAGCAGGGAAAGATGTATCTGATCGACTGGGAATACGCCGGCATGGCTGACCCCGGCTGCGACATTGGCACGTTTATCGCCTGCTCGGACTACACGACCGAGGAGGCGGAGCAGGTGATCGCGCGCTATCTCGGCCACGCACCCACGGGCGCGGAGCTGCGCCACTATCTCGGCTATGTGGCCATGGCCTCCTACTTCTGGTTCTTGTGGGGGCTGTATCAGGAGGCGTGCGCCAAGCACGTCGGCGAGTATCTCTACATCTGGTATAAATACGCAAAACAATACGCCCAGCTGGCGCTGGAGCGATATGATCAAGAGGAGGCATTTGCTTGAAACAGAAGACACAGGCCCAAGAGGGGGGCATTGAACAGCTGATCTACGAGGAGACCGAGCGGCGGCTGGAGATCATGCAGTCCGATTCCTACGAGTTCCCCAAGAAGATGACCCGGGTCGATTACGGCATCATCATCGCCAGCGTGGCGGCCAGTCTGGTGCTGATCGTGACCTGCATGCTGGGAGGCTGAACCATGACAGACAAAGAAAGCTATATCCGGCAGGAGACCGTCACGGGCGTTGTGCCCATGCTCAAGGGCGACCGGCAGTATTCCTTCTGGGATCTGTTTTTGTCCACGAGCGGCTTTGCTATCGCCACGTGGTGCTATACGCAGGGTGCGTATGTTGCGCAGTATCTCTCTTTTGGCAGAATGCTCATCAACATTTTCTGCTTCAATATCGTCTGGGTGTTCATCGAGTGTCTGCCCGTGATCTTTGCCACGCGCTACGGCATCGATCTGTGGATCTGGCTGCGCTCGGTGCTGGGGCGGCGTGGTGTCGCTCTGCTGTCCACGATCATCAGCGTGGCAAACTTTGGCTGGTATGCAGTTGCGGCGAGCCTGTTTTCCTCGTCGATGATCAACCTTGCGGCGAAGTTCGGCCTCGTGCTCAACGCGGCCGTCTGGAACCCGATATTGGGCTGCCTGTGCGTCGTGCTCGGCACGCTCATCGCACTTGGCGGGCCGAATGTCATCAAGTGGACGAACCGCTTTCTGGTCACGGCGCTGCTGGCGGTCGGTGCGGTCGTCGTCGTGCTGTGCTTCACGGCCGTGCCGCTGCGCGAGATCGTGGCGGTCAAACCGCAGCTGGATGCGGACATGACGCCGCTGCAGGCGTTCATGATCTCGGCCGAGGGCAATGTGGCGTTCGCGTTCTCCTGGTCGACGCAGGCGCTGGTGCTGCCGCGTCTGGCCAAGACCGAGCGCGGCGGCTACTGGGGCACAACGCTGGCCTATGGCGTGGTCGCGCCGTTTTTCGTCGCCGCCGGCGGCGTGATGGCGCTGGCGATGTTCGTGCGCACCGGCGTGTACGAGAGCGACCCCACCAGCATGCTCTCCTACCTCTGCGGCTCCGGCTTCGCGCTGCTGAGCCTGCTGCTGGTCGCGTTTGCGAATGTCGGCACGCAGGGCACCGGCTCCTATGTCAACTGCATGATCGTCAAGAGCGGCATGCCCAAGGTCAGCTATAAGGTGCTGGTGCTCATCGCCATGGTGTATGTCAGCGTGCTGACCGTCTGGGGCGGCGTGGAGGAGCACTTCGGTACGTTCATCTCCATTGCTGCGTTCATTCAGGCGCCGATCATCGGCATGATCGTTGTGGACTACCTGGTTGTGAAAAAGCGGAAGCTGTCACTCAAGGCGGCCTACTTCATCGAGGGGCACGATGCGTATCAGTTCACCGGCGGGTTCAACCTGGTCGGTCTCGGCTGCGTCATCCTTTCGTGCCTGATCACGATCCTGTTCGTGTACAATCCGCTGACCGGCAGCATTCAGAGCCCGCTGTTTCTTATCTTCACGGGCAGCGGCTTCGATGCCATCTGCGGCGGCCTGCTCTACTGGCTCGCCAGCTTGACTCCACTGAAAAAGTACATGCTCCGCGACCGCGACGATCTGGAGATCGTCTGATCGCGGCCCGACCGATATAAGGATACCCCCCGGTGCAGAACTGTTTTCTGCATCGGGGGGTATTTTGCCGATGGCCGGTCTTTACCGGGCAGGAGCGGCTTCATCCGGTGTGCGGCATGGATTTATACGCTTTGCCGTCCGGGGCGGCGTGCTCAATCCATCTCGCTGTAATGATCGTCGAGTGCCTTGCTGCACGCCGGCAGGTCAAACGCTTCCAGCGCGCGGAAGATCTCCTCGTGCAGGTGCACGATCTTGTCGAGCGCCCACTCGGAGGACGTGCGCGTGTTCACGGCCTGAATGTGCTGATCGTACAGCGACATGCTCGCCTGAAACAGCGCGGCGAACAGGGGGTTGCCGCACTGGTCGATGATGACCTGGTGAAACAGAAAATCCAGCGGTGTGAATGCCTCGCAGCTCGCTGCGGCGCGCATGCGCCCGACGACGGCGGGCGTTGTCACGATCTGCTCCGTGCTGACCATGGCCATTGCCTTCGTCATGCTGTGCGCCAAGGGCGTCATGTGGGCGACCATGGAGGAGGCCCGCATCCCTCAGGTGATCACCGGCAGCACCATCGCCATCGCGTCCTACATCGGCATCACGCTGCCCGATCTGTGCATCGCGATGATCATGGGCGCGCTGCTCGACAAGCATGCCGACAACGTGGGTCAGGCGTACAACATCTTCTTCCTCATCCTGCAGGGCCTGTGCGTCGTCGGCGCCATCGCCTGCATACGGCCACGTGCGAAACCGTATGAAAATAGCACGCTTGATTTCCAATTTTATGATAGCGCCCATGAAATTGGGTGTCAAGATAGTAGCACCGAAAAACTGGCAATGCCCGCAAGCGGCACGGTCTGCATAGACTACCGGAATTTGCAGAAAATAGGGTTGCCGAAATGCAAAACAGAGCAAAGGAGTTTTCAGAATATGAAGGCAACCGGAATCGTGCGCCGGATCGACGACCTCGGCCGCGTGGTCATTCCCAAGGAGATCCGCCGCACCATGCGTATCCGCGAGGGCGACCCGCTGGAGATCTACACCGACACCGACGGGCAGGTCATTTTCAAGAAGTATTCCCCGATGGGCGAGCTGTCCGAGTTCGCCGCGCAGATCTGCGACGCGCTGCACAAGACCACCGGCGGCATTGCCGCCGTGTGCGACCGCGACGCCGTCATCGCCGTGGCCGGCGGCGGCAAGCGCGAGCTGCTCGACCGGCGCATCAGCCGCGAGCTCGAAGAGCTCATGAGCACGCGCGGCCAGTACGCGGCCGACAGCTGCACGCTGCCGGTCGTCGACACCGACGAGCGCTACGCCGTCGCCGTCGCCGCGCCCATCCTCTCCGAGGGCGATGTGCTCGGCTGCGTGCTGTTCGTGGCCGGGCACGGCGACGGCCCTGCCGGCGAGACGGAGCGCAAGCTCGCGCAGGCCGTGTCGGGCTTCCTCGGCAAGCAGATGGAGAGCTGAGGGCGCAGTGCAAAAACGCGTC
>OLQU01002312.1_pt1 | contig 10738 bp, 5 predicted proteins | sample 1672271 | NCBI WGS metagenome assembly OLQU01 (sample SAMEA3136666, study PRJEB25190) | human gut metagenome | biome: human gut; feature: human-associated habitat; material: faeces | place: Austria | collected 2013 | reverse complement strand
TGTCTGAAAGATGCGGGATATCGCCTGGCCGTGGCCTCTTCTTCTCCGAAACCTGTAATCACAGAAACACTGGAAACGCTGGATCTGATGAAATATTTCGACGTCGTGACAAGTGGAGATGAAGTGAAAAATCCAAAGCCGGCGCCGGATATATTTCTTTTTGCGGCAAAGCAGCTGGGCGTACCGGTAGATGAGTGTATTGTGATCGAGGATTCGACGAATGGAGGAAAGGCTACTAAGGCGGCTAAGATGCCATGCATCTGGATGCATAATCCGGATTCCGGAGATCAGGAGATACCGGATGCAGTGCTCGAGATTACGGCCTGGACACAGAAAAATATAGAAAAAATCATGAAGCTTTTACATTTTGGTCAAGAAAAAGTATTAAAATAATTTTTGAGTAGAATGATTAGAAATAGTAGAGCTGGAAGTATTATTAGGATGTGATCGGATGAAAAAATTGAAATTTATTTTTGGCAAGCTTAGTATATTTTATTATATTTTGTTTCTGCTGGTGACGTGCATACTTTGTAAGTCAGGAAGTACCAGGCAGTTGAAGTTTGCATTTTTTACTTTAGGTATCTTTCTGGTAATCAGTCTTTGCGTCTGGATTGGTTGCTTGATCGCGGAAAAGGAAAACTCTTTTAAAATGAAAGGTGCACTTAGGAAAACAGTGTTTGGTACAGAACTTTTGATTCTACTTGTAGTTACGGTTGGATGTATTTCTTATATCGTATATACTGCGATTCCTTATAATGGCGCATTGTCCTGGAAGGTAGACAGCCTGTTTAAGACGAAGAAAATAGAGTATGAACATAACAACTTCTTTCGTGATGGCGCAGAAGGGCTGATAAAAGATGTCAATAAGAAATTGAAACTTCCGGACGAGTTATATATCACAGATAGTTTTGAGATGTCCTTTGATAAAGACGGAACGATAACCCACGTGTCGGCCTATCTCTACGGACAGAATGAAAAGGGAAAAGATAAGACCTATCTGATTGATTATGATATCGATAAAAGTGATAAGATTGTTGTGCAGATCGCAGGTTACGCAAATGCAGATTATGATGATGACAAGAAATTAGATCCTATGTTTACCATTCTGGAAAAATCAGATTGTAAGATGCAGGTGACACAATGGAATCTGAATTATGCATTTGCAGATAATCCGCCGGAATATGGGATTCTGTATTATGGAAAACGCTCCTTCGCTTCTTCGGAAGGTCTTGTTTATCTTCCGGGAGATGTGGATGGTGACGGAGAGGTCAGCGGTATAACTGATTTTACAGCTCTCGACCGCGGTGGAGAAGCACTTGGATATGAAGTGTCTCTGTATCTTCCGCAGGATGAATCTGTGACGCCGGTGCGTTATATGATGGAACCGGAATATATCAGTCCTGATACAATTAGTCAGAATGAGCAGGCAGAGAAAGATTCACAGGCGAAAGAACAAGGAAAAGAAAATAATACCTGGACGGTCGATACGGACGGAAGCGGTGTTGTCCGATTCTTCTTAAATGAACAGAAAGGCTGGAAACTTTCAGTTGTTGATGCGGCTCTTGGAACACGTTATTACAAACTGGAAACTACGTCAGATGGTGGATATAACTGGACAACAGTAAATGAGGATCCATTCGACGGAAATGGTGGAGTAGGAGAAGGAATACAATTCTTCGATGAGCAGTTTGGATTCATTGGTCTGAGCGGGGCATCACAGACACATTCATCTATTTATGTTACAAAAGACGGTGGAAAGACGCTGAAGGAGATAGAGCTTCCAATGGATACGGTGACGGAATATCCGCCGCATATGCAGGAATATGGCCTCACGCTTGCAGATTATCAGTATCTGGAAATGCCACAGCAGGATGGGTCAAATTATACGATCCATGTGAAGACGCAAAGTGGCGAGACGGAAGGCCTTGTGTTCACATCTGAAGATCAGGGTGAGAACTGGAGTTTTACCGGGGTGTTTACTGAGTGAAAGAAAAAATAATCTGCTTAAAACGAGTCGTAAAAATACTGGAAGTTAACATAAGAACATAAGAAGGGTATATTCCTATTGCTCAAGAAACATAATTATGTCAAAGAAAGGAGTGAGTTATCATGCCACTTATTATGCCTATTAAGGATTTACGTAATACAACCGAGATTTCAAATATTGCACACAAGGAACAGGAGCCTATTTTTATTACCAAAAACGGATATAGCGACTTGGTTGTAATGAGCAGTGAACTATATGATAAATTCGCAAGAATAAATCGCATCGATCAAGCAATCTTCGAGTCCGAGCAGGAAATTGCTAATGGAGCAGAAGCAGTTGACGCAGAAATTGTTTTTGCAGAATTGGAGAAAAAACATTAATCCCACCAAGAGCGAAGCGAAGGCAGATATGCAGGAAGAGATTATAGACAGTTACTGATTGATAACTATATCGCTATTTTTCGCATTGATGAGCCACACAAAACCGTTTATGTGGTAACTATACAGTATCAGGGACGGAATCTGTAAAGAAAGCACTGAATGACCTATGAATCATTTGGTGCTTTCTTTGACTCAAGAACTATCGTCTGGTTCATGGAGGTTGGGGGAATTATTCTCTAGAAAAGGATGATAAATAATGTAGTGATTTAGTTGGTATTAATAAGAAAAGAATGATATAATTTAAATTAATATTGATATTTTGTATGAATGCTTGGAATACAAGTATCAAAGACGGAGGAAAAATGATATGGCAGATATTGAAAACAGCAAAGATTTGACAAGTGTATTATGGAGTGGTGCAGATGTTCTTCGTTCAAAAATGGATGCAAATGAATATAAGAACTATCTGTTAGGGATTGTTTTTTATAAATACTTATCAGATTCATTTCTGATTAAGGTATATGACTTACTTTATGATGAAAAACCAGAGACACTTAGAGCTGCTTTAGATGCATATAGAGAAGCGTTAGAAGATGAAAGTGCAGAGGAGTTAAAGGAACAGCTTGAAGAAGAATGTCATTATGTGATTGAACCTGAGTTGACATATACATATTTTGCAGAAGCAGCAAAGAACAATTCTTTCAATCGTGAGCAGTTGCAGAAAGCATTTAATAATATTGAGCAGAGTAATCCTATCTTTGCAGATTTGTTTGCAGATTTAGATTTATATTCCAATAGACTGGGTACGGGTGATCAGAAACAGAGTGATACTGTTGCGAGTTTGATTAAAGTGATCGATACTGCTGATCTTTTGAATTCAGATGCTGAAATATTAGGAAATGCTTATGAAGCTATGATTGGCTGGTTTGCTTCTGAAACAGGAAAAAAAGCAGGAGAATTCTATACACCGCAGGCTGTTTCAAAGATTTTAACTAAGATAGCTATTGCAGGTCAGGAAGATAAGAAGGGATTATCTGTATATGATCCATGTATGGGATCAGGCTCTCTTCTTTTGAATGCAAAGAAATATTCAGGAGATCCAGAGTATATAAAATATTATGGTCAGGAACAGAATACATCTACGTATAATCTTGCCAGAATGAATATGTTTCTTCATGGAGTTAAGGCAGAAAATCAGAATCTTCGAAATGGTGATACATTAGATGCGGATTGGCCAACAGATGAAGACACAGATTTTAACATGGTACTTATGAATCCACCATATTCAGCGAAATGGAGTGCATCATCTGGATTTTTGCAGGATGAAAGATTCAGTGATTATGGAGTACTTGCACCAAAATCAAAGGCTGATTATGCGTTTCTTCTTCATGGATTATATCATTTGAAAAATAACGGAACAATGGCAATTGTATTGCCGCATGGAGTATTATTCCGTGGAGCTGCCGAGGGGAAAATCAGAGAAAAGTTACTTCGCTCTGGTAATATCTATGCAGTAATTGGACTTCCGGCCAACTTATTTTACAATACATCAATCCCAACATGTATTATTGTATTAAAGAAGCATAGAGATGGAAGAGATGTTTTATTTATTGATGCATCTAAAAAATTCAACAAGGGCAAGAAGCAGAATGAAATGACAGATGAGCATATTGAAGAAGTATTGGATCTGTATACAAAGAGAGAAACTGTTGAGAAAGAATCTTATCTTGCAACTTTCGAAGATATTGAAAAAAATGATTTTAATCTTAATATTCCTCGTTATGTAGATAACTTTGAAAAAGAGGAAGAAGTTGATCTCAATGCGCTTCTAGTGGATATGAAGAAGACAGATGAAGAATTAGGACAGGTACAAGGGGAATTTTTATCACTTTTGAAAGATTTAACATCATCAGATGCTTCAGTAATGGCTTCATTAAATGATCTGATCGGAAAGATGGAGGGATAAAGATATGGAAAAACCTACGATTAGATTTAAAGGATATACAGAAGATTGGGAACAGCGTAAGCTAAATGAGATTGCCGATAAAGTATCAGAGAAGAATAAAAATAATGAATTTTCAGAGCCGTTTACAAACTCAGCAGAACAGGGAATTATCAGCCAGAAGGATTATTTTGATAGAGAGATTGTAAATAATGAAAATCTGAATGGTTATTATATTGTCAGGAATGATGACTTTATTTATAATCCAAGAATTTCTGTAACGGCTCCTGTTGGACCGATAAATCGTAACAGACTTGGTAGAAATGGCGTAATGTCGCCACTTTATACGGTATTTAGAACACATGATATAGATAATTTGTATTTGGAATTTTATTTCAAAACTACGAAGTGGCATCGCTTCATGAAACTAAACGGAGATTCAGGTGCTCGATTTGACAGATTTACGATTTCGTCTACACAGTTTATGGAAATGCCAATTCCATATCCGACGTTAGAGGAGCAGCAAAAAATCGGAGAGTATTTTGACTCCCTCGACAACCTCATCACTCTTCACCAGCGAAAGTGCGAAGAAACAAAAATTTTGAAGAAATATATGCTTCAAAAAATGTTTCCGCAAAATGGTCAGAAAGTTCCAGAAATCAGATTTAAGGGTTTTACTGAAGATTGGGAACAGCGTAAGTTGGGGGATATATCGTCATTAATCACAAAAGGAAGCACTCCAAAGGATAAATCAGGAACAGGAGAGGTTAATTTTATCAAAGTTGAAAATATAAATGATTTTTCAGGGGATATTGTTAGTATGTCTAAAATTTCTCTTGAAGAGCATCAAGGGTATTTGAAACGTTCTCAGCTACAAGAAGGAGATATATTATTTTCAATTGCAGGTACGCTAGGGCGTGTAACATCAGTAAATAAAGCAATTTTACCGGCTAATACAAATCAAGCTCTTTCTATCATTCGATTAAAAGAGGGAAATCTTGAATATGTTAAAACATGTCTTAAAGGAAATGTTGTGGCTGACTTTATTAGAAGAAATCCTACAATAGGGGCACAGCCAAATTTGTCACTGGAACAGGTTTCAAACCTTGAAATAGAAATACCATCTGAGGCTGAACAAGAGAAAATTGGTTTGTATTTTTCCAATCTCGACAACCTCATCACTCTTCACCATCATAAGTTATTTATCATCAATGGATTGAAGCTCTTCACAGTAATACAGTGTAAGTACTATTCATTATTAAATATATTGATTAAAAACAAAAATACGAAGGAGGCTAAGTTAATGCCAGAATTAGAGAGAGTAATTGAAGAAAAATTGATTGATCAATTGGTTTATGGAGATTCTCAATGGACATATCGAGAAGATTTGAAGACAGAGGAGGATCTATGGAGAAACTTTAAATATATTCTCGAACAGAACAATAAGGATCGGTTGAATGGAGAATCTTTATCAGATGCAGAATTTGAGCAGGTAAAGAACCAGTTACAGTTTTCATCTTTCTATAAAGCTGGCGAATGGTTAGTAGGGGAAAATGGAAAGGTAATGGTGCACGTTCAGCGCGATACAGAGAAACTTCATTTAGTTGTTATGAACCATGAACATATTGCAGGAGGGAGCAGTGTTTATGAAGTAATAAACCAGTATAGTGCTTTGAAAGATGAAGATGATTACTATACAGTTTCACGAAATAGAAGATTCGATGTTACATTGATGATAAATGGACTTCCGATGATTCATATAGAGTTGAAGAATAGACAGCATTCATATATGGATGGATTTAACCAGATAAAGAAATATATTAGTGAAGGAAAATTTACAGGTATCTTTTCAGCGGTTCAAATGTTTGTTGTTAGTAATGGTGTTGATACGAAATATTTTGCTGCAGCAAGTGATACCGACCTGAATGCTAAATTTATGAGTGGATGGGTTGACGAGAAGAATAATCCGGTGTCGGATTATCTTGATTTTGCAAAGAGTGTACTCCGTATTCCGGAAGCACATGAAATGATCGCGAGATATACAGTCTTGGATAGAGATGCAAAGAGATTGATTATTTTACGACCGTATCAGATTCATGCAATCGAATCAATACGTGAAGCATCTAAAATAGGAAAATCCGGTTTTGTGTGGCATACTACTGGATCTGGAAAGACGTTGACCTCCTATAAGGCAACCCGAAATCTGCTGATGGATATCCCTTCACTTGATAAAACAATCTTCTTAATTGACAGGAAGGATCTTGATACACAGACATCAAGCGCATTTCAGGCATACGCAAACAATGACGTGATTGCTGTTGATAAGACGGACAATGTCAATGATTTGAAGAAAAAATTGAAATCCGGAGACCGAAAGGTGATTGTTACAACAATCCAGAAGATGCAGATACTGGTTACTAAAAGACTGCAAGAGGACACGCCAGAATACAATAAAATCAAAAATTTGAGGATTGCATTTGTAGTGGATGAATGTCATCGTGCAGTTACACCGAAAACAAAGCGAGAATTAGAACGATTTTTTGGAAGATCGTTATGGTTTGGTTTTACAGGAACTCCTAGATTTGCCGAGAATCCATATGCACAGATGGGAGATTTGCCAAGAACAACAGAAGAACTATATGGAAAATGTCTTCATAAGTATACGATACAGAATGCAATTAAAGACAATGCAGTTCTTGGATTCCAAGTTGAGCATAATGGGCCCAAGAATATGGAAGATGAGACAGATCCGAGTCTCTATGACAATGAGACACATATGCTACGAGTGTTAGATATTATTCTAAATAAATCTTACCAGAAATTTGGTCTTCAAAATGGTAAGGGACAGACATATGAGGCAATTCTTACAACAAGTTCGATTCAACTGGCACAGAAGTACTATGAGTTGTTGAGCAAAGTGAAAAATGGTGAAACAGATTTGGAAATCGATGAGAGAATGAAACAGGTTCTTCCTGATTACCCTAAATTTGCTATTACATATTCTGTAACAGAAAATGAAGAAGGATCGCATGTAAATCAGGAAAAGATGCAGAAGTCATTAAATGATTATAATGAAATGTTTGGTACAAAATTCGATCTTTCTCAAATCCAGAGTTACAATGAAAATTTGAACAAACGATTGGCACGAAAAGACAAAAAGTATAAGAGCAGAAATAGACAACTGGATTTAGTAATTGTGGTAGACCGTTTGTTGACAGGATTTGATGCTCCATGTTTATCTACGATATTTATAGATCGACAGCCAATGGGACCACATGATCTGATTCAGGCATTTTCAAGAACAAATCGTATTTTTGATCCGAATAAGGCTTATGGACAGATTGTAACATTCCAGGCTCCGGTATTGTTTAAAGAATGTGTTGATAATGCGGTGAAATTATATTCTGCTGGAAGTACAGAAGTTGCATTGCTAGCTGAATGGGATAAAGTCGAGCCAGCATTTAAGAGAGCACTTTCAGCATTAAAAGCGGTTGCAGAGACACCGGATGAAGAAACGGATATGTCGTTGAAAGAACTGAAGGTATTTGCGAAAGCATTTCAGACATTTGACAGATTATTTGCGCAGATCAAATCATTTACACAGTACGATGAAAGCATGCTTGAAGATTATGGTATTACGGAAGAAGAATATGAAGATTATGTGGGACATTACCAAAATGCTATGACGAAAATCAAACTTGCTGAGCCGGACGACACACAGACACCACCGGAAGCAGAAGAAACAGTTGATACAGATTATGAGTTAATGGCATATAGCAGCACAAAGATTGATTATGAGTATATCATTAATCTAATTCAGAACATTGTTACACCAGATGAAGATGCGGAGGCGGTTACACCGGAAGAACGTCAGAAACAGATTGATGAAGTGAAGCAGTATATTGAGGAAATGCGTAAAGACAATCCGAAAGTAGCTGCTATTATGACTACTTTGGTAAATGAAATTGAGCAGGATGAGAATAAATATAAAGGTCAGTCAATTATGAACATTGTTGAGAACATGAAACATGATTGTATCAATCAAGTGGTTACTGATTTTTGCGTTACTTGGTATGCATCAAAAGATGATGTAATGTATGCTGCATTGCATTATAGAAATGGGGAAATTCCAAACGAAAGTGTAATTAAGTCAACAATTAATTATACGCGATATAAAGAATCACAGGAAAAGGCATTACCGAAGTTTAAATATTATTCTCAGTGTATGGCAGAGTTGAGAAAAATATTGGATGAGGAAATTAAACCATTAATTACAGTTTCATAATTTGTACTGAAACATGTTAATTGTTTATATCAGCATAAGCAGTTCCTAGAGAGGAGATAACTTATGCAGAACAGTGTAAACAAGGAACAATTATTTTGTGAATATTATCAGCAGTGGATTGAGGTTTATAAGAGAGGCGCAATCAGAGAAGCAACAATGGCAAAGTATTTAATGACACATAAATGGGTTGAAAAGCTTGCTCCACGATTAAAGGTGTCAGAACTTACGAGAACTGCGTATCAAAAACTGTTAAATGATTATGCTAAAGATCATGAAAGACAGACGACATTAGACTTTCATCATCAGCTGAAAGGAGCCATTCTGGATGCTGTTGATGATGGTCTGATTGAAAGAGATCCAACCAGAAAAGCGATTATTAAAGGGAAGTCACCAAGAGTAAAAAAGATTAAATACCTCAATCAATTTGAACTTCATACATTGATTGCAGATTTAGATATCAAGGAAACTGTAAATTGGGATTGGTTTATTTTATTAGTTGCAAAAACAGGAATGAGATTTTCAGAAGCTCTTGCAATCACACCAGCAGATTTCGATTTTGCAAGACAGACTCTATCAATTAGCAAGACATGGGATTACAAAGGGGATGGAGGCTTCCTTCCAACAAAGAATAAATCTTCTGTGAGAAAAATTCAGATTGACTGGCAGATTGTGGTTAAATTTTCGGAGCTTACAAAAAATCTTCCGGAAGATCAACCAATTTTTGTAGGTGATTCAAAGATTTATAATTCAACTGTGAATGACGTCCTTACCAGACATTGTAAAGCATGTGGAATATCTGAGATTTCGATTCATGGTCTTAGACATACGCATGCTTCTTTATTACTTTTTGCAGGTGTTTCAATTGCCAGTGTAGCAAGAAGGTTAGGGCATGCTAGTATGACAACTACACAGAAAACATACTTGCACATTATTCAAGAGTTGGAGAATAAAGATGTTGATCTGGTTATGAGGACATTATCTGGATTATAAATTAATTAGTTCGTGAAAGGCTGCTTATGCTGTTATTGACAGGGAGGAGAGTGACAATATGCAATTGGGATGGATAGATTTTTCAAAGGAAGACCGGCAGAAGGCATTGGATGTGATTAACCTTTTGAGTGAACAGGGAGCAGTCGATGAACTTGGAATCGGTATAGTTCGTGATGCTTTTGCTAATTATTTCTTTCCAGGGACCTCTACCATCCAGACCAGGGCAAAGTATTTCCTTATTGTTCCATATGTCTTGAGAGAGGCTGTTGATGGAAGATACGGCAAAGATGTGAATAGGATTCTTAGAGCAATTGATTCTGCTGAAAAAGATTGTGGTATTAGATTGTTGAATGCAGATCCAAAGGCAGAGGGAGTTATCGGAACGCGTGTATTGCCAAAAGGCTGGGTGGCTAGAAAGCCCTCCGACATTTACTGGAATGGTATTCGCACCTATGGAATATTTTGTGATTATGGTATATCTATTTCTGAATATGTTTCATTGGCAGTAAAACTAAGAGAACAGAAATCAGTTAGCAGCAGACTTGGAAACAGAAATGATGATGCAGAGGAAAATGATAAGGATGATTCTGATGCAGGAGATATTGCCAATATTAGATTCTGGAATCTTCCGATTTATAATGATGATTGGAGAGACAACCTTACAATAGAGCTGACGCAGGAGGAAGCTTTCTATCTGGATAAACAGATTCAGAAGTCAACGAAGGGTTCTCTTTTTGAATATGTGCTGAAAAATCACATTGATTTGAATGAATATGATGATTTTGCTTCTTTGACGGCTGAACTATCGGAAAAAGTAAGTGAAAAGCTGGCATATATGATGAAGCTTGCCTGCGATTTTAATAAACTGGTGTATATGGCAAGAGTAAGATACAATGTCATGCTTTCAGAAGGCGAGAATACATACGCAAATGATGAATGGAGCAGATTGCTTCCGGATATCAGGCATAATGCGACAGTTGATCTGGATGCAGTATTTGGAGAATTGCAGTTGATAAATCCAAGGGCAAAGAGCTTTCTGTGTGGGATACAAGCAGCATTTATGGCATCGGATATTGATATGGCTGATGAACTGATTCGTAAGAGGGAACGGAGCCTGAAAGGAGCAGCCAGAGCGAAGTTAAGCAGAACAAAGG
>OLQU01002311.1_pt1 | contig 10743 bp, 9 predicted proteins | sample 1672271 | NCBI WGS metagenome assembly OLQU01 (sample SAMEA3136666, study PRJEB25190) | human gut metagenome | biome: human gut; feature: human-associated habitat; material: faeces | place: Austria | collected 2013 | reverse complement strand
GGGGGTATCTTGATCCCAACCCGCTTTCTCAGGGGGCCTGACTGTAGACCCCAGAGAGGATCAGCTGCCCGGTGAGCTGGGCCATCTCCTCCGGGGACTCCTGGGCACCCCGCTCCAGCCAGGCCCGGATGAGGCCCACCGCCCCGGCCACCACGAACTCCAGGGCATAGTTGCCCTCTTCGGGCCGGTCCGCCAGGCCGCTCAGGTTCGGGTACCGCTGGTAGAGTTCCCGCCACTCCGCCAGGCACTTGTGGTAGATAAGGGTGTTGAGCCGTTGGGAAAACCGGTCCACGGCCTGCCGGGCCAGGAATACCTGGCAGAGATCCTTGTTCCGGCCCACAAAGCGAAACACATCCCGCAGGATGGGGGTGATGTCCTGCTGGAGGATGTCGGAGGCGTAACTGTCCAGCATGTCCTCCAGTTCCTGGAACATCTCCTGCTCCATCTGCTCCAGCATGTCGTAAAGGTCCCGGTAATGGGTATAAAAGGTACCGCGGTTTACGTCGGCCAGGTCGGTCAGTTCCCGAACGGTGATGGAGGACAGGTCCTTTTCCAGCAGCAGCTGGGCCAGGGCCTGGCGCAGGCGGGCCTTGGTGCGGCGGACCCGCCGGTCTGTGGTGGTGCCTTCCATAGCGGTTCCCTCCTTGTAGAAATTTCCAGTTTTCCAACAGGACACTGGGCGAGTGTTGTTTTTTGGACAAAATTCAAAAAAATTGACGGTTGTATCCTGGGTTTTTGTTATTATACTAAACTTATCAGATTTATTCAACACCTGTTCTTTACCAGACAGGAGGGCAATTATGGCATACATTGCATTGGACCATGTAGAGAAGCTTTATCACGTGGGGGAGGTCACCATCACTGCGGTGAGTGACATCTCCTTCACCGTGGATAAGGGAGAGTTTGTGGTGGTGGTGGGCCCCTCCGGGGCGGGCAAAACCACCGTGCTGAACATTTTGGGCGGCATGGACAGCTGTACCAGCGGCACCATCACCGTGGATGGCCAGACCATCAGTTCCTACGGCCCCAAAGAACTTACCGTCTACCGCCGGTTTGACATCGGCTTTGTCTTTCAGTTTTATAACCTGGTGCAGAACCTCACGGCCCTGGAAAACGTGGAGCTGGCCACCCAGATCGCCAAGTCCCCCCTCCCGCCGGAGGAGGTGCTGGCCCATGTGGGCCTGTCCCACCGGCTGCACAATTTCCCCGCCCAGCTCTCCGGGGGGGAGCAGCAGCGGGTGGCCATCGCCCGGGCCCTGGCGGCCAAGCCCGCCATCCTCCTGGCCGACGAGCCCACCGGCAACCTGGACTCCAAAACCAGCCAGGACGTCATGGGCCTGCTGAAGGTCACCAGCCAGCGCTTCGCCCAGACCATCGTGATGATCACCCACAACGAGGAGATCGCCCAGATGGCAGACCGGATCGTCCGCATCGAGGACGGCCGGATCGCCGCCAGGGGGTGAGGGGATGATCCGCGTATCCAACCGGCGCCGGGTCCGCCGCCTGGGCCGCCAGGCCATGGGGGCCGCCAAGACCCGGAACGTCATCGCCGTGGTGGCCATCGCCCTGACCACGGTGCTCTTCACCTCCCTGTTCACCATCGTCCTGTCCATCAACGACGGGTTCCAGGAGGCCAACTTCCGCCAGGCGGGGGGCTATGCCCACGGTACCTTCAAAAGCCTCACCCTGGACCAGGTGGACGCCCTGAAGGAGGACCCCCTGGTGGAGGACTACGGCCTGCGCCGGGTGCTGGGGCTGCCCACCCAGGAACCCTTCCAAAAGACCCATGTGGAGGTGGCCTACAGCGACGCCAACAACGCCCAGTGGACCTATGCCACCCCCACCACCGGCACCCTCCCCCAGGAGGGGACCGACCAGGCCGCCACCGACACAAGGGTGCTGGAACTCTTGGGGGTCACCCCGGAGGTGGGGGCCCGGTTCACCCTGACCTTCGACGTGGACGGGCAGGCGACCACCCAGACCTTCACCCTCTCCGGCTGGTGGGAGTATGACGCCGCCACCCCCGCCAGCTACGTGCTGGTGCCCAACAGCCGGGTGGAGGCGGTCTTCCAGGAGGTGGGGTTCACCCCCCAGGGGTCCAACGGGACCATCGGCACCTGGTCCATGGATGTGATGCTCCCCAATTCCCTCCACATCGACGGGGACATGGGGGAGATCCTGGCCCACTGCGGTTTCCAGAGCGACGATCCCAGCGGGGCCAACTATGTGCAGTACGGGGTCAACTGGGGGTACACCGGTTCCCAGCTGACGGAGAATATGGACCCCATTACCGTCTTGCTCGTTGTGGTGGTGCTGGTGCTCATCCTGCTGACGGGGTACCTGATTATTTATAATGTGTTCCAAATCTCCGTGGCCAACGACATCCGCTTCTACGGCCTGCTGAAAACCATCGGCACTACCGGGGGGCAGATCAAGGCCATGCTCCGGCAGCAGGCCCTCCTTCTCAGCTGCGTGGGCATCCCCGTTGGGCTGGTGTTGGGCTGGCTGGTGGGCAGCCAGCTCGCCCCGGCGGTGATTGCCCAGCTGGACGGGGTGTCCGACGTGGTGTCGGTGAGCCCGGTGATCTTCCTGGGGTCGGCGGCCTTTGCCCTGCTCACGGTGTTTCTCTCCTGCGCCCGGCCGGTGCTGATGGCCGCCAAGGTCTCCCCGGTGGAGGCGGTGCGGTACACCGAGGGCAGCGGCAAGGGCCGGAAGGAGAGAAAGTCCCGGAAGGGCTTCTCTTTGGCCGGCATGGCCTGGGCCAACCTGGGCCGCAGCAAGGGCAAGACGGTGATCACTGTCCTCTCCCTCACCCTGGCGGTGGTGCTGCTGAACCTGACGGTGACGGTGGCCCAGGGATTTGACATGGAGAAGTACGTCTCCCGCCAGATCTGCACCGACTTTACCCTGGCCGACGCCAGCCACTTCCAGACCGGCGGGGAAATCTTCAACCCGGACGTGGCGGTGCCCCAGGAGGCCATCGACGCCGTCCAGGCCCAGGGGGAGGTCACCGGCGGGGGCAAGGTCTATGGCCGCACCTCCACCGTGCTGGAGTATGTCCCCGAGGACTACTTCCGGGCGGCCCGGGCCCACTTCCCCGGACCGGAGGGCTGGCTGGACCAGCTGGTGTCCCTGACGAACCGGAACGAGGCGGGCCTTCTGGCCGACACGGCCCAGCTCTACGGCATGGAGGCCTTCACCCTGGACCAGCTGACGGTGCTGGAGGGGGACCTGTCCGCCCTCTATGAGCCGGGGAGCCACGCCATCGCCGCAGTGTACACCGACGATGACTACGGCAACCCCAGGATGGACTCCCACTGGGCCCGTCTAGGGGACACCATCACCCTGCGGTATGTGGAGGAGATGGAGTACGTGGACCCGGACACCGGGGAGAGCTACGGCACCGTCCCCCCGGAGGATGAGAACTATCGGGAGGTTCCCAAAACCTACCGGGACGTGACCTATACGGTGGTGGCCCTGGTGACGGTGCCCTCCTCCTTGGACTACGGGTACTATGGCAGCGACGAGTTCGTCCTGAACAGCGAGACCTTCTGTCAGGACACGGGGACCGACTGCGTCATGTCCTACGCCTTTGACACCACCGATGAGAGCAACGCCGCCATGGAGGCCTTCCTCCAGGACTACACGGAGAACCAAAACCCCCAGCTGGACTACGAGAGCCAGGGCACCTTTGCCGCGGAGTTTTCCGGGGTCCTGGGGATGTTCCTCCTTCTGGGCGGGGCCCTGAGCTTCATCGTGGGGCTGGTGGGGGTGCTGAACTTCTTCAACGCCATCCTCACCGGCATCCTGGCCCGCCGGCGGGAGTTTGCCGTCCTCCAGTCCATCGGTATGACCGGGCGGCAGCTGAAGGGAATGCTGATCTGGGAGGGGGTCTTCTATGCCCTCAGCGCGGTGGTCTTTGGCGCCGGGCTGGTGCTGGCCATGGCCCCCCTCATGGGGTCGGTGGAGACGTTGCTCTGGTTCTTCACCTACCACCTCACCCTGGTGCCGGTGGGGATCTTGGCCCCTATCTTCCTGCTGCTGGGCTGCCTGATCCCCCTGGGGGTGTACCGGTCGGCCACCCGGGCCTCCCTGGTGGAGCGGCTGCGGGCCACAGAGGACTAAAGCGCCGCATCCCCCGCATTTTGATCGTATCTTTGCTGCACCGCGCCCCCCGATCCTGCGGGATTGGGGGGCGCGGTGGCCTGTTCTGGCAGTCTCCCTGGTAAGGTGCAAAGATTGCACGAAAAGCCAGGGGTGGAGTGCTAAAAATTAGGGAAATGTCCGAAAGTAAACAAAAGTCAAGATGTTTTTTTCGGGCCCCTTGACTTTTCCCAGGGGAAGTGCTACATTTGTTTTAGCACTCAGGGAGAGTGAGTGCTAAAATGATCGAAAAGGCCAAAGGAGGCCTGTCCATGGAACTGTCGGAGCGCAAGAAGCAGATTCTTCGCGCGGTGGTCGAAAACTATATACAGACCGCAGAACCCGTGGGCTCCAAAGCCATCGTGGCTTCTGCCGGCCTAAAGGTCTCCTCCGCCACCATCCGCAACGAGATGGCGGAACTGGAGAATCTGGGCTACCTGGAACAGCCCCACACCTCCGCCGGGCGCATCCCCTCTCCCAAAGGATACCGCCTGTACGTCAATGAACTCATGGAGGAGCACCGGCTGACCATGCAGGAGGCCCAAAAAATCAACGAAGCCCTAAACCTGAAAATCCGGGAGATGGACCAGGTGATGACCGAGGCCGGGAAGATCATCTCCCAGCTGACCCAGTACCCCACCTTCTCCCTGACCACAGGCAACCGCAAGGCCACCATCGCCCGGTATGACCTGTTGATGGTGGAACAAAGCGCGTTCATCGCCGTCCTCATGACCGACGGCCAGCAGGTGAAGAACAAACTCTTCCGCCTGCCCACCCCCCTGTCTGACCCCCAGCTGCAACTGCTGAGCACCCTGCTGAACACCTCGTTCACCGGGCTCACCTTGGAGCAGCTGGGTCCCGCTTTGGAGCGGGTCTCCACCCACGCCGGGGACGAGGCGTATGGCCTGATCCACCTGGTGGTCTCCTTCGCCATGGAGGTGTTGGAGGAGCTGGAGGCCAACGTGGTCCACACCGCCGGCATCCCCACCCTGCTGGCCCATCCGGAGTACCAAAGCCTGGAGCGGGCCGAACCCCTGATGAACTTCCTGTCCGAAATGGGGGAGGGGATGCAGCTGCCGGTGATCCAGAACGAGCACGTGAAGATCCTCATCGGCCCGGAAAACGTGGTGGAGGAGTTGAAGGACTCCAGCGTCATCATGGCCAGCTACAACATCGGCGGCGGGATGCAGGGGGTCATCGGCGTGGTGGGCCCCACCCGCATGGACTACGCGGACCTGGCGGCACGCCTGTCTTACTTTGCCGAGGGCCTGTCCCGTATGTTTGGAAAAAACGAGATTCCGCCCCCCGCGGAACCCCACCCAGAAGATAAGGAGGAATGATCCCTCATGCGTCAGCAAGAAATGGAAAACAAGGAGCCTATGGACCAGTCCCCAGAGGAAACCGTGGAGGCCCCCGCCCCCGAGGCGGCAGAGGCCCAGGAACCCACCCCTGAGGAGGAAGCCCCCCAGCCTGCGGGCGAGGCAGAGAAGCTCCAGGAAGCCCTGCGGGAGAAGGAGGACCAGTACCTCCGCCTGCTGGCAGAGTACGACAACTACCGCAAGCGCAGCCAGAAGGAGAAGGAGAATGCCTGGGCCACCGCCAAGGCGGAGACCATCAAGGAACTTCTTCCCGTCTACGACAACCTGGAGCGTGCCCTGAAGCAGGAGACCTGCGACGAGGCCTACGCCAAAGGGGTCCAGATGACCATGACCCAGCTGAAAACCGTCCTGGAAAAGCTGGGGGTGGAGGAGATCCCCGCCCAGGGCCAGCCCTTTGACCCCAACTTCCACAACGCCGTCATGCACATGGAAGACGAGGCCTTTGGAGAAAATATCGTGGCAGAGGTCTTCCAGGCCGGCTTTAAGCTGGGGGAGAAGGTCATCCGCCACGCCCTGGTGAAGGTGGCCAACTAGTTCCCACCGCCAAGAAAGCCATTTCAAGTCCACAAAACTTTTTGCATAGAGTATCTTCAAACCATTCACAGTCAACTGTTCTGCAATAAGGAGGAACCCCATTATGTCTAAGATCATCGGTATCGATTTAGGAACCACCAACTCCTGCGTGTCCGTGATGGAGGGCGGCGAGGCCGTCGTCATCCCCAACGCGGAAGGCAACCGCACCACCCCCTCTATCGTCGCCTTCTCCAAGGACGGCGAGCGGATGGTGGGCCAGGTGGCCAAGCGCCAGGCCATCACCAACCCCGACCGTACCGTCATCTCCATCAAGCGGGAGATGGGCTCCAACTATAAAGTCACCATCGACGGCAAGTCCTACACCCCCCAGGAGATCTCCGCCATGATCCTCCAGAAGCTGAAGGCCGACGCCGAGGCTTACCTGGGCCAGCCTGTCAGCGAAGCCGTCATCACCGTGCCTGCCTACTTCACCGACGCCCAGCGTCAGGCCACCAAGGACGCCGGCCGGATCGCCGGTCTGGACGTCAAGCGTATCATCAACGAGCCCACCGCAGCTGCTCTGGCCTACGGTGTGGATAAGGAGTCCGACCAGAAGATCATGGTTTACGACCTGGGCGGCGGCACCTTCGACGTGTCCATCCTGGAGATCGGCGACGGCGTCATCGAAGTGCTGGCCACCGCCGGCAACAACCGCCTGGGCGGCGACGACTTCGATAAGTGCATCATGGACTGGATGGTGGCCGAGTTCAAGAAGAGCGACGGCGTGGACCTGTCCGCCGACAAGGTGGCCATGCAGCGTCTGAAGGAAGCCGCCGAGAAGGCCAAGATCGAGCTGTCCGGCGTCACCTCCTCCGCCATCAACCTGCCCTATATCACCGCCGACGCCACCGGGCCCAAGCACCTGGACCTGACCCTCACCCGGGCCAAGTTCAATGAGCTCACCGCCCACCTGGTGGAGGCCACTGCCGGCCCTGTCCGCCAGGCCCTCAGCGACGCCGGCCTCACCGGCAACGACATTGCCAAGGTCCTCATGGTGGGCGGCTCCAGCCGGATCCCCGCCGTCCAGGACGTGGTGAAGAAGCTCACCGGCAAGGAAGGCTTCAAGGGCATCAACCCCGACGAGTGCGTGGCCATGGGCGCTGCCCTCCAGGGCGGCGTGCTGGTGGGCGACGTGAAGGGCCTGCTGCTGCTGGACGTCACCCCCCTGTCCCTGGGCATTGAGACCATGGGCGGCGTGAACACCAAGCTCATCGAGCGCAACACCACCATCCCCGCCAAGAAGAGCCAGATCTTCACCACCGCCGCTGACAACCAGACCCAGGTGGAGGTCCACGTCCTCCAGGGCGAGCGGGAGATGGCCGCCGACAACAAGACCCTGGGCCGCTTCAGCCTGGACGGCATCGCCCCTGCCCGCCGTGGCGTGCCCCAGATCGAGGTTACCTTTGACATCGACGCCAACGGCATCGTGAACGTCTCCGCCAAGGACCTGGGCACCGGCAAGGAGCAGCACATCACCATCACCTCCTCCACCAACATGTCTAAGGACGACATTGAAAAGGCCGTCAAGGAGGCTGAGCAGTTTGCCGCCGAGGACGCCAAGCGCAAGGACGAGGTGGACACCCGCAACCAGGCCGACCAGATGGTCTACCAGAGCGAGAAGGCCCTGAGCGAGATGAAGGATAAGCTGGACGCCGCTGAGGTCAGCGAGCTGGAGGGCGAGGTCAACAAGGTGAAGGAGGCCCTGAAGGGCACCGACATCCAGGCCATCAAGTCCGCCACCGAGAGCCTGACCCAGGCCTTCTACAAGGTCAGCGAGAAGATGTACCAGCAGGCCAACCCCCAGGGCGGCCAGCCCGGCCCTGACATGGGCGGCCAGGCCGCCGGCGGCGCGGCCGGCAGCACCGGCGGCACCAATGCCGGTAAGGGTCCCGACGATGTGGTGGATGCCGACTACACCGTGGTGGACGACCAGTAATTCCGAACAATCCAACCCAAGCAGCGGGGGACAGGATTTCCTGTCCCCCTGCTTGTGTGAAATGCCGAGGGCAGGCAACCGCCCTCCTGTGAGCCTATAGCGAGGTGAGAAAGCGATGGCAGAGAATAAACGAGATTACTACGAGGTCCTGGGCGTGAAGAAGAATGCCACGGACGAGGAATTGAAAAAGGCATACCGGAAGCTGGCCAAGCAGAACCACCCGGACCTCAACCCCGGGGACAAAGCCGCCGAGGCCCGCTTCAAGGAGATCAACGAGGCCTATGAGGTCCTTTCCGATAAGGATAAGCGGGCCAAGTACGACCAGTTCGGTTTCGCCGGGGTGGATCCCAACTTCGGCGCCGGCGGTGCCGGCGGCGGGTTTGGCGGGTTCGGCGGCTTTGACATGGGGGACCTCTTCGGGTCCTTCTTTGGCGGCAGCGGCTTTGGGGGCTTTGGTGGGGGCGGCGGCGCCTCCCGCACCGGCCCGGCCAAGGGCAGTACCGTCCGGACCAGCCTGACCCTCACCCTGGAGGAGGCCGCCTTCGGCTGCGAGAAGGACGTGAACATCCAGCACGTGGAGGCCTGCGACGTCTGCGGCGGCACCGGCTGCGAGCCGGGGACCACTGCGGAGATCTGCCCCGAGTGCCACGGCAGCGGCCAGGTGCGGGTCCAGCAGCGGACGGTGTTCGGCACCATGTCCACCTCCACCGTCTGCCCCAACTGCCGGGGCGAGGGGAAGATCATCCATCAGAAGTGCAAGGCCTGCGGCGGCAGCGGCGGTGTGCGCCGGCAGAAGAAGGTCCACATCAAAGTCCCCGCCGGCATCGACAATGGCCAGGCCATCTCCGTCCGAGGCCAGGGCGACATGGGCCGCAACGGCGGCCCTGCCGGGGACCTTATCGTAGGCATCAACGTGATGCCCCACGCCCGGCTGCGCCGGGAGGGCAGCCACATCTACCTGGACCAGGCGGTGTCGGTCTACCAGGCCGCCATGGGCGGGGAGATTGAGATCCCCTCCTTGGACGGGAAGATCAAGTGCAAAGTGGAGCCGGGCACCCAGCCGGGCACCACCCTCCGCCTGCGGGGGAAGGGCGTCCCCGTCCTCAACGGCCGCGGCCGGGGGGACCAGTACGTCACCATCCGGGTGGAGATCCCCCGGAACCTCAACGAGGCCCAGAGGGAGGCCCTGCGAAAGTTTGCCGAGACCATGGGCGAAGTCCCCCCCTCCGCCAGTGAGGAAGGGGAGAGCAAGTCCGTGTTCCACCGACGGAAAAAGAAGTAACGGCCCGGGCCGGGAAAGGATATCCCCATGTTTCTTGCAGATTGCCACACCCATTCCCGGGTCTCTCCGGACAGCAACGCCCCCATGGTGGAGATGGCCAAAGCCGCCTGGGAGTACGGCCTGGACGTGATGTGCCTTACCGACCACTGTGACCTGTTGAGCCTGGAGGGGGAGCGCACCCTCACCTATGACTGGGGCCCCGTCCTCCGGGAGCGGAAGGGGATGCTGGACGCCTTCGGGGCCCGGGTGGATTTGCCCCTGGGCCTGGAGTTCGGCATGGCCCACCTCTTCCCTGAGGCCGCAGAGACCATCCTCCGCCAGCCGGGGCTGGACTTTGTCATCGGCTCCTGCCACAACCAGGACGAGAAGGCCGGGGGGACGGACTTCTACCTCCTCCCCTACGACACCCTGGACCAGTGCTACGAGGCACTGGACAATTACTTCGCCTCCATGCTGCAGATGGCGGCCTCCCCATACTACGATGTGGTGGGCCACGTCATCTACCCCCTGCGGTACATGAACGGCCCCTACGACACCCCGGACCTGGGGCGGTACCGGGACCAGATCCGGGAGATCCTCCGGCTGGCCATCGACTCCGGCCGGGGCATGGAGATCAACACCTGGAAGGGCCAGACCCTGGCCCAGTGGATCCCCCTCCTCCAGGACTACAAGGAGTTGGGGGGCGAGATTCTCACCGTGGGCTCCGATGCCCACGCCCCTGGCCCCCTGGGCAAGGGGATCCAGGAAGCCTATACCATGATGGCCGACTGCGGCTTCCGCTATGTGGCCGTCTACCACGAGAGAAAACCGGAGATGATCCGGCTGAAATAACGAAGGAGGTACCCTACCATGATCGCACTGGGTTCTGACCACGGCGGCTTTGATCTGAAGCAGCGGGTGAAAGCCTATCTGGACGAGAAGCACATCCCCTACAAGGACTACGGCTGTGACAGCAAGGAAAGCTGCGACTACCCCATCTTCGGCAAGGCCGCTGCCGAGGCGGTGGCCTCTGGGGAATGCGAGAAGGGCATTGTCATCTGCACCACAGGCATCGGCATCTCCATCGCCGCCAACAAGGTGAAGGGCATCCGCTGCGCCCTGTGCAGCGACCCCCTGTCGGCAGAGATGACCCGCCGCCACAACGATGCCAACATGCTGGCCATGGGCGCGGGCATGGTGGGCCCCAACCTGGCTGAGCGGATTGTGGAGGTCTTTCTGAACACCGACTTTGAAGGCGGCCGCCACGCCCGCCGGGTGGGTGAGATCACCGCCATGGAAGAGGGGCGCTGAGGTCCCTTGTGCCCCCCTGCCGAGATTGGCAGGGGGGCTTTTTGACGTTTGCCGGCGGAGGCCTGCGACGTGTGGTTTCCTGCCGGCAACTGCGGGGGAGGGGACTGCGTACCCTCCGGGTGGGTGTCTCGGAAGCACCC
>OLQU01002309.1_pt1 | contig 10751 bp, 13 predicted proteins | sample 1672271 | NCBI WGS metagenome assembly OLQU01 (sample SAMEA3136666, study PRJEB25190) | human gut metagenome | biome: human gut; feature: human-associated habitat; material: faeces | place: Austria | collected 2013 | reverse complement strand
GTATTTTCAATCTGGGACGTGGTATTTTTAAAAATACCACGTCCCCAATTGTTTTATACCGTAGTAAACAGGTCCAGGACCTGGCCGGTCATAACCGGCGGCGCGTCGCACAGCAGGTAAAGGATTGCCTTTGCCACATCTGCGGCGCTGCCCATCTGGACGTCATCCTGTCCTACGTTGTGGTTGTACACCCGCTGGCCGGGGGTGTCTACAATGCCCGGGGCCACTGCGTTGGCCCGGATGCCGTACTCTTTGGTCTGGATGGCGGTGGTCTTGGTCAGGGTGACGATGCCGCCCTTGGCTACGGCGTAAGCCCCCATCTGAGAGGCGATACGCCCCATCCGGGAGGAGACGCTGACGATGTCTCCGCTGCCCTGGCGGATCATGACGGGCACCACCTTATTGATACACAGGAAGGGGATCTTCAGATTGGTCTTGATGATCTGATCCCACTGTTCCTCAGACCACTCCCAGATCTTGATGGCCTGCTGTCTGACTTTGTCATAGATCTCAGAGGGGTATCCTCCGGCGTTATTTACCAGGATGTCGATGCGGCCGAAACGCGCCACTACTTCATCGATCATGGACTGTACCTGGGCCGCGTCGGTCAGGTCCCGGGAGAGGGCGATGGCGCTTCCGCCTGCTTCTTCAATTAATCTGACGGTCTCATCCAGATCTGCCTGGGTCCGGGCGACGGCCACGACAGTGGCGCCTTCCGAGGCGACGGCCAGGGCGGCTTCCCGTCCGATGCCTTTCCCTGCGCCGGTAACAATGGCGATCTTACCTTGTAATTTCAATGTCTGTTCCTCCAATCTAATCTAAGAATCACACGGTTCGGTTTTCCTCTTCGAAAAATCCGGCGTCCGCAGGATAAATATAGCTGTCTCCGATCTCGTGGAGCAGGATCAGGTTTAAGTGCCCTCCCAGATTCTTCTTGTCCCGGGTGATAGCCCCTGTCAGTTCCCCGAGAGGGAGTCCGCATGCATGGGGCAGTCCGTAGATATCCAGAAGCTTCCGGATCTCCTCTGCGGTTCCGATCCTGGTAAGGCCTTTTTCCTCTGCCATCCGGCAGATCTGATACATGCCGATGGCCACTGCTTCCCCGTGGCTTTCCCGCTCATACTGGAAATGTTGTTCAATGGTATGTGCCAGAGTGTGGCCGAAATTTAAGAGCATCCGCTCTCCGGTATCGAACTGGTCCCGTTCAACCACCTGGCGTTTGATATCCACACACCGGAAAATGATATCCCCCAGATCTTCCCTCAGATCCTCAAAGGAGGTGTGGCCGGAAAGCAGCCGGAAGAGCCCGGCGTCCCGGATACATCCGTACTTGATCACTTCTCCCATGCCGTCCTTCCGGAATCGTTCCGGCAGGGTGTCAAGGACTGTGGGATCAATGAGCACCAGAGAGGGCTGGAAGAATGCGCCCACCAGGTTCTTTCCCTGGGGCAGGTCCACAGCGACCTTTCCGCCTACAGAAGAATCCACCTGAGCCAGGAGAGAAGTGGGGATCTGCACCAGGCGCACGCCCCGCAGGAAGCTGGAGGCGGCAAAGCCGGCCAGATCGCCGATCACTCCGCCGCCCAGGGCGATCACCAGGTCGCTTCTGGAGATCCCGGCGGCAAGAAGGGCGTCGTAGATCCGGGGCAGGGACTGGAAATCTTTGGTGGATTCCCCGTGGGGGAGCACCAGGCTGTGACAGTCCCAGACGGCGGAAAGGGCGTCCAGAAGTTTCTCTCCATAGAGAGGATACACGTTGTCATCGGAGATGATCATGATCCGTTTCCCGGTAAATGCGGTCTCTATATAGGAAGCTGCATTTTTAAGAAGCCCGTTTTCAATATAGATGGGATAGCTGTTGGCTCCAAGGTCCACCGTAAGTTTCATGGATCACACCTGCTTTCCCACTACCTGGGCGATCTGGGAAACCTCCCGGAGAAGCCGGTCATATTTCTCCGGCTTCAGGGACTGGGCTCCGTCGCACAGGGCAGATTCCGGATCGTTGTGCACTTCCACCATCAGGCCGTCCGCCCCTGCCGCGATGGCGGCTTTGGACATGGAGTCTACCAGCCACCATTTCCCGCCGGCGTGGCTGGGATCGATGATCACCGGAAGGTGGGTCAGTTTATGAAGCACCGGGATACTCTGGAGATCCAGCGTGTTCCGGGTATAGCTCTCAAAGGTGCGGATGCCCCGCTCGCAGAGAATCACATTTTCATTTCCGGAAGCCATGATATACTCTGCGGACATGATCCATTCGTCATAGGTGGCGTTCAGGCCCCGCTTGAGAAGGATGGGGCGGTCCACCTGGCCTAACTGCTTAAGCAGGTCGAAGTTCTGCATATTGCGGGCGCCGATCTGGATCAGATCCACCTTCTCATTGAAAATGTCCAGGTGCTCCGGGGACATCAGCTCTGTGACGATGGGGAGTCCCACTTCTTCTTTCACCTGGCAGAGGATCTCCAGTCCTTCCAGCCCCAGTCCCTGGAACGAGTAGGGGCTGGTCCGGGGCTTGAACGCGCCGCCCCGCAGGAGATTGGCGCCGGAGGCCTTTACGGCTTTGGCCACGGCGAGCACCTGCTCAAAAGATTCCACGGAGCAGGGGCCGGCGATCAGGCCAAGATGACCGTCGCCGATCTTCACGCCGGAGACGTCCACCACGGAGTTGTCCGGATGGAAGGCCCGGTTGGCCAGCTTGTAAGGCTCCTGTACGTGCATGACCTTGTCTACATAAGGGTTGACCTCGAAGAGACGGGGGTCGATGCGGGAAGTGTCGCCGATACAGCCGATGATGGTCTGGCCGGTACCGACTACGATATGTGTATCCAGTCCCCGCTTTTTCACAAGAGCTTCTACGCGGGAGACTTGTTCCTGGGTTGAATTTGGTTTTAATACGATGATCATAAGAATTTTCCCTCCATATTCACACTGTAAAATTTTAGCTGTTTAAAGTGCGAAAACTAAGGATATCTTAACGCTGCGGGGGGTGTTTGTCAACCGGTTTTTCCAAATATTTTCCGCAAAAAACCGCCGGGCGAAAATCTCACGCCCCGGCGGTTTCAAAATGGGTCATTCTTTGTCGTCTTTCTCCAGCTTCAGGATCTCGTTGACGTCACAGTCCAGGAAATCACAGATCTTCGCAAGAGTGTGCAGATCGATGCGGACGACTTTGTTCTTGCAGTAGTTATTCAGCTGTGTGCGCTGGAGCCTGCAGGTGTAGCAAAGCTGCGTCTTGCTGATCCCCTTTTCCTGCAGAACCCGTTCTATGTCGATTCTAATCCTACTCATTACGTCTAACCCCACACTGTCTTTTGCAATCAGTATACCCAGATTACAATTGAAAATATAGATGTATTAAATTACACTGTAACTAAATAGAATGTAATTTCTTGCAAGGGTGAGAAGAGTGAAAAGAAAAGGAAAAAGAAGGGTTATTTTTATCTGCGCGGCGGTGTTGGTCTTGTGGATGGCAAGTGTGGAGGCAAGGCCCTGGGAGGTGTGCGCTTCCTCGGTATTCACCAGTGGGGGAGAGACAGATATCCGGCTGTGCGTGGTGGTGAATTCCCTTCTTCCCATTGACGGGAATGAGCTGGCCCGGGAAGTGGTGGAGGAGCATCTTAAGATCAATGGACCAAGAGAAGAAGCCCGGTATGAGCTGGAAGTGTACCGGACCGAGCTCCATTACCGGTGGCATCGTCCCTGGGATGTGATCTACTGTGACGCCGGGGGAAAGATCCTTCTATCTCCGTTTGCGTGAGGCCTTTTATCGTGCTACAATGAAGGGGAAAGTTACAGAGAACGCCTAAGAGACAGGAGGCAAAAAGATGAGTGTTATCTATCCAAGGCCACTGCGGCCCGGGGACCGGATCGTGGTGATCGACCCGGCCAATGCATTTACGGAGGACGGCATCCGGGGAATGCGTGAGTATCTGGAAGGGAAGGGATTTGAAGTGGCCTTCTCAAAGGATATGGCATTCCGGAGAGGGACGCCCAGGGAGCGGGCCGAGATCATGAACGAGGCGGTCCGGGATGAAAGGAATAAAGGGATCTTCTGTATGTGGGGAGGATACGGCTCCATGACGCTCCTGGATCATCTGGATTATCAGGCGCTGGAGAAGAACCGCCCGGTATTCTCCGGGTTCAGCGACATCACAGCCATGCACCTTGGCATCGGACAGAGAACGGATCTTGTCACCTATCACGGGCCGGTGCTCTACAGTATAAAGCGCCCGGGGACGCCGGAAGCGCTGGATCTGTTTATCGATATGATCGCAGAACCAGAGCGTCCTCTTACATTTGCCAACCTGAACGGGGATGGGATGGAGGTCCTTCAGGAAGGGACCTGTGAGGGAAAACTTACCGGCGGGAATCTGACCTTGATCGCCCGGCTGATGGGCACGCCCTGGGAGATCGATACCAGGGGGAAGATCCTCTTCTTTGAACAGGTGGACGAGCGTCCCTACCGGCTTCACGGGATCCTCACTCAGCTCGCCATGGCGGGGAAGCTCCAGGAGGCGGCCGGCGTGGTGGTTGGGGCTTTGACGGACTGCGACACCCCGGGGAGGCCGGGAAGCGCCCGGCAGCTTGTGAAGGAAGCGCTGGAGGTGGTAAATGGCCCGGTGATCTTCGGGCTGAACGCCGGACACAGAGGGGATTCCATCACGCTGCCCATGAATGCGCCGGTGCGGTTGTCGGCAAAAGGAACGGACATTTGTTTTCAAATGATCTAGGATGGCGCAGATGAACAGACGGAAAGCGAAAGAAAAAACAGCACCCCGAAAGGAACTGGCAATAGCGGCGGGATTTCTTGCCGCAGGGGCGCTCCTTGCCGGGCTGGCCCGTCTGAATGCGGGATTCGGGCAGTGGTACAGTACCCATATCTATCCGGTTCTGGTAAATGTCCTTGGCCGGATCACAGGGATGCTGCCCTGGTCGGTGGCGGAGATCCTTCTATATATATTGCTGCTGCTTGTGCTGGTCACCGGCATCAGACTGGTTGTCCGCAGAGGGGGAGGGAAGAGATGGCTGGTCCACATCCTGCTGGCAGGATCGGTCCTTTTCTTCCTTTACATGGCGGGCTGCGGCGTCAATTATTACCGGGAATCCTTTGCGGAGAGCGCCGGGATCCAAAGGGCCCGGTATACGGTGGAGGAGCTGCAGGAAGTCTGCCTGTGGCTGACAGAAGAGGTGAATACCTGGAGCGGTCAGGTGTCCCGTGGACGGGACGGACAGATAGAATTGAAAGGTTCCCCGGAGAAGGAGGCTGTGGAGGCCATGGAAAGTCTGGGAGAAGTCTATCCCCAGCTGGAGGGATATTATCCCAGGCCCAAGGGACTTCTCAATCCCTGGATCCTGTCGGTGCAGAAGCTGACTGGGGTGTATTCGCCCTTTACCATAGAAGCCAACTATAATACGGCAATGACGCCTTATAACATTCCTTTTACCGCCTGCCACGAGCTCTCTCATCTGAGAGGGTTCATGCAGGAGGAAGAGGCAAATTTCATCGCCTTTCTTGCCTGCCGCCGCTCAGAGGATGTGGATTTTCAATACAGCGGCGCCATGCTTGGCTGGATCAACTGCATGAACGTGCTCTATGAGGCGGATTATGAGAGCTGGGAGGAGATCCGCGGCCAGCTGACAGATGGGGCACAGGTGGATCTTGCGGCCAACAGTCAGTTCTGGAGCCGGTATGACGGCCGGGTGGCAGAGGTGGCGGACCAGGTCAATGACCGTTACCTCAAGGCCAACGGACAGAAAGACGGAGTGGAAAGCTATGATCGGATGGCAGACCTGATCGTGGCCTGGTATCTGGAACAAAGATAAAGGAGGTTGAGATTCAGTGGAAACAGGTTCAAGACTTACGGTGCGGGCGTACCACGTGACTGATGTAGAGTACGGAGAAGAAAACCGGGTGACCGTGGACGGGAAACTGACGGTATGCAGGGAGACGGCGGAAGAGATCCTGGCAAAGGAACCGCTGATCAAAGAGATCAAGATCCGGATCATCCGGCCGGAGGAACATGATCAGCACACCAACACCATCATGGATGTGATCCCCATTTCCACCAAGGTGCTGGGGAAGGTGGGGGAAGGGATCACCCACACTCTGACCGGCGTGTATGTGCTGCTCACCGGCATCGACGAGAGCGGCCGGCAGGTCTGCAATTTCGGCGGAAGCGATGGGATCCTGGCAGAGAAGGTGGCCTGGGGACGGGCGGGGACGCCTCTTGAGACCGACCTTCTGATTTCCTTTGACGTGGTGCTAAGAGAAGGCACCTGGGCAGACCGGCCTGGACCGGATGCGGCCCACAGGGCCTGCGACTCTTTCTGCCAGATCTTCCGGGAGCAGATGAAGAAATTCAACGGCTACAAATGTACGGAGAAGCATGTATTTCAGGAAACCTACGAGCCCTGGCGCAAGGATGTGTACATTGTCAAGGAAGTGTCCGGCCAGGGAGCGGTCTATGACACCCGGATGTTCGGCAACGAGCCCTGCGGCTTCGAGGGCGGGCACTCGGTGATCGATATGGGGTGTATGCCGGCGCTGGTGACGCCCAATGAATTCCGTGACGGCGTGATGCGGGCCATGGATTAGGAGAGGAGGAAGGACAGATGGGAATCGGAACAAGTATGAAGGAAACGTCGCTGCACTATTACCGGGATCCCCTGGTGGAGGCAGTGTCCAAGGACGGGGATGTGAATCTGCGGGGGATCATCATCGTGGGATCTCCGGACGGCAATGAGGATAAATATCTGTCTGCGGAGCGGGTGGGCGTAAGCCTGGAATGTGCCCGGGCAGACGGGGCCATCTTCTCCTGCAACGGCCTGGGCAACAACCATGTGGACTATGCCCACGCCATTGAGGCGGCGGAGGTAAGAGGCGTGCCGGTGGTGGCGCTGAGCATGGTGCCGGCTAAGGATTTCGTGGTGCAGAACGATCACCTGGACGGAGTCCAGTGTTACTATAAGGCGCTGGAGAAGACGGGCGCGGTGGGAGACGAGACTACCGTGCTGGCAGAAAACACCGTAGATGAGATGGACGCCAGGAAAGCCCTGGCCCGGCTGAAGCTGAAGATGAGGAAGAAAGAGCAGGGATAAAAGAGGAGGGAGCGCAAACCATGGATAAGAAAGAGATGTCCTGCATTGACTGCGGGGTGAAGAACTGTGACAGAGGGGACAAGACATTTCCCGATTTCTGCCTGACCACCCATATGGATCCGGAAATCCTTCGGGAGGCGATGGAACTGTATCAGGAGGAAGAAAACCACCGGGTGACGGTGGCGGCGGCGGAAGTGGAGTATGAACATTACTGTAAATATACCCGGGTGGAGGAGATCATGGCCTTCGCCGAGAAGATCGGCGCCAAAAAGATCGGCATCGCCACCTGCGTGGGGCTCCTGAAAGAAAGCCGCACTCTGGCGGCGATCCTCAGGAAACACGGATTTGAAGTCTATGGCGTGGCCTGCAAGGCGGGGACGGTGCCCAAGACAGAAGTGGGGATCCCAGAAGAATGCTGCAGCCTGGGGAAGAATATGTGCAATCCCATCCTGCAGGCGAAGATCCTGAATGCAAAAGGGACTCAGCTGAATGTGGTGATGGGGCTGTGCGTGGGACATGACAGCCTCTTCTATAAATATTCGGAGGCGCTGACCACCACAGGGGTGACCAAGGACCGGGTGCTGGGACATAATCCGGTGGCCGCGTTGTATACGGCGGAATCTTATTACAACAAACTGATGTCAGAGGAATAAGGAGAAGGAAGGACAGGCGGAAAGCCTGTCCTTTTTCCTAAGATAAGACTTGCCTTCCTGTTGGGGCCGTGATAAACTTGTCTGGTGACAAGACACATGTCGTAACAGTGAGAGCGAGGGAAAAAACATGGAGAAACTAAAGAAAATACTGGACCGGATCTTTATCGAGGGCTTAAGCGCGATGGCCCAGGGGCTTTTTGCCACCCTGATCATCGGGACCATCATCCAGCAGATCGGGACGCTTGTTGGCGGTCCGGCGGGGGATATGATCTTTGTGATCGGCAAGGTGGCGGCCTCTCTTACAGGAGCAGGGATCGGCGGAGCGGTAGCCTATAAATTCAAGGAATCCCCACTGGTGGTGATCTCGGCGGCAGTTGCCGGGATGGCAGGGGCATTTGCCAGCAACCTGCTGGCAGGGACGGTGCTGGTAGAGGGTTCTATGGTCTACGCAGGACCGGGAGAGCCCCTGGGAGCGTTTATTGCCGCCTATGTGGGCATTTTCTTCGGACATCTGGTGTCCGGGAGGACGAAGGTGGATATCCTGGTGACGCCCCTTGTGTCAATCGGCACAGGATCTGCCGTAGGCCTTCTGGTGGGCCCGCCCATCTCCGGGTTCATGAACTGGCTGGGGTCTCTCATCAACTGGGGGACGGAGCAACAGCCCTTCCTGATGGGGATCGTGGTGTCGGTGCTGATGGGAATGATCCTGACGCTGCCCATCAGTTCTGCAGCCCTGGGGATCATCCTGAACCTGTCCGGCCTGGCGGCAGGGGCGGCCACAGTAGGCTGCTGCTGCAACATGGTGGGATTCGCGGTGGCCAGCTACCGGGAGAATAAGATCGGCGGCCTTCTGGCTCAGGGGATCGGAACTTCCATGCTGCAGGTGCCCAATATCGTGCGCAAGCCCATCATCTGGCTGCCGGCCATCATTTCCAGCGCGGTGCTGGGCCCGGTGGGGACCATGATCCTTCACATGACCAGCAACGCCACCGGATCCGGTATGGGAACCGCCGGTCTGGTGGGCCAGATCATGACCTGGCAGACCATGATCCAGACGGAGCCCGCCGGGATGGTGCTGGCCAAGATCCTGGTGATCCAGATCCTCCTGCCGGCGGCAGTTACTCTGGCAGTTTCAGAATTTATGCGCAAGAAAGGCTGGATCAAGTTTGGAGATATGAAGCTGGAGTTGTAATCCGGCGGGACCTGCTGGTATAATGAAGAAAAGCTGGGGCCGCAGGAGACAGACCCCGGGCAGGAATTTACGGGAAAAGGCAGGGATCACAAGATGACAGGGACCGGGAAGATACACGTATATTACGGGAAAGGGAAAGGAAAGACCACGGCGGCCATGGGACAGGTCCTGCGGGCGGCAGGCCACGGGCTTCATGTGCTGGTCTTCCAGTTCCTGAAGGACAACAGCTCCGGGGAGCGCCGGATCCTGGATGAGATCCCCAACATTACCTGCCTGCCGGGAAGGGAGCAGGTGAAATTCGTAAGCCAGATGAACCGGGAGGAACGGGCAGGGCTGAAGCATTACAATACCAAAGCTCTGGATGAGATCGTCAAGTTCTGCGGGCCCTTCGACATGCTGCTTCTGGACGAGGCTCTCTGCGCGGTGGAGTTAGAGGTTTTAAGCGAGGAGAAGCTGATCAGTTTCCTGCAGCACAAGCCCAGAGGCCTGGAGATCCTGCTCACCGGCCATAAAGTCTCGGACCGGATGCTGGAGATCGCCGACTATGCCACGGAGATGGTGAAGATGAAGCATCCTTATGACGCAGGGACAACGGCCCGGGAAGGAATTGAATATTAATTTTCTTAAATATGTGTTAAATTCAAGACAATTATAGGCTCATATGATATACTATAAAGCAATACGGAATAAACTCTTCGGCTTTATTGAGAGGAGTGAGGCGTTTGCAGAATGTGGTGAAGAATTACGAGGATGTGGACAGCTGGAAGACCATCATGTTTCTCTACACTTCCGCGCTGAAGGAAGTGGGGACCAAGCTGGAGATCCTGAATGATGAATTTCAGCACGTCCATCAGTATAACCCGATCGAACACATCAAGACCCGGGTGAAGACGCCAGAGAGTATCGTGAAGAAGCTGAGACGGTACGGATATGAGTCTTCGATTGAAAATATGGTCAAATACGTCAATGACATCGCGGGAGTCCGGGTGATCTGTTCCTTTACTTCAGATATCTACCGGCTGGCGGAGATGATCGGGAACCAGAGCGACCTGAAGGTGCTGTCCATCAAGGACTACATCAAGAATCCCAAAGAAAGCGGGTACAAGAGCTACCATATGCTGGTGTCTGTGCCCATCTTCCTTTCCGACAGCGTGGTGGACACCAAGGTGGAGATCCAGATCCGGACCATCGCCATGGACTTCTGGGCCAGCCTGGAGCATAAGATCTACTACAAATTCGAGGGAAACGCCCCGGAATATATCAGCCGGGAACTGCGGGAATGTGCGGAGATGGTATCTTCGTTAGATGACAAGATGTTGTCACTCAACGAGGCAATCCAGACGTGTGTCCTGGAGCAGGAAGAGAAAGAAAATCGTACGAATGAAGAAAGTCTGAGTTAATATACTCAGGCTTTCTTTTGGGAAATGCTATTTCCAGGAAATAATTGGGGAAATGCTACTTCCAGGAAGTAATTGGAAAATGCTTCTTCCTGGAAATATTTGGGAAAGGGAAATATATGAAATATCAGAATATCCGAGTAGGACATTTTATCAGCCGTCCGAACCGATTTATTGCAAAAATAGAGATTGAAGGCGCAGAAGAGACAGTTCATGTAAAGAATACCGGACGATGTGCGGAACTGCTGGTACCAGGGGCAGAAGTCTATGTCCAGGACAGCCAGCAGGAAGCCGAAGGCTGGTTGTCAGATAATGAACTTTTACAAGGTGAAATGCAGAAGGCGGTTAGTTCAAAATCTACGAATATTGGGAAAAAACGTAAGACGCGCTGGGACTTGATTGCTGTAAGAA